>SMVB01401664.1_pt1 | contig 12596 bp, 8 predicted proteins | sample 2456461 | NCBI WGS metagenome assembly SMVB01 (sample SAMN11095934, study PRJNA526329) | marine sediment metagenome | biome: Marine sediment; feature: Surficial sediment; material: Deep marine sediment; isolation source: Hadal surficial sediment | place: Pacific Ocean | collected 2014-05 | depth 0-1...
AAGCCATATCCATCATGAAGGAGAATGGCGGCGGTAGCATTATCAATATTTCTTCCATTGATGGGCTGGTCGGCGATGCCAAGGCGGTTGCCTACAACGCCAGCAAAGGGTCCGTGCGGCTGATGACCAAATCTGCCGCCTTGCATTGCGCCGCGCAAAAGTACGGCATTCGCGTGAATTCAGTACATCCGGGATACATTCTGACGCCCATGGTTGAACAGGCGTTTGCGCAGGCGAGTGAAGAATGGCTCAAGGAATACCAGGAGATGAAGCTATCACGCATCCCCATGGGCGAGTTGGGGCAACCCGATGATATTGCTCACGGCTGTGTCTACCTGGCCTCGGATGAAGCCCGCTACGTCACAGGCGCCGAGCTGGTGATAGACGGTGGTTTTACCGCCACCTGAGCCCCGACTTTGGTGGGGTACGCAGTGCAGTGATTCGCAGTATGTTATCGGCACGCTAAAGTAAATTGGACACAGGTAGTGTAAAACCATGGGCAAACTGATCAATATCGACAACGGCGGCACCCTGACGGACATCTGGGTGCTGGATGGCGACATCTCTTACCACACCAAGACCCTTACCACACCTTACGATCTGTCCAAGTGCTTCTTTGAGGGTTTGAAAAAGGTATCGGGTATTATTTACGGTGAAGACGATGTGGCGGCACTGCTACAGAGCACCGACCATATCCGCTACTCCACCACCCATGGCACCAACGCCCTGGTGATGAAGAAAGGCCCGCGTCTCGGTCTGGTGCTGGATGTGCAGCAGAATGCCGCTGACTTATGCAGTACCGACAAAGAAACCGAGATGTTTGCGGCGCTGGTTGGTGACCGGGTAGAGCAGGTTGACAATACACTGTCAGAAAACGCCTATGGTCAGGCGCTGGCCGAGGCTATCAACCGTCTCTCTTCGGAAGGCGCTAATCGTATCGTGGTGAGCTTCTCCGGCGACGATTATCTTGCCAGGGAAGCGCATTTCCGTCGCATCGCTCTCAAACTGTTTCCGCGCCACTTGCTGGGTGCGGTACCGTTGCTGTATGCCGGCAGCCTCAGCAGTGACCAGAAGGCCACGCGCCGCACCTGGACGGCGATCAATAACGCCTTCCTACACCCGGCCATGGAGCGTTTCCTGTTTAACGCCGAGAACATACTGCGCGACTACCGTATGCAGAACCCCTTGCTGATCTACCGCAACGACGGCTTTGCCGGTCGTGTGGCCAAGACCGTTGCCCTGAAAACCTATTCCTCCGGCCCCCGTGCGGGGATGGATTCCGCCAAAGCCTACGCCGACTACTACGGCTTCAAGCGCTGCCTGACGCTGGATGTCGGCGGTACCACCACAGATATCGGCCTGATTGAAAACGACGTCGTTAAAGCCTCCCGCCACGGCGAAGTAGAGGGTGTCGAGTGCTCTTTCCCGCTCAGCGACATTGTATCCATCGGGGTGGGCGGCGGCTCTATCTTCCGCATTAAAGACTCTTCATCTAAGGGGAAGGCCATCAAAGTTGGCCCCGACTCGGTAGGCAGTGCGCCGGGGCCGGCCTGTTTCGGTATGGGCGGTAAAGAAGCCACCATCACCGACGCCTTGTTGCTAATGGGCCTGCTGGATCCAACAACCTATTTTGGTGGCGAAATGAAGCTTGACGCGGAACGTGCCCGCGCGGTGATCAAGGAAAACATTGCCGACCCGTTGCGTATCACACTCGAGCAGGCGATTCACGCCATGTTCAAGGCCTGGGCACAGGATATTGCTGATGGCTTGCTTGCCTACACCGAATTAACAGACGACACCGTGCTTTGTGCCTTTGGCGGCGGCGGTCCCATGGGGGTATTGGCAGTGGCCGATGCGGCGGGTATGGATACGGTGCTGGTGCCGCGCCTGTCTGCGGTGTTCTCGGCCCACGGTATCGGCTTCTCCGATATCGCCCACATGAGCGAGCTGAAACTGACCAGTAACGACGCCGCCGGTCTCGACGCTGCCCTGGCGGCACTCAAGGCCCGGGTGGGTCGCGACATGTTCTCGGAAGGCTTCGATCTGGACGAGTGTGAGCCGCAAGCCTGGCTGTGGGTGAACGGCGAAGACATTGCTCTCAATGCCGCAGCGCCCGTGCTAACTAATGCTATAGGCGCCAGCGACGAAGTCATTGCCGGCTTTCGCGCCGTCAAGTCGGTCAACCGCGCCGAGCTGCCCGAAAAAACAGCGGTCGAGAAGCATGACGCCCGCATCGACGCCAACCGTGTTCTGCTCAACCCCGACGGTTCTACCCAGGATCTGCCGGTGATCAAGGTCGAAGACCAGACCCCGGGTGCCAGCGGTATTGGCCCCGCTGTCATCGAAGAAGACTTCTGGACCTGTAAAGTCGACAGTGGCTGGTCGTTTGAATTTACCGCGAACGGCGACGTGCTGTTCAACAAGATTAAGTGAGGCTGCAGACATGAAATATTTAGCCACTGAATACCTGCAAATTGATCTCGACAAAGAAACCTGGGAATGTCGCGTCTGCGATCACGAACTGGGTAATGCACGCGAGAACTACAAAAAGTTCACTCTCATTTATAACCGTAATCCGCAGGAAATCCATCGACCCAAACTGGATCCGAGCAAGTATGAATTTACCTTTTCGCCAGACCCTAAGGTCTGTGTGATCTATGAGTTTTACTGCCCGAGTTGCGGCACCATGATGGATGTTGAATATACCTACCCGGCCATATGCCACTGCACGACTTTGAGCTGGATATTGATTCCCTCAAAGCCAAGATGCAGGGCCAGGCGCCTGTTACCGATGCCGGTGAAGGTTTGGATACCACCATCGCTCTGCGCGAAGGTGCGCATGACCATGGTTCTGACGGTCAGGGCACTTGTGGCCACAGCCATGGAGAGGATAAATAATGAAACGTATTGCTGTAGATATTGGCGGTACTTTTACCGACTGTTTTGTGTGCTGGGGCGATAAGTTTATCGAGACCAAGGCGCTGACTTCGCATCAGAACCTGGCGTTGGGTTTTAACGAAGCCATTGATAGTGCCTGTGAAGAACTGTCTATTAGCCGTCGTGAACTGCTAGCGGGTGTAGATTCTGTGCGTTATGCCACGACCCTGGGTACCAATGCCCTGATCGAGCGCAATGGTCCCCGTGTCGGTCTGTTAACCACGGCTGGTTTTGAAAGTGTGGTGCCGCTGTCACGTGGTCGAGGTTACGCTGAAGGCCTGCCCGACGAAGAAGTTCGAGATCTGAGCCGCGCCAAACGCCCTGATCCCCTGGTGCCGCCACAGCTGATTCGCGCCGTGAAGCAGCGTATGGATTATCGCGGCAAGGTACTTATTGATTTGGATCAAGCACAGGCCCGTTTGGCCATGCGTGAGCTGGTCGATGCCGGCGTGCAGGCCATCGTGGTGACCCTGATCAACTCGGTAGAAAACCCTGAGCACGAATTACTGCTGCAAGAAATCTTCGAGGAAGAGTATCCGCCTGAAATGCTGGGCTCAATTCCCATGATCCTGTCGCATCAAGTTGTAGGTCGCAAGGGCGAGTACGTGCGTAGCTCGTCCTCGATTGTCGATGCCTACCTGCACTCCACCATGTACTTCGCCATGAGCGCGCTGGAGCAAAACCTGCGCGAGAACGGTTACACTAAGCCGATGTTGCTGGTACACAACTCCGGTGGCATGGCGCAGCTGAACTCCACCGACGCCCTGCAAACGGTTCACTCCGGACCGGTTGCTGGTATTGCCGCGGCGGAAGAGTTGTCCAAGCAGAGCAAGCTGGACAACATCGTCTGTGGTGATATGGGCGGTACGTCATTCGATATCGGTGTGGTAACCGCCGGTGGCGAAAAGCACTACGACTTCAACCCTGTTATCGACCGTTGGTTGGTGACCACGCCAATGGTCCACCTGGTGAGTCTGGGTGCTGGTGGTGGTTCCATTGCCAAGTACGATCGTATCTTCGACACCATCAAGGTGGGTCCGTCATCCGCCGGTTCTGATCCCGGTCCTGCCGCTTACGACCGCGGTGGTATGAATCCAACCGTAACCGATTCCGACTTATTGTTGGGTTACCTGGACGTAGACAACTACGCCAACGGCCATATCAAGCTGAACATGCGTCGTACTTACCAGGCACTGGAAGATATCTGTGATGAACTGGATATCGACGAAATCGAAGCGGCCAAGCTGATCAAGTCTCACGCCGACGGCGAAATGGGTGCCGGCTTGATCCGCGAACTCAACGGTCAGGGCTATAAGGCGAAGAACTTTATCTTCCTGGCCTACGGGGGTAACGGCCCGCTGCACGCCTGCGGTATCGCCGACCGCGCGGGGATCTCCAAGATATTGGCTCCCCCGTACAGTTCAGTTTTCTCCGCCTGTGGTGGTGCCGGCCTGAACCAGATGCATATTCACGAGAAGAATGTCAGCTTCGGTTTCTTTAACAAGACCCTGCAGTCTATCTTCAGTGATTATGCCACCTTTAACACCATTGCCGCCGATCTGGAAAGTAAAGGCCGCAATGACTTGGTGCGTCAAGGTATCGATGAATCCCTGATTCAATATCGCGTCGAGCTGGACATGCGCTACGGCGCCCAGAAAATGGAAGTCAGTATTCCTGCGACGAAAACACGCTTGGAAAACTCCAGCGATGTAATTGAATTGATCGAGGCCATGAATGCGGACTTCTCCGAGCGTTACGGTGTCGATATTGTCTCGCCGGAATCCGGTGTCTGGGTCAGTACGGTGCGCGTTGTGTCCTGGGTCGAACTAGCGGCGCTGAAGTTCGAGGATATGAATCCTCCCGCCGAGAAGATCGCAACCCCTGAACCGGTGGGTTACCGCCAGTGTCACTTTGTCGGTATCGACGGCGCCATGGAAACCCCCATCTATGACGAGCAGGCCCTACAGCCGGGTGTCGTCATCGAGGGGCCTGCCGTGATCAACCCGGGTGCAACCACCTATCTGGTTGAGCCAGGCTGGCGCTTTGAATCCGCCGCCCAGGGTGCGGCTTGGTTTTTTAAAAAGCACTAACTAGTTTCAAGATTCTAGTTTTTGTTACTAGCCACTATCGACTAGTGGCTAATGACTAAAAAGGTATTGAAAGATGAGTGATACAAACACTATTGATAAAACAGAAAGTGCCGAACAGGCCATCGTGAACAAATTCTTAAACGAGAACCGTGCTTTCCTGGCGCCGGATCAGGAAATTCAGCGCAACCACCATGTGAACCCACGCAGTGAGCGTGAAGATGCGGCTATGGCCGGCGGCGTCGACAGCCACTTGATGGCGGACATCCGCGCCAACTTGCAGGCGTCTTTGGATGAAAGCTTCGGTATTGCCGAGATGACAGTCGCTAGCCCGGCCGCCTCTTGTGGTGATATGTCCACCGGTTACTTTACTGCCGGCGGTGACCTGTCGTTGGGTTCTACCCGTGGCGTGGCCGGCTTTACCGTAAGCCTGCACTATACCCTGCGTTTTATCCTCAAATATTTTAAAGATGATCCCACCGTGGGCGTTAACCCCGGTGACGGTTTCCTGATTAATGACTGTCACTACGGCGGTATTCACAGCCCGGATCAGCACTTGTTTATGCCCATTTTTGCCGGTGATGAGCTGGTTGCATGGACGGTGTGTGCCTTGCACGAAGGTGAAATCGGTGCCAAGGTGCCCGGCGGCATGGGCCCGACCATTGAATCCCCGTGGGATGAAGGCTTCCGAGGCTCCCCCTTCAAACTGGTCGAAAACTATCGGATGAAGACCGACCTGGTGACCCTGGTGCAGAATAACTCGCGTGAGCCGCAGGTTATGATGGCCGACATCAAGGCGCGTCTAGCGGCTTGTAAGCGCATGGAGAAACGCTTCCTTGAGCAGATGGAGCAGTACAGTGTCGACACCCTGATTGCCTTCATGCGCAGTAACGTTGAGTTTATGCTCGAAGAAGCCCGCAGTCGTATTGAAGCCATGCCAGACGGCACTATGCGCTGTACGTTTTACTGTGATGACACCATGCGCGAAACCGCGCTGATTAAGTGTAACTACAGCTTTACGGTTAAGGGTGACAGGGTCGTTGTTGATATGCGCGGCAGTTCACCCGAATTGTATAATCGCCCGATCAACAGCCTGTTGGCCACCCAAACGCTGGCGATTGCGATTGGATTTGCCCACCATGTGTGGCCTGACCTGCCCTGTGCGCAGGCCGTGATTGACCGTTTCGAATTTATGAGCGATCCCAACAGCATGGTCGATGCCAGCCCCGCGGTACCGGTGGCCCTGTGTATGCAGCCTGGATTTAAAGCCATTACTGCGACTGAAATTGCATTCAGTAAGTTTTACTACGGTGCACCCAAGCGCTACGCCAAGACCAAGGCAGGTTGGTTCAACCAGCCTCAGGGTGTGATCTACGGTGGTATCAACCAGCATATGGACTCGGTGGGTAATATGTGTGGTGACCTCAACGGCATGGCGGGTGGTGCCAAGTTCGACGGTGATGGTGAGCACAGCCTGAGCCCCAACTTCGGTGCCGCCACGGATATCGGTGAAGCCGAAGCGGCCGAAGAAGGCCTGCCGTTTGTCTGCATCATATCGAAGAAAATTTGGCCCGACAATAGCGGCTTTGGCAAGTTCCGCGGTGGTGCCGCCTACCAGTACGGCATGATGCGTTTTGGTGACCAGCCGTTTGGCTTCCAGAGCATTACTGGTGGTTCTTACTTCCCGTCGACCCAGGGTCTGTTTGGCGGATATGCCTGCCCGACCTACGCCGTGTGTCGTATTCGCGGTAAGAACTTGTTTAAGGTGTTCAAGGAGCGGCCTGAGCTGTTTAATGCCGACATGTTCCAGTTAATGAATGACCAGAATATCGAGGGTGCCACCTACGAGACTCTGAAAATGGCCGTGCCTTTTGAATTGTATTCCGAAGGCGAGCTGTTTATGACCAGCCAGGGCGGCGGCGGCGGTTACGGCGATGTGCTGGAGCGCGATACCGCGCTGATCATTAACGATCTGGAAGAAGGTATTATCAGTCCTGAAACTGCAACTGATCTGTACCATCTTGTTTATAACCCAACCAATCTGGTGGTCGATGAAGCGGCAACCGTAGAGGCTCGTAACGCCGAGCGTCAGGCCCGTATTGCTCGCGGTCTGAGTTGGGACGAGTTTGTGGCCGAACATGTGAGCGATACACCACCTGAAGGCATTCAGTACTTTGGTAGCTGGAACGGTTCCAAAGAGCTCTATGCGGGTATCTACGGCAAAGGCCTGCCGGGTCAGTTGCCACCGTTGATAATGCCAGACCCGACTGAAGTGGCATTAGCTGAGGCCAAAGCTGAAATCGCTGCACTCAAAGCTCTACAAGCTTAAGTCTGATAACAACGGTCGCCTTCGGTCAACACTGTGTAGGTCGGGTTTCCAACCCGACTTGCGGTGCTAGAACAGAATACGTCTTCGGGTTTAAAACCCGACGTACAGGAGAAAAAATAGTATGGCTAATGAATTACTCGATGCGATTGAAGCCGGTATTGCCAGTCAAAAACCCCTGGTATGGCTGGAAGCCGAAGCTTACGGTGCCGAAGTGGTCCGCAATGGCAAGCCGTTTCCCTGGACTAACCCCACCGAATTTGTTAGCAGCTACGGCCAGCTGCAGAGCCTGCTGAAGCCTGGTGTAGCCCCGGTTAACGTGGGCAATTTCCTCAAGAGCTGGCTGGATGCCAATCCCGCCGCGCTGAGTGAAATGAGCGGTAAAAAGCGCGTTCGTTTTGCCATAAAGCGACTGTTGGGGCTGGAAGTGCCGCGTACTATAATCCGCGAAATTGTCAGCGCCCTGTGTGAGTCAGTTTCCCAACCGGTGGTATTGGTATTGCCGACGAATGGCGAGTTGATTAACTGGGCCAACCAAAAGGCCAATGGTACGAAGCCGCAACAGCTGACCGAAATCGATATTGATTCGGTATCTGTTTACCTGGCTGATTTCCTGCGTGCGTTTAGCGGCCTGAATGTGGCCGGTGTACTGATGCAGCTTTGTGAAGGTCAGGCGGTAAACCCTGAATTGCTGGATCTGTACTCGCCGATTATCAACGTGGCCAAGCACTACCACTGGGCACTGGGTGTACAGGTGCAGAACCCGACTGAGCTTAATGACAGCAATGCGGCCCTCGACCTGGTGATCTCCAATCACCCAGCCGCCAATGGTCAGGTACTGGGTACCGACTTCTGGGAAGGTGTCGAAACCGCCCAGCCGGAGACTGGATTTTACTTCGGTGAAGTGGATGCCGCCCTGCAGCCAGAAGTGGTGCTGGAGCGCCTGGCTACCCTGAGCTGACCATGAACTGAAAAGAGAGCGAGCGATGAAAATATTCCCAGCATTTAGTGGCAAGGTCGCGGTAATCACCGGCGCGGGTTCCGGTATCGGACGCGCCCTGGCGCAACAACTGGCGGCCAGCGGCGCAAATCTGGCACTATCGGATGTAAACCAATCGGGCCTGGATGAAACCGTCGCCTCTTTGGTTGGCGCGGTGAAGACGACCACCTACTTGTTCGATGTGGGGGATCGATCAGCGTACCAGGATTTTGTTACACAGGTCGTACAAGACCATGAGCAGGTGGATATCGTTATCAATAATGCCGGTATCGTGCGTTTACATTCAATTGAGGACGGTAGCTACGAAGATTACCAAAAAACCTTTGATATCAATGTTTGGGGCGTACTCTACGGCTGCAAGGAGTTCCTGCCCTACCTCAAGCAAAGCTCTCGGGCCTGGTTAGTCAACCTGTCCAGCGGTGCGGGAATTATCGGTATTGCCAACTACAGCTCCTATAATATGTCCAAGTTTGCCGTGCGTGGCCTGACAGAGTCTTTGCGCAGTGAGCTGCGTGATACCCGTGTTCAGGTCTGTTGCGTTCACCCTGGTGGCGTGAATACCAATATAGTGAAAGCGGGTATTCATTCTGCTGATGCACAAACGAGCGTACACAAATTGGCCTCGGCGATTCAGCAGATGTCAGCCGATCAGGCGGCCAATATTATCCTCAGCGGTATGGCCAAAGGTAAAAAGCGTATTTTGGTGGGGCGAGATGTCAAAATTCTCGACATGGTTGCGCGACTGTTGCCAACTGCCTATGACCGCCTCGTCGCCAAATATGTTTAACGACAAATAGACAAATGGAGTAACTGAAATGACTGATCTGGAAACCCGAATTCAGCAACTGGAAGACCTGGAAGCGATTCGTCGCTTGAAGCATTACTACTATTGCCACTGCGTCGATCGCGCGGTAGCCGGTGATGCCAGTGCCAGCGAGGAAACTATCAGCCGCTTTGCCGATAACATCGTCGCCGATTTTACCGGCCAGCCGTTGGTGGAAGGTAAAGAAGCCGTTGCTGCATTTTACGCACAGAGTGTTCCCGCTTTTCTGAGTTGGTGCCAGCACCGCGTCATGAATGAGGTGATCGATATTGATGGCGATACCGCCACCGCCCTGTGGTATATCGATTGTCCAGCGACATTTCGCCCCGGCAACCCCTCCGGTCTGGAAGGCAGTGGTTTTATCGCCGGGCGCTACGCAGAAGAGTATATCCGCGAAGATGGCGTGTGGAAGTGGACCAAGATCACCGCGTTACTCGATGTGCAAAAATCGTTTACTGACAACTGGAATAGCGCTCAACAAACAAACAGCAACCGTTAAATAAAGAGGTCAAAATGGCTCTTCCTCAAGGTGTAAGTGTAAGTGAAGGTGAACTGTTGTGGACACCCAGTCAGGAGTTTGCTGATAATTCCAATGTCAGTAAGTATATTGCCTGGTTGAAGGGCAAAAACATTGTTGACGTCGCCGACTATCAGGAACTCTGGCAATGGTCGGTAGACGATATTGAGGCCTTCTGGGCATCACTGTGGGACTATTTCGATATCCTGTCTGACACACCGTACACACAGATCACTGACAGCCTGGAAATGAAGCCGGGTAACCGCTGGTTTATCGGCTCTAAAGTCAACCTGGCGGAGCATATCCTGCGCAATGAGCGCGCGGGTGTTACTGCTCTGCATCACCTGTCGGAAGTACGTCCACAGGCAGCAACCAGCTGGAACGAGCTGGCCTCCAAGGTACGTATCCTGGCCACCCAAATGCGCGCCCGCGGCCTCAGTCCCGGCGACGCTGTTTGCTGTTTAATGCCCAATGTCCCCGAGACAGTGGTAGCCATGCTGGCGACTATCAGTATTGGCGCCGTCTGGTCGGTGGCCTCGCCGGAATTTGGCCGCAACACGATTCTCGATCGCTTCAGCCAGATTAAACCCAAGTGGTTGTTTGTGGCCGACGGTTACCAGTTCGGTGGCAAACCATTTGATCGCCGCGATGAAGTCGAAGCCATTGTCGGCGAGTTGTCTGAGTCACTGGAGCAGGTAGTCTACCTGCCGTACCTGGAACCTGGAAATACCAGCGCCCCGGTCGATGCCATTTTATATGACAGCCTGCTGGCGGGTGAAGACCCGGGGCGCGACAACTTCCTTTTCGAGCGTGTCGAGCATGATCACCCACTGTGGGTGGTGTTCTCCTCCGGTACTACCGGCCTGCCCAAGGCCATTGTTCACAGCCATGTGGGTGCCTTGATGGGCATGCTGGCGTGCATGACCTTCCACATGAACCTCAAGCCCCATGATACCAGCTTCTTCTACACCACCACCGGCTGGGTGATGTTTACCCTGCAGGTGTCGATGTTGCTCACCGGCTGTGCCGGTGTGCTTTATGACGGCAATCCGGCATACCCGCAGATTGATGTTTTATGGAAGATGGCGGCAGACACCAAAACTACATTCTTTGGTGCCAGTCCGACCTACGTACAACTACAGGAAAGCCAGGGTATCGAGCCCGGCAAGGCCTACGACCTGTCACACCTCAACAGCATCCTGGTGGGTGGCGCGCCCTCCACCCCGGAGACTTTTAAGTGGTTCTATAACGCTGTAAAGGAAGACCTATGGGTCACCTCCCAGAGCGGCGGCACCGAGATCGTCGGTGGCTTTGTCGGCGCCACGCCAACCCAGCCGGTGTATGCCGGTGAAATTCAGACCCGTATGCTGGGCATGGACGTGGATTCTTTCAGTGACGAGGGTGAATCGCTGGTCGGCGAAGTGGGTGAACTGGTGTGCAAGAAGCCCTTCCCGAATATGCCTGTTTATTTCCTCAACGATCCACAATACGAGCGTTATCATGAATCCTATTTTGCTGATTTCCCGGGCATCTGGCGCCACGGCGACTTTATCAAGTTGAACGAGCGCGGCGGTGCCTATATTACCGGCCGTTCCGACTCGACCCTGAACCGCTTCGGTGTGCGTATTGGCACCGCCGAACTCTACCGTACGGTAGAGAAATTGCCGGAAATCGCCGACGCCCTGGTGGTGTGTATCGAACTGCCCGGTGGCGAGTACTATATGCCGATGTTCCTGCAGTTAGCTGACGGCGTTGCGCTGAACGAAGCGCTACAGAAGAAAATCACCCAGGCCTTGCGAACAGAGTGTTCACCGCGCCATGTGCCGGATAAGTACATTGCCATTGAGGAGGTACCCTACACTCTGACTGGCAAGAAACTCGAAGTGCCGGTACGTAAACTGCTGTTGGGCTGGGCGTTGGAAAAGGCCGTCAGTCGCGATTCGATGAAGAATCCCGAATCGATCGAGTTTTTCCTCAACTACGTTGCAACCACCACGGACTATAAAGTCCCCACAGGAGCGATATCATGATCATAACGTCTTACTGCACACAGGCTACGAGCCTCGTGTTGCTGCTTTGCCTGATTGGAAGCCCCGAACTGAATGCACAGGCACGGCCGAACGTACCGTCTAAAAATATCTGGTTGACGGACAGCCTTTATCCGACATCTCATCACAATCCAGCGCAGACCGACACCTCCCCCATCGCCGGTCCACTCGCCAGCCAACAACTTACCCGCGCGGATGTTAAAACAATTGCCGCTACCTTTATTTCAAATCCGACCATGAAACACATCGGTCAGGATCGCATTATTTTCATGAGTAGCGTCAACGGCATCACCAAGGTACTCGCCACCGGTGAGGCATTTGAACAGCTCTCCTTTTTGGCCTATCCCGGCTTTGAAGAAGTCGCCCAAAAGGCATCCGCCACGAGTATAGCTGCGCTGGTTGAAAAATTAGATAGTGCGCGTCGCGCCCATGATGACGCGGCTATTCTGGCGCTTTCCGCAGACATCGATGAATTGGGCTTCAATTTCAACACCGTCGCCAACGGCGTCTACAGCATGATCGATAACGATCATAATCACTACTCCGTATACGGCGGGGTAAACGTTTTGAAGGCAACCGACGATGGCGTTGTCGACGCCCCACTGCGCATTGTTAAAACCATGAAAATCACCGATGCACTGCCAGCGAATATTGCCAAGGGCATCACCCGCGCGGTGGGTATTGGCATGACTTATGACGGCAATATCGCCATCGCCGCACCAGGCATCGTCGCCCTGCTGGACCGGGATCTCAACATGCTGGGCTATGTCACATTCCAGGGGGAGTTGGTAGACAACAGCATCGCTATCGACGAATCCGGCATCTACGTGGTCACATCGGAAAATATGTACAAAGTCG
>SMVB01259526.1_pt1 | contig 12595 bp, 11 predicted proteins | sample 2456461 | NCBI WGS metagenome assembly SMVB01 (sample SAMN11095934, study PRJNA526329) | marine sediment metagenome | biome: Marine sediment; feature: Surficial sediment; material: Deep marine sediment; isolation source: Hadal surficial sediment | place: Pacific Ocean | collected 2014-05 | depth...
CCGCCAAAAGCAGGCGTCCTGCACGGGCTGCGTGCGCCTCCTCAAGGGGTGGCGCTTCGCGCACATTTATAGTTAGCCGCTCACCGCGTCTTTCTTGCGGGGTCGCCCTCCGCAGAAGGTAGGGGCGCCAACAAAATGTTCCCCGGACTCTAGTCTGCCAGGCAAAGGACCAAGCTTTCACTTTTTCTTACTTACAAAATTTCTATAAATTTCAAATTGCGTGTCATGATTTAGTCTTTTTTTAAACGCATTTTATCTGTGTCAATCAGTGAAAATCCGTGGTTTAATTATTTGGTTGCAGCCGAAGGCCGCGCTGGGCTAATCAGTGTTCTCTTTGTCCTGTTTTGCAGAAGGCTATTATTTTATTTCAAATTTTTAGGATTAAGTCCTTCTAACTCAGGAAGGACAAAAATCCCGTCCTTGCGAATCAGCTGGCCGTCAAAGTAGATTTCACCGCCACCGAATTCCTGTGTTTGAATCAAGACCATGTCCCAGTGAATGTTCGAGCGGTTGCCGTTGTCCGCTTCCTCGTAGGCCTTGCCGGGGGTAAAATGGCAGGAGCCGGAGATTTTCTCATCAAACAAAATATCCAGCATTGGCGAGGTAATGTAAGGATTAAAACCAATGGCGAATTCGCCAATAAATCTTGCACCTTCATCTGTATCTAAAATTTCAGTGAGTTTTTTGTTGTTATTTGCTGAGGCCTCGACAATTTTTCCTTTCTCAAACGTCAGGCGAACATCGCTGAAGGTCGTCCCCTGGTAAATGGTTGCGGTGTTATAATGAATCGTTCCGTTGACCGAGTCGCGAACGGGGGCGGTGAAGCACTCGCCGTCGGGGATGTTGTGGCTGCCGGCGCAGGAGATCACCGGAATATCTTTAATGCTGAATTTCAGATCCGTGTCGGCAGCAACCAGCCGAACTTCATCGGTCGACTCCATCAGCTGCTGCAGCGGCTGTGCGGCTTTTTCCATTTTGGAGTAATCGAGGGTGCAAACATCAAAATAAAACGCTTCGAATGCTTCCGTGCTCATCTTCGCCTGCTGCGCCATCGATGGCGTTGGCCAGCGCAGAATCACCCACTTGGTTTTCGGCACCCGGAGTTCAAAATGAACCGGCTTCAACCAGTGAGTTTCGTAAAGACGCATCGCTGCGGTGGGTACATCCGACATCTCAGTGATGTTGTAGCTGCCACGCACGCCGATATAAGCCTGAACGCCTTTCATGCGGAAAGTTTCATAAGCGCCGATTTGCTTCATGATTTTCTCATCCGCACAGCGCAAAAGCTCGCGCTGAATCCGGCTGGTTTTGATACTGACCAGCGGGACTCCTTTGTGCTCGCGAATTTTCCGGATGAGGGCAATCACCATTTCTTCGGGAATTTCGCTGACTTCAATGAGCACGGATTCACCGGCTTGAATGTTGGTAGAATGCTTAACCAGGACGTTTGCTAATTTGTCGAATCTTGGATCTTGCACAACGTTTTCTCCTTTTGGCCTATGCGATTCAAATATGCAAAACAAATTCAAAACATTCAAGAAAGGATTTGATTTGCATGTTTTTATTTGATGACTTATATTTAACTTGATTAATTCACGCAGAGGTCACAGAGACCATGTCATAACAAATAGTTATGTGTTTCGTAAAGATGTGCATCATGGTAATAAATTTGAACCAGACTAAATAACAGATAGGAAAATTCCCAAATAACGCACAGAGAAGGGAATCAATATTTATGATAAGGCATTGTAAATACAGATTTTCATGCTTGCAAAGTTTTCTAACATTATTACTAATAGCAGGAATGTTATCTTGTTCTGACTCATCCGAAAAAAAGAAAGCGGATCATAGGCCCAATATTCTTTTGTTGGTTGCTGATGATCTAGGATATGCTGATCTTGGGTGCTATGGCGGTGATATCGAAACACCCAATATTGATAATTTAGCCGCCACTGGTTTGAGGTTTAGTAGATTTCATACTTCTCCCTTGTGTGCTCCTACCAGAGCAATGTTGTTAACTGGTAATGATAACCATATTGCTGGGATGGGTAGGCAAGGTCATCAAACCAGTGAGTTTGGATATGAAGGTAGATTAACAAACCGTATAGTAACAATACCAGCATTGCTTAGGAATTCTGGTTACCACACCTACATGGCGGGAAAGTGGCATCTTGGCGACAGCCCTGAGTCCAATCCTCATCAAAAGGGGTTTGAGCATTCCTTTGTACTTATTGAAGGGGCAGGTAATCATTATGATGATCAAGGGTTATTCGAAGATAATCCCATTTCACCATATACTGAAGATGGCAAACCTGTCAAATGGAACGAAGGTGACTATTCGACAGATTTTTATACTGATAAACTAATAGAATATATTGACCTTCACAAAGGAGATAAAAAACCATTTTTTGCATTTGCCGCTTACACATCCCCACATTGGCCATTGCAAGTAGATGAAAAATATTGGCAGAAATATGAGGGGCATTATGACGATGGATATGAAAAATTGAAGGAAAGACGGCTTGCGAGCCTTAAAAAAGCCGGAATGGTTCCTGAAAACACCGTGCTTCCTCCCAATCATGAGCGAGTAATACCGTGGAATTCCTTGTCTGCAATAGAAAAAACAAAAGAATCCAGAAAGATGGAATTATATGCTGGGATGGTTGATAATCTGGATTTTAATATAGGCCGATTAATACAATACTTGAAAGATATTGGAGAATATGAAAACACATTAATTGTATTTATGTCTGATAATGGCGCCGCCGGGGGTGATTTTTATTACCATGATAAATATGGGCCATTTATTAGGGAACATTTCAATGATGACTATGAAACTATGGGAAAACCTAACTCCTTTATATCTTATGGTCCGCAATGGGCTGAAGCCGGGACTTCACCATTCCGTTATTTCAAGGGTTTTACAACTGAGGGAGGTATGACAGCTGCGATGATTATTACAGGACCAAATGTTGACAGAAAGAATGAAATTCATCATGGATTTGTGACCTTAATGGATATTGCGCCTACTTTTTATGAAGTGGCTAACACAAAATATCCAAAAACATTCGAGACCAATAATTTGTATCCGCTTAAAGGCAATTCAATAATACCTCTCGCTTTGGGGAAGGTTAATGAAGTGCATTCCTCCGATTACGTGTTTGGTATGGAACATAATAACTGGGCAATGATCAGAAAAGGAAATTGGAAAATCACCAATATAAGACGCCCTTTGCTTCCTGAAAACTTTGAGCTTTATGACCTTTCAAAAGACTTGGCAGAGCTCAATGATCTCAAGGAATTGGAACCAGATAAGTATGAAGAGTTGTTAAAGGAATGGACGAAATTCTCTAATGAAATAAAAGTACAAATACCTCCTCCTTCTGAAGATTAGAAGGTTTATGAATTAACCAAATAAAAAATAAATTTGATTTAACTCAAATAAATAAAATGCGCCAATATCTTGATCTCATGGACCGTGTCCTGACCAAAGGCACCCACAAATCCAACCGGACGGGCGTCGACACGATTTCAACTTTTTCGGAGTTTTATAAAGTCGACCTGGCCGACGGATACCCGCTCTTAACCACAAAAAAAGTTTACTTCAACTCCATGCTGCGCGAGGTTTTCTGGTATCTCTCCGGCCAAGACCATATCCGAGAATTGCAGAAACATACCAAAATCTGGGATGACTGGGCCGACGAAAACGGCAATCTGGAAACCGCCTACGGCCGCTACTGGCGGCGCTACCCGGTTCCCCAAAACGGCGCAGCTCTCGGCGCTGAAGTTTTCGTGGATGAATCTCATCCTCATGTTCACAAAGAAGCTGACGGCTCTCTGACCTTCGATCAGATTGGCTGGGCTATCGATGAACTCAAAAACAATCCCAACTCGCGGCGGATTGTCATCAACGCCTGGCACCCGGCGAATGCCGCCATCAGTAAACTGCCGCCATGCCATTCTTTTTGGGTGCTCAACGTGCAGGGGGACCGACTCAATTGCCACCTGACCCAACGCAGCGCCGACATCGCTATCGGTGTGCCGTTCAATCTGGCTTGCTACGCCCTGCTTACCCAGGCAATTGCTCAGGAAGTTGGCTTGCGACCGGGAGAGTTCGCCCACACCCTGGTGGACGCGCATATTTATCTGAATCACATTGACAACTTAAAAGAGCAGCTCAAACGAGAACCGCTGCCTTTGCCCCGCCTGGAAATCGCCCGCAAACCTTTTAACGATCTGCAATTTGAAGACTTCAAGCTAGTTGACTACCAGTGTCACGAACCAATCAAATTTGAAGTTGCGGTCTGATGGCGCGACCGGAAATTATCATCCTTGCCGCTATTGCTGGAAAAAACCGCGTCATCGGCAAGGCCGGCAAATTGCCCTGGCACATTTCCGAAGACCTCAAACGTTTTAAGCGCCTCACCATCGGTTACCCCGTGCTCATGGGCCGCAAGACATTCGAATCCATTGTCGAACGGCTCGGGAAGCCATTGCCTGAACGACGTAGTCTTGTGCTAACTTCCAAATCGCTTGCGGAGCATCCTGACGTGGCAAGTTATCCTTCAATCGACTCAGCGCTTGCAGCTATTGTCGGTGAAGAGAAAATTTTCGTTATTGGCGGGGAAAGAGTCTTCAAGGAAACTTTGGAAATGGCGGATGGGCTCGAACTAACAATTGTGGAAGGAGACTATGAAGGAGATGCGTTTTTTCCGGAATATGAGGAGATAATCGAAAACCGTTTTTCCCTCACACTAAAAGAAGGAAAAGACGGTTTCCGATTTGAAACTTATGAAAAACGCCAGTAGTGATGGACCGAAAACTAGCGTGAGGCGTCCCGCCGAACGATTTTGCATTCAGCTCATGCTTAGAAACACTCGGCGAGACGCCTTCGTACTAGTAAATTTGGCCTTTTTCGGTCAATCACTAATCACTAAGTAGATTATTTCTTTGATATCTCCTCAATCTTCTTCTTGATGCGCGGGTTTGGCATAATCTCATAAGCCTTTTCAAGACTTTTTACTGCCGCTTCTTTATCGCCTTTCATGGCCAGGGCTTCTCCAAGACTATAGTGGCTCATAAAAGATTCCGGATGAAATTCTAAATTTAGTTTGAGCAGTGCAATGGCCTCATCGACTTTACCCGATCCTGCCAGGCTTTGCGAAACACGTTCCAAAGGCCTCGCTTGAAAGTTGTAGGTAAACCCGCCGTAGTGTTTTTCTCTCAGCTCACGGTACTTCTGTGTGGCTGACTCAATTCCGCCTTTTTCAATTGTTTCGTTCATGACGAGCTCAATGGTCTTTGGCTCCTCCTGCCCGTGGTGGCAGGTGACACAGTTGACCTGCAAGGCGTTTTCTTCTCCAAGCTGAGTCAGATGCTGGTTGTTAATCGCATCCCGCATTTGGATCATGACCCGGGCTTTTTTTTTCGTTTCTTTCTCGTCGGAAACGAAGTCAAACTCGGAAAGCGGTTGCCCCTCTTCACCGACGTGGCAAAACTGACAGCGTACGCCAAGCCCCAGGGCAAAACTTTTCATATTCCCCATGAGCTCCCGTTTGCTGATCTCTTTTGGTAGAACCTGCAAATTCTCAAATTTGTCCGGGATCTGGGCATTCCCCAAGGTTGTAAAAAACAGAATCATTATCGCAAACAAAAATAGGTTTTTCATAAATCCTCCTTAAATGTTTGGAGTATTGATATTCTGCCAAAATATAATGAAGCAAAGGATGATGCTCTACTTAAATGTGACGGAGTGGTTTGTTTCTGTTGTCAATCGGTTCATCTTAGGGATGAAAATTTGAGACTCATCTCAAAGATCTGTAAGAAGATTGGTTAATTACTGATGGACCGAAAACTAGCGTGAGGCGTCCGCCGAACGATTTCTGCATCCCGCTCCGTGCTTAGAAATACTCGGCGACGCATGTCCTGGGCTTGTCGAATGGACGCCTTCGTATTAGCAAATTTGGACTTTTCGGTCAATCACTAATTAATTTTTATTGAATCAACGATCAAATCTTGTTGTGAAGATGAGTCCCATATTTCAACAGGTCGAATGGAAAAGGCCGCCAACCCGCTTATTTTCCCGCAATTTGTTATAAAGTTCAACTGCCTCTTCGGTTTGAAGAATGTGAGAAGCGATGTTTCTATCCGTCAGCATTTGCAAAGTTTCCGGGCAAACCTGCAGTCGTTTGTGAACTCCCCTTGAGAGCACAACGATCTCGGCGCCGTTTTCAAGAAGTTCCTCAACATCAGCAGGCTGGATACCAGGCACATGCCGGGTGCCGGTCTCACGCCAGTCCCATTCTCGTGCTCCGTCCGGGAAGAGCTTGGCGTCTTTTAAGGAAGAGGGGAGACCCTCTATTTCTATTTGTCCCCAGGAAAAGTGATTAATGCGAGGAGATTGTGAATTGACGTTCATTTAATTTCCTTACGTAATACGAGTTCGTCTTCTTTCTTCTCAAAACCGTTTTTCAGGAAAACCTCTGCCAATTTGCATTTCGCTGCCGGCATCTCATTGATCTGTGAAATTTTGAGCGATTTTCCGGACTGCAATTCGTTTGCCAGGTCTTTCAACACATTCACACATTCATCCATTGCCTCTTGAGGAATCTTGGCCAGGCGCCAGAGTTTTGCAGCAAAGTTTTCGCTGTAGAGAACAGGCTGGTCATCAATCAAGACAAAATGATTGGATGCAGAGCGCCTAAAAGCAACTTTGCTGCCGTGGGCGCCTTTAAATTCCAATTCCAAATCATGCAATGGCAATGACGAATCGATAGTGCTCACTAGAATCGGTTTTGACATATTTCTGCTCCATTTTTGGATTTTATTTAATAAAATTCATTGAGGAAATCAAACCACTTCTCCAGGTCGCAATCTATTACTTTTTTCGTTTGACTTTTTAGCAAAAATTTTCTATTTTTAAACTATCTGTAACATCCTTTCTTTGCTATGCGATTTCCAGTCTTTAAATTACTCATTTTGGCCGCCGTCACTATTACATTTAATAGTCATGCAAGTCCGAGCGGTTCCAGGGGCAAAGCGCTTCTGTATTCGATTAATGTGCACACTGGCCAGGCGCCGGTACTGGACGGCCGTTTAAGCAAAGACGAATGGAAAGATGCCGCATATGTTTATAACTTTACTCAGAAAGAGCCTTTAGAAGGCAGCGCTATTTCTGAACCTACAATTGTACTGATAAAGTACGATAAGGACAACATTTATTTCGGGATTCGCTGTTTTGATAAAGAAGCGCAAAAAATTGTCGCGAATGAGATGCGGCGCGATTACGATCTTTCAGAAAATGATTACTTTGAGATCATCATCGATACTTTCCATGACCAAAGAAATGCGTATTATTTTGCCACGAATTCATTAGGCGCACGCCTCGACGGTGAGGTAAAATCCGAGGGTGCGCACATCAACTGGGAGTGGGATGGCATTTGGAAGAGCAGTGCCAGAAAAGACAAATACGGCTGGACCGCAGAAATTGCTATTCCCTTTAAGACACTTCGATTTGATAACAGTGACGAGCTGACCTGGGGCATTAATTTCGGCAGGTATATTCCACGAAAAAGAGAAGAAGCCTACTGGGCGCCGATTTCGCGCGATGACGACTTCGATAGTATCGGTAAATTTAAACCTTCAAAATTTGGAACGCTGAACGGCCTCAGAAATATCAAACAGCAACAGCGCTTTCAAATCAAACCATACGCTATCGGTGGAGTCGAACGGGATTTCGAATTCGGCACATCGATCGATAAATTGGGTGAAGTTGGTTTGGACACTAAAGTTCACCTCACCTCAAACTTAGTGGCCGACTTAACCGTGAACACGGATTTCGCCCAGGTTGAAGCTGATGTTGAACAGGTTAATCTTTCACGATTCAGCCTGTTCTTCCCGGAAAAACGTGACTTCTTTATTGAAGGGTTAGATATCTTTAACATCGGCGCACAATCGTTTGGTGAACCCTTAAGCCTGCTTTTTTTCAGCCGCAACATCGGACTTGATGCACCGATTATAGGCGGTGTGAAAATGACCGGTAAAGAAGGTCCGTATGAAATTGGCTTGCTGAATGTTTATACTAATTCCAACAATTCGGGGATACCGAAAACAAACTACGCCGCTTTAAGAGTAAAACGGGATGTTCTGCAACGTTCTTATATCGGATTTATGGGTTTGAGCAGAGATTCTAAAAGGGAGGGCGATTACAACAGGACTTTCGCCGTTGACGGTTCATTTTCTTTTGATAATAATATTAATGTGAATGGATATTTCGCCAAGACTCAAACCCCCGGTCTTAAGGGTAAAGATACCAATAGCTTTGTTGATTTTTCCTGGGGCACTGATATGTTCTACACCAATGCTTCGTTCACGGACATCGGGCAAAATTTTAATCCTGAAATGGGATTCCTGCAGTGGCAGGATATACGCAGATACACTCTTAAACTAACCTCCAGCCCAAGACCAAAGTTATTTAACACAAGGCAGACCTATCTCTCCTATGAGCTCGACTATATAACTGACCATAACAACCAGTTGCAGTACCGGATCATCGAACCGACAATTTATAACATGTTCAACGATGAATCATACATCTTTGTCGGCCTTTCAAATTATTATGACTTGGTACCCGTTCCATTAGATTCAACTGATTCATTTCAATTAGGCCCCACCGTTATTCCTCCTGGCATCTATAAATACAACATCTTTGGGGTAAGTTATGGCTCGGATTTAAGCCGCAAAATCTCGGGAATTATTCAGGGCGGGGCAGGCAGTTTTTACAATGGTGAGTATCAAAGTGTTGGTTTATACACCTATTTGCGTCCAGATGATCGGTTTGCAATTGATCTGAATTGGGAATGGAACCGGGTAGATGTTCCTTTTCCGAACGGAAAATTCACCACCAGCATCCTCGGTGCAAGAATAAACTATTCCTTCACAACCGATCTGTTCGCAAAAGCCTACATTCAGTGGAACGATGTTGAAAAAAAAATCATCAGTAATTTCCTGGTGCGATATCGATATAAACCAGGCAGCGACTTCTATTTTGTTTATAATGAAGAATCCAATACGGGAGGGAAATTTAGAACGGCAAACAGAACTTTGATAGCCAAATTTACTTACCTGTTAAATATTTAGCCCATAAAGTCGCTGCTTCACATCCACCAGGCTTGACTTTTGTTTTGATCTTTGGTACAATCGCTACAGGGCAGGAAACCTCCCGCACCAAAACAATCTTCCAATTAATTATCAGGGGATATTCTTAACTCAACAATGCCGATATTTATTGCACCAAATGATTTGGCGGTAAGCCTTCAGGCAGCTTCGATAGAACTATTTCTCTTTATCATTTATCTTTCCGTGCTGCTCCCCGGACGAGAGCTTCAACAGTTATCCGATAATGAGTTAATCACTAAATGCACCCAAAAATCTGCAGATTGGCAAAATGTCTGGTGTGAATTTCAAAACAGATTCGGTGAGACACTCCTATTTTACATCCTCAAGGAATTCCATAAAATCTCCGGCCAAAAACTATCACCTGAACATCATGAAATTATAAAAGATTTACGCCAGGATCTTTACATAAAATTATTAAAAAATGATGCGGAGGCATTAAGAAAATTCCATGGAGAGAATGAAACGTCCTTTTTTGCGTATTTACATGTGATTGCCAAAAATTTAGTTAAAAATCATGTCAATACAAACAGCTACAAAAAGTTTATTTCTATGTCCGAAATAAAGCCTAGAGGCGACCCAGAGGGCACTGAAACGCTTCCGTTTCAGCCGGTTAGCCTGGATACCGTTGATGAAATAGAAAAATCGATTTTCGAAAATTTTATTATAGAAACTATAAAAACATTTTACCAAAGTAGAAATTTTGAAAGAGATATTCTGCTTTTTAAACTTTTTTATTTCAGCGGCTTCACAGCAAAGGAAATCGAAAAGAACACCAACTTTAATCTTTCGGCAAGCGGTATTGAAACTATTGTGAATCGTATTATTCAGTGTTTAAGAAAAAGTTTAAAAAAACAGACATCTTTGGGAGGTTTTTTTTGATTCACTTGTCTATCTATCAGGAATTAGTTAAAAAACCAAGACATCTAACGAATACTGATCTGGATGAAAATTGGGCGGTTGGTGTTGAGGAGGTCTATTGACTGAGCAGAAATGTTTAAATTTTAACCAATTCTACAAAATCGTAAGGACTGACATACTCGATGGTACGCTTGGCGGTCTGAAACGACATGTGGCGCATTGTGAAAACTGCGCCATCGAACTCGGCTTTATTCAAAAAATGTACAGTTCGATGCTGGAGAGCAAAAAGCCTGAAGCGGTCTATCAGGAGAAACACATCTCAGGAGAGGTGATAGAAGCCTATTTTCAGCAAAATTTATCCCAACCTGACATTGATGCGGTTCACGGCCATTTAGTCGACTGCAGCCGCTGTTTTGAGGAGTTCAGCTCAATTTTCGCCACCGTATCTTTAAAACCCTCCACCGAGGAAAAATCAATTCTAAAACAAATTGAAAAATCTCAAATCCAGGAAAGAGTGGCGCCTTATGAAAAACAGTTCATAATAGAGTCACCTTCAATTTCTGTTTTCAAAAAATACGGACAATTGTTTAAGACCCGGAAAGGTAGTTTTTCTATTCCAAGATTTGCAACCGCATTGGCGGTTGTCCTGGTTCTGTGTTTTTTCGGCTATCAGAAAATTAAAACGGTAAACTTGCTAAGTAAAAGTAGCCGGGCATTTTCTGAAGTCTTAAAAAAGAACAAAACAGGGCCCGATACTCCCAGGCTAGTTGGTTCTGTTGCAAAACTCATTTCAGCGCACAGAGGTGCGATGCCTGAGCAACCTGAAATCCGAGCGGCTGAACTAGCAATATTTGATGCCCTCAAACGGAAAACCGATGATGTCAAACTCAATCACCAGTTGGGGACAGTTTATTTCTATTCCGCTAACATGGGAAAAGCCGAAGAATATTATCTGAAAGCGCTCGGTCTGGACCAAAATGATGCGAAAATTTATAACGACCTTGCTCTGATCGAAATCAACAGACAGAATTTTGAAAAAGCATTGGCCCGCCTTAATCAAGCTTTGCAGCTCAACCCCAACCTCTCAGAGGCACGCTATAATAAAGCAATTGTCTTCCAACTCTGGAAAGACACTACCCTTGCAATTCAAGCTTGGGGAAAATATCTTGAATTAGATCAGGATCTTAATTCAGATTGGAATAAGGTGGCCCGAAGTCATTTGATGGAGTTACAAGGATTTGAATAAGCATTCTACCTCCCAGCAAGACGCCCTGGAATTGTTAAGAATCTCTTTACTAATTCCAGAGGAGAGGATTTCTCGTCAGCCAGAAAGCTCAGAATGACTTCTGCAACTTCAGGTGTCCTCAAATACCCAAACGACTTGTGGTGATCTTTTTCACCCTTGTTCTCATAATCATTGTGCACAATGGTATCCTTTGGGCCGATCCCATGGACGTTTTGTTTGAAGTCGTTGCGGAGTTTATAATCTAAAGCGACTCGGTCATTCAAATCGGAAAAGTTAAACCAGGACTGCCGAATATTTTCCGGAGTGGCCAGCAGCTTTTCATTCTTTAAGTCTTTATGCTGTTCAGTAAAAATCTTCCTTATGACTGCCGGCAGACCCAGAGGTGAACCAAGTGTAATGAAGGTATGAATCCGAATATCCGGTACCAACTGGGTTAGAACATCATAAGAAATGACCGTGCCCATGGAGTGTGATATAAGCAAAATATCTTTTTTTCTGTGTTTTCTGAGTATTTGGGCCAGCTCCTTTCGGATCAGCTTTTTCGCGTACAGACCAACCTGGTCGAGTTCAACATTTGACCGATGAAAATACAGCTCTAAATCCCGAAACTTTTTCCGAATTATATACTCTGCAATTCTGTCAAAATTGAAAAGCCGGTTCTCAGAAAGCATCAGTTTGTCCATCATAATTTCCAGCCAATCTAAAAACTTTTTTCTTACCCGGCTTGGTGATTGGGCCACACTATTCAAAGCCGCCGGAACATACGGCTCGTTGATATGTAGTGGACTTCGGGGATCGCTGACTTTGGTGCTTTGTGGCTCAGAGTAAAGAAAATGTGCCCAGTAAACGAGTTCAACCTTAAAAATTCGACGGGGTTGGCCAACTCGTTTCAGACCCTCGCATATAGCTTTTTGCCACCACAATTGCAGTAGACGCTGCGGCGGCTTATTCCCGGCGCCGTGAATTCCGATTATGATTTTTTTTCTTCTCATTTTGGCAAATGCAAACTCCCTCAAAGCGCCAAACGCGGCGAAAGCGGATCATCGAGATAAAGCCTACGCAAAAGCGCAAGAGACGCGAAGGCGCACAAAGTGTTTTCTTCCGGAATTCTGGGCGCCTTTATCCCAATTTCAATTTAGCATTACAAAAATCATGGCATGCAGAGAATTGTTTCCGGTTTGGAAGAAATTTCTTCTTTTATACTTCTCTGCACCTTTGCGTTTCACGTCTCTGCGTGACATATTTTATGCTTTGTGAGCAAAAATGTAATCTTGAGGACCTAACTGATGAAATTGATTTGCTGAATCCAGCGCG
>SMVB01253233.1_pt1 | contig 12594 bp, 9 predicted proteins | sample 2456461 | NCBI WGS metagenome assembly SMVB01 (sample SAMN11095934, study PRJNA526329) | marine sediment metagenome | biome: Marine sediment; feature: Surficial sediment; material: Deep marine sediment; isolation source: Hadal surficial sediment | place: Pacific Ocean | collected 2014-05 | depth 0-1...
TTAAGTAAACTGTCCCCGGAATTCTTTTGATCATCCATCGCAACACTCTTGGCCCATTTGAATGGGTGGGCACTTCACTGTGCCGAAGGAACAGTAGACGCAGCAATCACCTGGATTCGGCCTCAATAACTCGCCACAGCCCAGGCAGTCGTAAAAAAACTGGCAGGCATTAGTCGGCATAAGCTCGCTCGCCTCGTGCTTGCAATGCGGGCAGGTAATCACTGAATACTCGATAAAATCGGCCATGTAATCTGGTCCCTGGTTGACGAAACCCTGGTAAAGGGCGCATGATAGACCCTGTAGTCACTACAGGGTCAAGCATTGTGCGTATCGGAAAACTAGCCAGTAATTGCGGCTGTCCGGTCGAAACCATCCGCTACTACGAAAAAATCGGGCTGTTGCCGCAAGCAGCCCGCCAGGCGAACGGCTATCGCAGCTATGAGAGCATGCACCAGAAATGGCTGCAATTCATACTGCGCAGCCGGGAGCTGGGATTCAGCCAGGATGAGGTGCGACGCCTGACTGATCTCGCGCATCAAAAGCGGCCGGCCTGCTCTGAGGTGCACGATCTTCTCGATGAACACGTTGTTGACGTTCGCAAGAGAGTCGCCGAATTGAAGCGCATGGAGAGGGCTTTGGTCCGGCTAAAAAAACAATGTCATGAGGGCACGCTGCATGACTGCCCGGTTATTGACGAGTTGATGAGTTAGGAAATCGGGATCAAAACCCCGGCTGTTCCTCTTTCGATCATTAAAAGACCCACGTGAATCCCACTACCGGTCCGTCCTGAGTCACATCCCACCGATAGTTTCCGGTGTTGTTGTAATCATTGACGAAATACCGATAACCCAGGTTGAGCGCCTTATTGCCCTTGTTCCCAACACGACGATTGAAAAAGATGGACGTATTCCAACTCGTGTCCGAGTCTCCGGCAACAACGACGTCGCCGCGCCAGATCATGAACCACTTATCACCAAGATCCGTTCTGAATCGCGCACCGATAAACCAGTCCGTCCAATTCTCGCTGATGCCGATGTTGTCTGGAAACGGCGGATTTGGCAGGCCGTTTACCGAGATGTCCTGACTCTGATACCGGGCTCCGCCAATCGCTTCCCAGTTTTCTGTGAACCGGTAGCCTACCCATGCCTCCACCAACCAGATATCGACTTCCATCGCCAGCGAGCTGTCCTGGGGTAATGACGGCGGCAGGCCGATTTCCATCTCAAGTGACAGGTAGGTCGGATCGATGACGAAAACCCAGTCGCCTACCCAAAATTCCGTATGTACTGACGCGGCGAAATTCAAGTTGCTGAACAAGTCACTGAAACTGGCGTCGATATCCAGTGGCGGCAACATCCCGATCGTACTTGTTCCGTTGATGGATGCTCCCCACAGATAAGGCGTCAATACGATCTTATTGTCCTTGTCTGAGGAGCTCTGTGCTGTCGCAACCGTAGATATCATGGATATTACGAATAATGGCAGTATGAACTTGGCAATTCCGTCGTTGAAGCGATTCATTAATTTACTCCCTATTTCTTTTTATTGTACCAGTGTTTCGCTGGGCGCCAGTCCACGTCCTCAAGATTGTATTTCTCCATATGTTCGTCAAGCAACGGGTTCTGTGCATTGAAACCGGGGCCCCACTCTCCATTCTTGATGAAGTCACTCATCGGATCAGGCAACCCTGGCTGCGGTGGTGGTTGTCTTGTCGTTCCTTCTACGGCCCAGGCGTTGCCGGTCGAAACCGTCATGCGTTCCAATACCTCATCTTTCGTGACGTTCCAGACCATCAAGTCAGAGCCAATCGACAGCGGACCATCGTAAGTCGACCTGATACTGTCGTAATACTCGTTGTACTGCTGAGTTCCCTGGTCGAGCAACGCATGATAGGCGATGGCGTGACGCGGCTTAATCGTACTCATTATTTTGCCGAACGACGGTCCCGAGGTATGAAATTCACAACAGGCGCGCCAGGCAAGCTGTGGCGGCTGAGCACCGAGTGTAGAAAACACTCCTGGTGTATTGAACGCCTCGTGGATAACAACATCCGCGTCCCTGGCGTATTCCACAAACCATTTGTTCGGTGACGTGTCACCACCGAAGACGACCTTGAGCCCCGCATATTCAACGATGAAGCTGACCGGGCCGTCGCCGGCGTGTATGGCCGGAATGGTGCGGATCGTTACACCGTTTTCCTGATAGATAACCTTGTTAACGCCCTTGAAATCGAATTCATGTACGGTGATCTGCCCAGGAACCGGCGATATTTTGAACTCGCGAGTTGTTTTGTCCCAGTTGTTGGCCTTGAGGAAATGCTCGATCGCATACGCCGTGCCCATGTCCTGAGTTGCACCACTGGGCCCCCAGATCTCAAGCGGCACTGGACGTCCCGCAGTCCAGCCGCCAGCCCATAGTGAATCCAGATCACCCCAGTGATCCGTGTGCAAGTGGCTGAGGAACACTTTTGTCAGATATTCGTACGGAATCATCAATGAAGCGATGTTGCGCATTGATCCCGAACCAATATCGAAGATGAATTTGTCGCCGTTGCCCAGTTCGAACAGAAAACAAGCTGATGCCTGGGCCCGCCTCTGATCCGGCATGCCGGTGCCGCAGGCGATGATGCGAATTTCGTCTTCCGCAAGTATTTCCGTACCCGGATAGTAAACATAGCGATCAGGTGCGATGCCATTTGGTTCTGTAACAACGCCGCCGGCAGCATGCACAAGAACGCTCGCGAGCAGCGACAGGACTAGAGAAATTGTTGCGAAGAAACGAATAATTCGTATGGACATGCACATCTTTCCGGCTCCCAATTATTATGGTTCGTAGCGTTCAAAACACGTCTTCATCGTAGTACGATCAATCATGCGAAACAATACCAGTCAGTATGGTTAAGAAAACGACTCCAGGATGGTCGAGAATCAATTGGCTCGAGAACTCGCTGGGGACTCTCGCCCGGCATGGCTCCGCCGGCCTGAGCCTGAACAATCTCATTGCTGAATTCCACGTCACCAAGGGCAGTTTTTTACTGGCACTTCAAGAACCAGGCCGATTTCCGCGCCGCATTGATCGATTATTGGCACGAGACTTTTACGGTGGCAGCTGGTCACCAGGCCGACGTAAACAGTGAGGGTCCCGAAGCCTGGCTCGAGTACTTGTTGCGAGCGATAATCAAAGACGGCCACGCACGATACGATAACGTCATATCAGCGCTCGCGACTCATAATCCTGAGTTAATGCCAGCCGTGCGAGCATCCTATAAATCGCGTGCGATGCGAGTCGGTGAACAGTTTGCGGCTCTTGGGTACAAAAATAGAGAACTGTCGATTCGCACAAAGATGTTTGTATCGCATGCCATGACAGAGTCGCAGCTAAACGCCGGGCTGAGTATCAGGAAGCGGCTTTCGCAAGTACCAGAGAATCTGTCTTTTCTGATAGAGGACCATTAGAAAGAGGGTGCAAATTTTAGCCGTTCAGCATTCTCTCTCATTGAACCAAGGTAATCGCCAACACCAGGCTTGTTCGCGACAGTGCTGAATGTGACAGACGTGATAGCCAATTCGGACAATCGTCGTGATGTCGAAGCCAGCGGTTCGTCCTCCCAAATCATAATCGCCGCCGGGTGCGTGGCGAGTAGCTGCTGCAATTCAATCCAGTCAGGCGTCGATGGTTCCTCGTTTGGCTCCCAGTGCACACTCTTGCCATTGACGTCGTATCGACGCTGCAGGTACTGGTAGACGGGGTGCGAGAACAACACGGGTCTACCACTGAGTTGCTCAAATACGTCGGCTAGCCGTGAATCAAGTTGCGCTAGTTCCTGTTCCAGCTTTGCCATGTTGTCACGAAAACTCGATTCGCCCGACGGCGCGAGGCCGATCAGCGCGTTGGTCACCGACTGAGCCTGTACGATAGCGAGCTGCGGATCAAGCCAGGTCGTGAACGCGGTGTCCCGGTGAGAGTGCTCACCCTCCGGACCGTGTTGATGCTGAATCGAATCCTCGATTGGTATTAATAGATCCGCGATATTCTCAGACGTATTAATAAGACTCCGTCGATCGATCGTTATCAGGTTAAGCCAGGGTTCCGCGCCCGCACCATTCAGTAAAACAATGTCTGCCAACTGCAAAAGTTGTATCTGCCCTGCACTCGGGACCCAGGACGCAGGATCGCCTTCGATTTCCGGAAAGACGATGTCGGGCGCACTCTCTACACCGTCTGCGATCCTGCTCGCGAAGAAATATAACGGGTAGTTGCTGGTAACGACCAGCATTTTTCTGGATTCTGTTTCTGACGAGTCTTCACTACTTGTCGGGCGGTTCTCGCCACCGCAGGCCATAACCAATAAGACAACACTTATTAACAGGGTTCGCAGAAAAATCATAAGGTCAGAATCGTTTGCAGTATCTGCATTGCGTAAAACCGCGTAATCAACGTCAGTAACGCCGCAAGCAATACGCTTGTCAGGAACACGAAGCCAATTTCCGAGGCTACGAGAATTGCAACGTAGCCTTTGGATGCTCCAATTCTTAATAGTGTATGAAACTCGCCCTTGCGCAGTTGCTGCGATAGCAAAAATACCAATGTGATAACGCCGATCGTGGCAAAACCAAGAATAGCCAGGCCCAGGATTACGTAGTTTTGCACCGCAAACACCGTCTCCAGCAAGTCATCCAGAACATTTCCCGGCACAACAAGCTGCAGCAACTCGTTGTCCTGGTACCTGCCCCGCAACAAAGCTGTGTTCTTTTGATCGGTCGGTACGGCAATGACGCTGGTTAACGGAAACGACTCTGCTGATCCGTGGAAATGAAAGGCAGAAATATTGTCGCGCGTTATCTCGGCATATTGCGTGAGCGAGGCATTGGCAGTGACCACACCGTCGCGACGGCTCAGAACAGCGGCTCCAGCCTCCGGCTCCGCCAGATCGGCGTGACCATGCCCGAGACCCTGGATAATCCAGGATGTTCTGATGTCGACAAAAACAGCATCGTCATCTGCACTACCAGCGGCCTTCAGCACACCGGCAATCGTCATCTTGAGCGGATAGACACCGGCGATGTCGAATACCGTCTCGGGCGAGGACACAATTGAATCGCCCGGCCCTAATCCGAGTCGAGCCGCTACGTTGGCGCCGATGACGCACTCGCCGAGCAAACCCATCTGCCGGCCACTGGCGACTGTCAGACCACGAAAATCAAAGTAGTCGAGTGATGTACCGACGATCGGAGCACCCCGAGCCTGGAACCTCGAATGCATCGGAATAAAATTCGCGAGGCCGGTTGACTGCGCTTCGACAAAAGCCTGGTTTTCAATTTCCGTCGGCGTTTCGGCGTGGAAATACAGCGTATTCAGGACAAGTTCGAGCTCGCTGCCGCGCGCACCAAGTATTAATGGCGTCTGGTCCGCACGTGCTGTCAGCGCAATCGCGCTGTCTTGCACGAGTAAACGGGTCGCAGCGGGCAGAAACAGCATCAGGGTAATTGACGCAACAAGGATGCCGCTCTTGAAACGGTGATGTGCAAGATAACGCCAGCCGAGAAACAATGCGCCCGTCATCGCCGACTCTTCGCGTCCAACGGTTGTGCGACGACACGCATGTCGAGCACGGAGTCGAATTTGTTGAGCAACGATTCATCGTGCGTCACCATCAACAACGTGCTGTTGTAACGCTTCGCCTGCTCAATCAGTAAGTCGACAACGTTTTGCTTGTTTTCCTGGTCGAGGTTACCGGTGGGCTCGTCCGCCAGCAGCACCGGAGGCCTATTGAGCATGGCCCGGCATACGGCTACGCGCTGCTGTTCACCTTGCGACAGCTCGCCCGGCATTGCGCGTCGTTTAGACTCAAGTCCAACGTCGAGCAACAACTCCGCTGCCCGCTCTTGAATATCGGCCTTCACCCCGCCGCCTGAGATGTACCAGGGCAACATGACGTTCTCGATTACCGTGAGGTAGCCGAGCAACTCGAAGGCCTGGAACACCTGTCCGACACTGCGAATACGGTACTGGCCGAGCTGATTGTCACTGAAATCGGTAATTGCCTGATCGTTAACAATGATGCTTCCCGACGCGGCTCGCAGAGTGCCTGCGATCAGCCCCAGCAGCGTCGTCTTGCCGGACCCGCTCGGCCCGACAAGCGCTGTGCTGGCGCCCAGCGGAATAGCAAACTCCTCCACCCGCATGCCGAATGACGACACCACGTTCGTCCCACGTGCCGGGTAACTAAACGCCAATTCGCTGATGTTGATCATTACTATTCTAAAGTCTCTGTTCTTCGAGAATCTCGAGGCCCGTTAACTTCCAGACGCCGTCGATTTCGCTGATCTCCAGATTGGCCCGGTAGCCGTTGGTGCGCTGGTGAATGTGCCCCCAGTGGCCTACCGACCCTGACACCTTCCAGTCACTCTCTATCGTCAGCCGGTTGCCGTCGCGGCCTAGCAATTTGGCATTATTTACTTCCGTCGTTTTGACTTTGACTCGCGCGCCACCCTGGTTAGCCAACTCCAGACCTTTTTGAGTTTCGAGGTAGATGTCGGTGAGCAGCTCGCCCGAAACGCTCTTTTCGAGCACGTCGTAAATAGCTTCCTCACCTCGATAGTCGAAGGCGCGATAAACGTTGTGCAAAAGATCGCCAACAAGCTGCGTCAGGCGTTCATCGTCCATCGCGACCTGACGATGCTGATGGAAAAACACGGCGGTAATCGCCAGGGCCGATAGTGAAAATGACAACAGGGGTACAGACAACGTCCGGCTCGCTTGCGATGACCTCAACAATCCAGCGAGCAGGACGATGCTTATCGCCAGCATCAGCCAACGACCCCAGCCGGCGACTCTCTGCAATTCCGTTGGCGGCTTCTCTATGTCGGTAAGGGTAGGGAGTTCGGGAAATTTAAGAAAGTTTTCCCAACGCAGCGTGCTGAATCCCGGCTCAAGTATGACCGGTAAAGGGCCGGCCTGATCCACTGTGGCCGCAGGAACCGTCGGCGTTTTGTCGTTGAACAGGTCCCACTCCATCTCCACGGTTTGCGGCAGCCCGTCTGTGGGGAAGACATAGATCACACCAACGGTCGCCGGCAGCAGCTCGAGATCCTGATTATCGACTACAACGCTGCTCCGCAATGACCTTCTCAGGAAGTTGACCCGATCGACTGTCCCTTCCACAGGCTCGCCATCAATCTTCACCGGAAAGTGCCCACTAAGGAATTCAACAATTTTTTCTTTTATCTCGTCGTGCCGTTCCGCGGGAATGCTTGTCTCACCCGTTAGACCCAGATCGACATAGCGCTGTATATCGGCGGGCCGCACAATAATTTCCTTACGGACCTCATACGGTTCCACGTATATAAAGCCGGTCATCGGTGAATAGTATTGCCGCCGCATTCCCCGATCGGGAAATGCCGAATACCAGGCGTCTTCCCAGTCCAGGCTGACTGTTTGCCCGGAAACGAGATAGCGATAGTCGTTTACTGCAACGCCTTTGTGATACAGCACAAAGCCAATATTAGCGGCACCCGTGACTCCCGGTGCGACAAGCATCAGCGAATCGGGTCGTTCATCGAATGGAAAGACGATCGTCGCCCGAATAACCACAGTCGCTTCGTCTTCCCCTGTTGGCAACTCCTCACCAGTAATAGCATCCCGAAGCGGACGCGTTGCCGGACCGATTTTTGTAACCTGACCAGGCAACTTGCCTCCACCCACCAGCACCGGCATGTCGTCGGTTACGAATCTGCTTAGCCTTTCTTTTTGCGGCGTATCTTCATAGCCGAGTCGTTGATACAAAGCATCCGGTAGCAGATTTCGGAACGCAGCAACATCCTTGGAACCGATTTCCAGTTCCAATCGAACATGGTCGTCTTCGACGTAGTATTCGGCGATGGTGTCGGCGAACATCGCCTGGCTGCGCATGATGGCATCGGCCAATGCAGGCGTTGAGTCCAAAAGTAGCAGCGATGTGCCTGCGATCAATATGCGTGTAAGCGGCGATGTCTCCATGCGTTGGATACTAAGCAAAGACGCGACCTTTGACCACAACAAGCAAGGCCAGTAACACCTGTCGCGCGCAGCTGAGACAGAGCGATCCATTTGGCAGAAAAACCGAGTCCACAGCGTGAAACTTCGGAAGAAAGGCCCTGCCCTTATGCGTATGGTCAGGATCGAATTGAATGGAGAAAAGCCGTGAATTTGGACGAAGCCGCAAAACTAAGCCACTCTGACTGGCAGCAAAGCGCAGCCGCCTTGAAAAAGTCTGCCGAAACCAGGCTTTTCATTGGTGGCGAGTTTGTCGACGCTGTCGAGGGCGGCACTTTTGACAATATCTGCCCTGTCGATGGCAGCGTTATGAATACCTGCGCTGCTGCCACAGAGGCCGACATCAACAAAGCTGTAGCCATTGCCAAGGCATCATTCAAATCCGGTGAATGGTCTCGTATGGCACCGCGTGCACGTATGGCAGTCATGTACAAGTGGGCAGATCTTATCGGTGAAAACGGCGCCGAACTTGCACTGATGGACACCATCGATATGGGCAAGCCCATATCCGATATGGTTGGCGTCGACATTCCGATGTGCATTGAAACCGTTCAGTTTTTCGCCGAATGCATCGACAAAATGACAGGCTCGGTTACCGCCACCGAGTACGATGTCATGAGCACTGTGCTACGCGAACCGATCGGCGTAGTGGGATGTATTTCACCCTGGAACTATCCATTGCTAATGGCGCTTTGGAAAATTTGTCCCTCTTTGGCTGCGGGCAACTCGACTATTTTGAAGCCGGCAGAACAATCGCCTTTGAGTTGCTATCGCGTTGCAGAATTGTTCGTTGAAGCGGGCGGTCCCGCGGGCGCGCTTCAGGTGGTGAACGGCATGGGCGAACAGGCAGGACAGCCGTTAGCACGCCATATGGATGTTTCCAAAATCAGCTTCACTGGCTCAACCGAAGTCGGCAAGCTGATGCATGTGTACTCCGGTCAATCCAACATGAAAAAAGTGTCGTTGGAGTGTGGCGGCAAAGGCCCGCAGATTTTCTGCGAAGATCTGGAAGGAGAGCTTTTGGATCGTGCTGTTGAGACAGCAATCAACGGCATTTTCTTCAACATGGGCGAGGTATGTTCTGCCGGGTCGAGACTCATTGTACATTCGAAGATCCATGATGCATTCGTCAAAAAATTCATTGAAATGGGCAAAGACGCATACATCTGCGGCGACCCACTGGACCCCGCGGTCAATCTCGGGCCATTGGTCGATCACGGGTCGCAGGCACGCGTTTTAGGCATGGTAGAAACAGCGAAATCGGAAGGCGGCAAAGTCGAGTTTGGTGGCGCCGCAGCCGGCGGTGACCTGCAAAAGGGCGCGTATGTCGTACCGACAATGATTACCGGCGTCAGCAACAACGACACGATCGCTCAATTCGAAGCCTTCGGCCCTGTAGTTGCCGTCATTAAAGTTGATAGTGACGACGAAGCCATTGAGGTTGCCAACAATTCAATCTACGGCCTGCAGGGCAGCGTCTGGACTGATAACTATCGCAGAGCCATGCGATATGTTCGCGAAATTGAATGCGGCACATTTCTTGTAAACAGCTTTGAAGAAGGCGACATGACCCAGCCCTTCGGCGGTTACAAACAATCCGGCAATGCGAAGGACAAGTGTTTTGATAGTTTGCTCAGTTACACCAATACCAAAGCCGTCTGGTTCCGTCTGAACTAGACGCCTGTAAATTGCCCGGAGTATCCCTGTGAGCCGCGATTCGCGCTACGACATTCTTTTTGAACCGCTGAAAATTGGTCCGGTAACGACCAAGAACCGCTTTTACCAGGTGCCCCACTGCACCGGCATGGGCTGGCAGCGTCCCAATTCGCTGAGCGCATTGCGAGAGATCAAAGCCGAAGGCGGCTGGGGTGTTGTGAACACGGAATATTGTTCCATCCACCCTAGTTCAGACGACTTGCTCTGCCCCTATGCATCACTATGGGATGAATCCGATGTGCGTGCACACCGCATCATGACAGAAAAAGTACACGCGCACGGCGCGCTGGCCGGTGCCGAACTTTGGTATGGCGGCGCATCTGCCTCCAATTTATATACTCGTGATGTTGCTTTTGATGTTAACTCGCGCCCGAGTTGGAAAAGCCAGCCGTTTCAGTCACGCAAAATGGACAAAAAGGATTTCCGTGATCTGCGCCAGTGGTATCGCGACGCGGCGTTGCGCGCAAAAGATGCGGGGTTCGATATCGTCTACGCTTACGCCAATCACAATGATCTGCTGCACAATTTTCAGCGCATGAGCAGCAATGATCGCAGCGACGAATACGGTGGCAGTGTTCGAAATCGTGCGCGCCTGCTTCGTGAAACAGTCGACGTCCTCAAAGAGGCCGTGGGCGAGACCATGGCGATTGCCGTACGCTTTGCCCCGGACGATGATCATGTAGTCGATGGCCGACCGGTCACTGACGAAGCCCGTGAGTTTTTTGCTGAAGTGGCCGAGTTGCCGGACCTGTGGGATGTAACGGTTCAGGACTGGTCCCTTGAACTGGGTATTTCACGGTTTGTAAAAGAAGGCGCCCTGGTACCCTTCACCAGCTATGTCAAAGAAATGACCAGCAAGCCCGTCGTTTCCGTCGGTCGTTTTACCTCGCCCGATACCATGGTCGGCCAGATCAAAAAAGGACTCATTGATCTCATCGGCGCAGCAAGACCTTCGATCGCCGATCCTTTCTTGCCGAAAAAAATCGAAGAAGGTCGCTTCGAAGACATACGCGAATGCATCGGCTGCAACATGTGCTACACCGGAGATCAGCTGGGCGTTCCTATCCGTTGCACACAGAATCCAACCATGGGTGAAGAATGGCGGCGTAACTGGCATCCGGAAAACGTGCGGCCCAAAGAATCTGAAAGCCAGATACTGGTCGTCGGTTCCGGCCCCGCCGGACTTGAGGCTGCACATGCCCTGGGCAAACGTGGCTACGATGTCATGCTATCCGAGGCTCGCACCGAAATTGGCGGGCGCGTGACGCTCGAGTCACGCTTGCCAACACTCAGCGAATGGGCCCGTGTTCGGGATTATCGCGAGCAACAGTTTCTGAAACTACCCAATGTCGAAGTGTATCTTGATAGTTATCTGAACGCCGAAGATGCGCTGCTAACAGAAGCAGACCACATTGTAATTGCTACCGGCGCCACGTGGCGTGCCGACGGTTTTGGTCGCACCAACATCATTGCGAATGAAGATCTGAATGCGCCCGACCAGGTTTTCACGCCCGATGACATTATGGCAGGACGTCTGCCCGAAGGAAGAGTGGTCGTGTTTGACGACGACTATTACTACATGGGTCCGGTTCTTGCTGAAATGTTACAAAAAGCAGGCTGCCAGGTGATCTTTGTTTGTACCGATAATATGGCGTGCTCCTTCGGTGTTCACACAACCGAGCAACACAGCGTTCAAAGATCGATGATGACGGCAGGCATTGAGATGATATTTTCGAAAAATCTCGAGTCCTATGACGGTAATGAGATCGGGCTCAGTTGTATGTACACCCAACGCGAGTCAACACTGACAGCAGACGCGCTTGTGATGGTCACCGCGCGATTGCCCAATGACGAGTTGTATTATGATTTGCTGGGCCTCATGGAAGCTGGAAAGGCCGGCAACACCAAATCCATACAGCGCATTGGCGACTGTGAAGCTCCGGCACCTATTGCGTCGGCGGTGTATGCCGGCAGACGCTACGCGCTTGAACTCGATGATGATTCGGGCATTAATTACTCATTGCGCCGCGACGCCAACTTTACTGGCTGAGCTCGAAATGTTCCCTTTCGGGGAAAAGCTCACTGCTTAGGAATCAGGGCGACTACGCGGACGGGGCCACCGGAACCGCCTTCGATTTTCATCGGTAAAGCGAAGACCACAGCACCGGTTGGAGGCAACTTGTCCAGATTCGTCAGGTTTTCGAGATTGCTTACATTGCTAGCGGCCGCAATGCGATGTACGACGAAGTCCTTTGATTTTCCAAAATCAGTCGATGCGGTATCGACTCCCAGTATTGCAACCTTGCGTTCTTCGACGAGCAAGCGCGCTGCGTCTTCGCCATATGACGGGAACTGAAGATGGCTGTCATCGCCCGGCGTGTCGTCGCCCAGATAGGGGATAGCCTCCGGCCAGAACTTGCTCCAGTCAGTACGCAACAGCACAATATCTCCTTGGTTGATGCGGCCGTATTGATCTTCAAATGAAAGAATGTCACTGACACTAAGCAGGTAGTTACGATTGCTCGCAGCTTGCTTGCTTACGTCGATCACGACTGCGTTACCAATCAGGTCTTGCAATGGAATTTGGTCGGTTGCAAGACCATCGGCCGCAAAGTGCAGTGGAGCATCCAGATGCGTACCGCCATGCTCCGGCGTGCTAATAGAAAACGCGGAGTAAAACCCGCCATCAGCCGTCTCACCGAACGATAACTCCGTTTTCTCAAACTTCGTCGGCGATGTTGGCCAATACAGAGTGTCGTTGTTGTAGGAGTGACTCAAATCTATGAATTGATACTCGCTGATATCCAGGGCAAATGCAGACAATGTAAGCATCCCGACAGTGAA
>SMVB01161027.1_pt1 | contig 12592 bp, 10 predicted proteins | sample 2456461 | NCBI WGS metagenome assembly SMVB01 (sample SAMN11095934, study PRJNA526329) | marine sediment metagenome | biome: Marine sediment; feature: Surficial sediment; material: Deep marine sediment; isolation source: Hadal surficial sediment | place: Pacific Ocean | collected 2014-05 | depth...
TATCAGTATAATATTCCTTCAAATACCGATTTGGATAAATACCACATAGTGAGTATTTGGTGTATTGATTTTTTGGTAAGTTTTGGACACGCAGATTTGAAATAATGGTCTAAATAGTAGTTTTTGTAAAAATATTAATTACATTTGCTACATCAATTTACGATAAAATGAATTTAATAATAAACAATATGCGCTTTATGATGTGTAAAACATACGTAGAGGTAACTATTGTTTAATATTTGATAATATATAATATTTAAAGCCTCTGAATAATTCAGAGGTTTTTTTTGATTAAAAAGGAGAATTGAATGAGAAATAAATTTAAACCTTATTGGATGTGCATGATAATGTAATGGTATTATCATTTATAAAAATTGATCCTAATGATAATACCAAAATTTTAAAAGGATAACCTATATTAATAATAAACACAAAAAAAAGTTTTATGAGTACACAAAAATTTTCAACACGTGCATTACATGAGGGGCATGATACATCGGCAACAGGAGGAACAAGAGCAGTTCCTATTTATCAAACAACATCCTATGTTTTTAATGATACCGAGCATGCAGCCAATTTATTTTCATTATCTGAACCCGGTTTTATTTATACGCGATTAAATAATCCGACAAACGATATTTTAGAGAAGCGATTAGCGGCTTTAGAAGGTGGAGTTGCAGCAGTAGTTTTTTCATCTGGAACAGCGGCAATTTTTACAGCATTGTTGACTTTGCTTAAAACAGGAGATCATATTGTTGCTTCTAGTTCATTATATGGCGGAACGTACAATTTATTAAATAATACATTGACAAGATTAGGGATTACAACAACATTTGTTGATACTGCCGATATTTCTAATTTTAGTTCAGCAATTCAGGAAAATACAAAAGCAATATTTGTAGAAAGTTTAGGAAATCCAAAATTAGATGTATTAGACTTAAAAGCAATATCGGTAGTTGCCAAAGAAGCCAAAATTCCTTTTATTGTTGATAATACCGTGGCTACACCTTATTTGTTAAGACCAATTGAGCATGGAGCAAACATAGTAATTCATTCATTGACCAAATATATTGGAGGTCATGGAAATTCTTTGGGAGGTGTAATTATAGATGCCGGAACATTTGATTGGGCTAATGGTAATTTTCCTGAGTTTACAGAGCCAAATCCAAGTTATCATGGTTTAGTATATGCTGAGGCTTTAGGAGAAATAGCTTTTATAGCAAAAACACGAATTGAAGGACTTCGTGATTATGGAGGCGCTTTAAGTCCATTTAATTCCTTTCAAATTATACAAGGGTTAGAAACATTATCTATCAGAATTAAAAAGCATAGCGAAAATGCTTTGGCTTTGGCGAAGTGGTTAGAAACTAAAGAAGAAGTGGCATGGGTGAATTATCCTGGATTAGAAAGCAGTAAATATTATGAATTAGCTAAGGAATATTTACCAGAAGGACAAAGTGGAATTGTAACTTTTGGATTAAAAGGAGGTTTTGAAGCCGCCAAGAAATTGACAGATAAAACGCAATTGTTTTCATTGTTGGCTAATATTGGCGATACCAAATCGTTGATTATTCACCCTGCAAGTACAACACATCAACAATTAAATGAAGAGCAACAGGCTTCTAGTGGAACAACAAAAGATTTAATTCGTTTGTCGGTAGGTATAGAAGATATAACTGATTTGATTGCTGATTTGGAACAAGCATTGTAATAGTAAATAAGTAAGTATCGAAAATTAATATTTTTATAGAAAACAAATTTTCGATACTTATCTTTTAATGCCAAACCAAAAATTGAACTTAAAGTAAAATGAATAAAAATGATAGGATTCTAAATAATTTATACATTACTTTGCAGCCAAGTTCAGATACTTATTGAAACTGTTATAAAGAAAGGCAGAGGGATTAGACCCGATGAAGCCTTAGCAACCCTTTACTTTTAAAGAAGGTGCTAAATTCTACCAATTTATTGGATGGATAACAAAAATGAATTTCAAACAATTCTCTCCTTTATACTTTTTCTTTTCGTATTTAATTATTAAAATTTAATACCATTGAAAAATAGATTGCAACATATATCCATTAAAGATTTTACAACCGAAACTGGTTTTACTTCTGATTTTGATTTAACCTACCAGTTGTTTGGTCAACCGTTACATTCAGCACCCATTGTTATGGTTAATCATGCTTTAACCGGAAATTCTGAAGTGGCTGGAGAAAATGGTTGGTGGAAAGGGATTATAGGAGAAAACAAATTAATAAATACCGATAAATATACTATTATAACATTTGACATTCCTGGAAATGGGTATGACAAGAATCCAAATAAATTAATAAAAAATTATAAAGATTTTAAACCAAGAGATATTGCGAAAATTTTTGGAATAGGATTAAAATATTTAAAAATTGACAAGTTACATGCTACAATAGGACCTTCTTTAGGTGGAGGAATTGCATGGGAATTGGCAGTTTTGGAACCTGATTTAATGGATCATTTAATAGCGTTGGGTTCTGATTGGAAAACCTCTGATTGGATTATTGCACACAATTTAGCACAAGAGCAAATTTTAAATAACTCATCACGACCAATGCACGATGCACGTTTAATGGCGATGTTATTTTATAGAACAGCGTATTCATTTAAACATCGTTTTAATAGAAGTATGAATGAAGAAAAAGGAATATTCAATGCAGAGAGTTGGTTATTACATCATGGAAATAGAATTGAAGAACGCTTCGATTTAGAATCTTATCAACTGATGAATCACCTCTTAACACATATAGATATTACTCGAGGCAGAGGTAATTTTGATGAGGTTGTAAAATTGATAAAGGCAAAAATAACTCAAGTTGTTATTGATACCGATATCTTTTTTGTTCCACAAGAAAACTATGAAACTGCAGTTATTCTAAATGAATTAGGAATAAATAATGAGGTAAAAGAATTAAAATCTATTTATGGTCATGATGGGTTTTTAATTGAGTTTGACCAATTAAATGAATTACTGAAAGATATATTTGACGCTTAGCGTTATTTCGGATTTTTATATTAAAGAAATAATTATGGAACAGTATAATTTTGAAACAGAAGCGATAAGAACACAGACAGAAAGATCTCAGTTTGGCGAACATTCAACACCAATGTATTTAACATCGAGTTTTGTTTTTGATGATGCCGAAGATATGCGGGCTTCTTTTGCTGAAGAAAAAGACAAGAATTTATACAGTCGTTTTAGCAATCCGAATACAACTGAGTTTATAGATAAAGTTGTAAAGATGGAAGGTGCAGAAGATGGGTATGCATTTGCAACAGGAATGGCTGCTATTTTTTCAACCTTTGCTGCATTGTTAGATAGCGGAGATCATATTGTTTCTTCTCGCTCCGTTTTTGGGTCAACCCATACGCTTTTTACAAAATATTTTCCAAAATGGAATATTGAAACTTCTTATTTTGATGGGACAAAGGCTGAAGATATTGAAAAAGAAATTCAACCAAATACAAAAATTTTATTTGTTGAATCACCAACAAACCCATCAGTAGATATTTTAGATTTGGAAGTGCTGGGTGTTATCGCAAAAAAACATAATATATTATTGATAGTTGATAACTGTTTTGCTACACCATATTTACAAAACCCAATTAAATTTGGAGCAGATATTGTGATACATTCTGCAACTAAATTGATGGATGGGCAAGGAAGAGTTCTTGGAGGAGTGGCAGTAGGAAAAAAGGATCTGATTCGAGAAATTTATTTATTTTCAAGAAATACTGGACCAGCTATGTCACCATTTAACGCATGGGTTTTGTCTAAAAGTTTAGAAACATTAGCAGTCAGAGTAGATAAACATTGTGAGAATGCAATGAAAATTGCGATTTATTTAGAATCTAATGCAAAGGTAAATTGGGTAAAATATCCCTTTCTGAAATCTCACCCTCAATATGAAATTGCTAAAAAGCAAATGAAATTAGGAGGTAATGTTATTGCCTTTGAAGTAAAAGGTGGCGTTGTTGGCGGCAGAAATTTTTTAAATAAAATTAAAATGTGCTCTTTATCAGCTAATTTAGGCGATACACGTACAATTATTACACATCCTGCATCAACAACACATAATAAGTTAAGTGAAGAAGATCGTATGGGAGTAGGTATTTCTGATGGGATGGTTAGAGTTTCAGTAGGTCTAGAGAATATAGAAGATGTTATAAATGATTTAGAACAAGCATTAAATTAGTAACTGTTTGTTTAGTTAATGTTAAATTCAGTATTTTTACACACTATATAGCCTATCAATTAAGAAGATCAATGCTTTCAAAAAAAACAAAATACGGATTAAAAGCGCTAACTTTTTTAGCTAGACAAGAATCAAATATTCCAGTTCAGATTGCCCAAATTTCTAAGAGTGAGAATATTTCTCAAAAATTTTTAGAAAGTATTCTATTATCACTCAGAAAAACAGGGATTCTTGGTTCTAAAAAAGGAAAAGGTGGAGGATATTATTTAATAAAAGAGCCTTCAGAAATTTTTATGACCGACGTTATACGAGTTTTAGAAGGACCAATAGCTATGTTACCTTGCGTGAGTCTGAATTTTTATGAAAAATGTGATGATTGCCCAGATGAAAATACTTGCAGTGTTCATAAATTGATGCTTCAGGTGAGAGATAGTACACTTCGAATTTTTAGAAATACATCTTTAGAAGATTTGAAAAGTTAAGAAATCTTTAATAAAACAACCTTATTTTTCGTGTATATCACTTGTGTGTGTATGAATTATAGTATACATTTGCACATTAATCTATTAAATCGATAGGGTATATGGTTTTAATAAAATATTTATAGAATGAATGCAGTTTTGAAAAGTGAAGAAATTAAAAATATTAATGAATTACTTCGAGGTAAATCACCTCAAGAAATTATTAAATGGGCATTAATTATTGCTAAATATCCGTTGATTACAACAAATTTTAGACCTTATGAAGTTGCTATTTTACATGCCGTTTCAAAGGAAAAAAGAAATATGAAAGTAATCTGGTGCGATACGGGTTACAACACACCTAATACATATAAACATGCTAGTGAGTTAATTGAAAAATTGGAATTAAATATTCATTTGTATGTGCCAAAACAAACTGTTGCACATAGAAATACAACTCTTGGAATACCAGATATTGATGATCCTAAGCATAAAGTATTTACAGAGCAAGTTAAGTTAGAGCCGTTTAAACGTGCTATGGCAGAGCATACTCCGGATGTTTGGTTTACCAATTTACGAAAAGGGCAAACTGCTTTTAGAGATTCTATTGATATTGTTTCTCTTAGTGCTGATGGCGTGTTAAAAGTAAGTCCTTTTTATTATTGGACAGATGAAGAATTAGATGATTATTTGATAAAGCATCAATTGCCAAATGAATTTAAATATTACGATCCAACTAAAGTATTGGAAAGTAGAGAATGTGGATTACACGCTTAAAAAAGTAAATTATGTTAAGTTTTAGAACCGAATTCGAAAACAATATTGTTGAAAAGGATATTATCGATTTAGAAAGAAAAATACATCTTTTTAAAGAAGGTAAAGTTGATGAAGAGAAATTTAGAAGTTTAAGGTTAGCTCGTGGTGTTTATGGGCAACGTCAATTGGGAGTTCAAATGATTCGTATTAAGTTGCCATTTGGTAGGGTTTCTGGAGAACAATTGCATAGAATTTGTGATGTATCTGATGAATATTCTAGAGGACGTTTACATATTACAACACGCCAAGATATACAAATACACCATGTAAGTTTAGATAGAACACCAGAATTGTGGGCCGAATTAGAGAAAAGTGATATAACACTTCGAGAGGCTTGTGGAAATACAGTGCGTAATATTACTGCATCAGAAACTGCTGGGATTGATAAAGACGAACCGTTTGATGTTTCTCCTTATGCCGATGCATTATTCAAATTCTTTTTACGCAACCCAATCTGTCAAGAAATGGGACGTAAATTCAAGATTTCTTTTTCTGGAACAGATGATGATACTGGATTGAGTTATTTACATGATTTAGGTTTTATAGCTAAAATTAAAGATGGTGTTCGTGGTTTTAAAGTGCTTGCAGGAGGAGGTTTAGGTTCACAACCAAGACATGGAGATGTATTGTATGAGTTTATTGAAACAGATAAAATAATTCCATTAGTAGAGAGTGTTTTACGTGTTTTTGATAGATATGGAGAACGTAAAAGCCGTGCAAAAGCACGTATGAAATTTTTATTGAAAAATATTGGTTTAGAAGCGTTTATAGCATTAATAGATGCTGAAAAATTAACATTGTCAAGTCAATCAGTTACTATAGATGTTTCAAGTTTTGATGATGAAATAAAAGTAGCAACAATCGAAACTCCTGAAGTTACTATTGAAGATGAAAAAGCATATAAGACTTGGAAGGAATCAAATGTTATTGAACAGAAACAAGAAGGTTTATTTGCCATAGGAATTAAAGTTTTTTTAGGTGATTTTTATACAGATAAAGCAAGAAAATTAGCCGATTTAATTAAAAAATATGCTGGAAACGAAATTAGATTGAGTTTGCGACAAAATATATTAGTGAAACATGTAAAAGAAGAATTACTTCCTTTCTTTTATGTAGAATTAAGCAAACTAGGATTTACGGATTTAGGATATAATACCATTCAAGATATTACGGCTTGCCCAGGAACTGACACCTGTAATTTGGGAATTTCAAGTAGTACTGGAATTGCAGATGAGTTGGAAAGAATATTAAAAGAAGAATACCCGCAATTCATAAATAATAAAGACATTACCATTAAAATTAGTGGTTGTATGAATGCTTGTGGACAGCATAATATGGCTGAAATTGGTTTTCAAGGAATGTCAATTCGTACCAAAGACAAGAAAGTAGCACCTGCATTACAAGTATTGTTAGGTGGAGGTACTTTAGGTGATGGTGTCGGTCGTTTCTCGGATAAAGTAATTAAAATACCAAGTAAAAGAGGCGATGATGCACTACGTTTTTTATTAAATGATTATAGCGAAAATGCTCAAGATGGAGAACGTTTTTTAGCATATTATGATAGAAACGGAAAGAATTATTTTTATGATTTATTAAAACCTTTAGCAGATATTAGTGCTTTAAAAGCAGAAGATTTTATTGATTGGGGTGAAGAGAAAAAATATGTTAAAGCAATCGGAATTGGTGAATGTGCTGGAGTTGTGATTGATTTAATTGCGACACTTTTATTGGATAGTGAAGAGAAAATTGATAATGCGCAAGGTTCAATAGAAGAAAAACAATGGTCGGATAGTATTTATTATTCATATACATCGATTATGAATACCGCAAAAGCATTATTGATTTCTGCTGAAAAGAAAACCAATACACATGCTGGAATTGTAACAGATTTTGACACGCATTTTGTTATGACAAATATCATAGAGTTGCCATCAAGTTTTAGTACTTTTGTGTATCAAATTAAAAAGAATGAACCAACGGAAACCTTTGCAAAGAAATTTGTAAAAGACGCAAAATTGTTTGTTAAGAAGGTTGAGAAATATAGAGGTATTGAACTTAAAAGTGTAGTTTGATGAAACGAGTTTGTAAAATTTTATTTGAAAATAATTATTTTTATAAATGCATTCCATCAAATACTATTGATAATTTTAAATAACAATGAGATGAAAAATGAATTATATCCTATTTTTTTGAAAGTATCGAAACTCAATATAATGATTATTGGAGGAGGATCTGTTGGGTTCGAAAAATTATCATTTTTATTAAAATCAAGTCCGAATGCAAATGTTGTAGTCGCTGCCGAAGATTTTTCGAAAGAAATAATTGCATTGGCTAATAAATATAAGATTCCTTTAATGTGGCGTCCGTATAGCAAAAATTTACTCCACAAACAACATATGGTTATTGCAGCAACCAACAATAATGAAGTAAATAGAGAAATACACCATGATGCAAAAGCGAAACAATTGTTGATTAATGTAGCCGATACACCGGATTTGTGTGATTTTTATTTAGGAAGTATTGTAACGAAAGGAAATGTGAAAGTAGCGATTTCAACAAATGGAAAATCACCAACGATGGCAAAACGATTGCGTCAGTTTTTTGAGGATGTAATTCCAGAAAATGTTGATGAATTAGTTGAGAACCTAAGTTTTTATAGAAAAAGTATCAAAGGAAACTTTACAGAGAAAGTTTTACGATTAAATAAATTAACTCAAAGTTTTATATTAAAAAGTAATGATTAAAACAGATATATTAATAATTGGGGCAGGACCAGTAGGGATGTTTGCTGTATTTGAAGCCGGATTGTTAAAGTTGAAATGTCATTTAATTGATGCGCTGCCTCAACCGGGAGGTCAATGTTCAGAAATATACCCCAAGAAACCAATTTATGATATTCCAGGGTTTCCTGAAATAATGGCTGGTGGTTTAATTGATAATTTGGCAGAACAAATTAAACCTTTTAAACCAGGATATACCCTTGGAGAAAGAGCAGAAACTATTGAGAAGTTAGAAGATGGTTCATTTAAAGTAGTGACTAATAAAGGAACGGAGCATTATGCTCCCGCAATTTTTATTGCAGGAGGTTTAGGTTCTTTTGAACCGCGAAAGCCACCGATTCCTTCTATTGCCGATTATGAAGATAAAGGTGTAGAGTATATTATTAGAGATCCAGAATTCTATAGAGATAAAAAAATTGTTATTTCAGGTGGAGGAGATTCAGCCTTAGATTGGTCTATATTTTTATCGGATGTTGCTAGTGAGGTGACTTTGGTGCATAGACGTAGAGAATTTAGAGGTGCTTTGGATTCGGTTGAAAAAGTGGAAGAGTTGTATTTTGCAGGAAAAATTAATCTGATTACTGATGCTGAAGTAAAAGAAATAAATGGTCACGGTAAAGTAGAATCTGTGTTGATAAAACACAAGACTAAAGGAGATATTATTCAAGAAACAGATCATTTTATCCCTTTGTTTGGATTATCACCAAAATTAGGGCCAATTAGCAACTGGGGATTTGAGATTGTTAAGAATGCAATTGTTGTTAATAATGCATTAGACTATCAAACGAATATTCCTGGTATATTTGCAATCGGAGATGTAAACACATATCCAGGAAAATTGAAGTTAATTTTATGTGGTTTTCATGAGGCAACAATTGCCGTTCAATATGCATATAATATTATTAATCCAGGAAAAAGGTATGTGATGAAATATACTACGGTAAATGGGGTAACTGGTTTTGATGGTGAAACTAAGAAAGCAGAGGCTATTGTTATAAAAAGTATAGGGTAAATGTCAGATGTTAATATAAAAATTAAGGATAGAGATGGTGTAGTTCACAATATTCAAGCACCAACCGATATGGCAATGAATATCATGGAAGTGGTACGTGCGTATGAATTGGCACCAGAAGGAACTATTGGTATTTGTGGAGGTATGGCAATGTGTGCATCCTGTCAATGTTATGTTTTATCCAATCATAATTTACCTGAAATGAGTATGGATGAAGATTTAATGTTGTCCGAAGCATTTCATGTAGAAGATAATAGTAGATTGGGGTGTCAAATTCATATTACTCCCGATTTGGAAGGGCTCGAAATAGAACTCGCACCAGAATCTGATACGTAAACTTAAATCCTCATTTTCCGAGGGTTTTATAGTGTGAATATTTGTCCATTAATCAATAATTGACTTTCTTTGCAGTTCAGTTCATCAACGTAATGAAGTTATCAAGAAAGGTGGAGGGACAGACCCTGTGAAACCTTAGCAACCCTTTGTAATAAAGAAGGTGCTAAATTCTCCTGCATTATTTATTTTAATGCATAAAGATAACATAAGGTAAAAAATACCTTCTGTAATTCTACATATTTTCTTGTTATCATTTACTTAATAAACTTCGTTTTGAAGTTCGTTTTGGTTACGTACGATTTAAAAAAAAATGAGTAGCATAAAAAACATATTAAAAGAGCGAATTCTAATTTTAGATGGTGCGATGGGCACTATGATTCAGGAACATAATTTTTCTGAAGAAGATTATAGAGGAGCGCAATTTAAAGATTATCATACATCAGTAAAAGGTAATAATGACATGCTGTCGATTACCCAGCCAGAAGTTGTTAAGGAAATACATCGAAAATATTTTAAGGCAGGTGCTGATATTGTAGAGACCAATACTTTCTCATCAACAACTGTGGGTATGGCAGATTATGATATGGAAGATAAAGTGTATGAGTTAAATTATCAGTCCGCAAAAATAGCACGTGAGGTAGCAGATGAGTTTAAGGAATCAGAACCTGAAAAACCTCGATTTGTAGCGGGTGCAATTGGACCTACAAATAGAACGGCAAGTATGTCGCCCGATGTAAATGACCCTGGATTTAGAGCGGTATCTTTTGATGATTTAAGAGTCACATATAAACAACAGGTGGAAGCCTTAATTGATGGTGGAGTGGATATTTTATTAGTAGAAACTGTTTTTGATACTTTAAATGCAAAAGCAGCATTATTTGCTATTGAAGAAGTAAAAGATGAACGGAATATAGAAATTCCTATAATGATTAGTGGTACAATTACCGATGCTTCGGGTAGAACATTATCAGGGCAAACTGCTGAAGCATTTTTGATTTCAATTTCACATATAGATTTACTTTCAGTTGGTTTTAATTGTGCTTTAGGAGCCGACCAATTAACCCCATATTTGCAAGTAGTTTCTGATAAATCGAGTTTTGCAATTTCAGCACATCCCAATGCAGGGTTGCCAAATGCTTTTGGAGAATATGAAGAAACACCAAAACAAATGGCAAATCAGATTAAAGAATATTTAGAAAAAGGATTAATTAATATTATAGGAGGATGTTGTGGAACAACACCTAAGCATATTAAAGCAATTGCCGATTTATCGAAGGCGTATTCACCAAGAAATTATTAAATGAGTCAGCATAATTCAATTATAGATCTTAAACCTTTTAAGGGCCGTAGAAAACCGTTACAATTATCGGGCTTAGAGCCGTTAATAATTACAGATGACAGTAACTTTATCAATGTTGGGGAGCGTACAAATGTTGCCGGTTCTCGTAAGTTTTTACGTTTAGTAAAAGAAGAAAATTTTGAAGAAGCTTTAGTAATTGCCAGGCATCAGGTAGAAGGAGGGGCACAGATTGTTGATGTAAATATGGACGATGGATTGATTGATGGAAAAGAGGCAATGGTTCGATTCTTAAATCTTATTGCATCCGAACCCGATATTTGTCGGGTTCCTATTATGATAGATAGTTCTAAATGGGAAATAATAGAAGCGGGCTTACAAGTTGTTCAAGGTAAATGTGTGGTAAATTCCATTTCCTTAAAAGAAGGAGAAGAACAATTCATTTATCATGCCAAATTGATAAAAAGATATGGTGCTGCTGTAATTGTTATGGCATTTGATGAGGTTGGACAAGCTGATAATTATCAAAGACGAATCGAAATTGCAAAGCGTTCTTATGATGTACTTGTAGAAAAAGTTAATTTCCCTCCAGAAGATATAATTTTCGATTTAAATATTTTTCCTGTTGCTACAGGGATGGATGAACATCGCAATAATGCAGTTGATTTTATTGAGGCCACACGTTGGGTTCGCCAGTATTTACCACATGTTAGTGTAAGTGGAGGTGTGAGTAACGTTTCGTTTTCTTTTCGAGGAAATAACGGAGTTCGAGAGGCAATGCATTCGGTATTTTTATACTATGCCATTGAGGCTGGGATGAATATAGGAATTGTAAATCCTGCTTTGTTAGAAATTTACGATGATATTCCGAAGGATTTATTAGAGCGAATAGAAGATGTAATTCTAAATAGACGAGATGATGCCACGGAGCGATTGTTAGATTTTGCCGAATCAGTAAAAGGATCGAAAAAAGAATCGAAGGTTGATTTATCTTGGCGCGAGGAGCCTTTACAAAATAGAATTACAAGAGCTTTAGTTAAAGGAATTGACGAATTTATTGTTGATGATGTTGAAGAAGCAAGAATAAATGCTTCTAAAGCTATTGATGTTATTGAAGTTAGTTTAATGACTGGAATGAATGTTGTTGGTGATTTGTTTGGCGCAGGTAAAATGTTTTTACCACAAGTGGTAAAATCTGCACGGGTAATGAAAAAGGCGGTGGCATACTTACTTCCTTTTATAGAAGCTGAGAAAGGCGGCGTACAAAAATCAAACGGAAAAATATTATTAGCAACAGTTAAAGGTGATGTTCACGATATCGGTAAAAATATTGTTGGCGTTGTGCTTGCATGCAATAATTATGAAGTTATTGATCTTGGAGTAATGGTGCCGGCTGATAAAATACTGAATAAAGCGATAGAAAACGACGTGGATATTATTGGCCTGAGTGGATTGATTACTCCATCTCTGGATGAGATGCAGCACGTTGCTGCTGAAATGGAGCGTTTGAATTTTACCAAACCCTTGCTGATCGGCGGCGCTACAACTTCTCGAATTCATACAGCCGTCAAAATTGCTGAAAATTATTCTGGACCGACAGTACACGTTTTGGATGCCTCCAGGAGTGTGCCGGTGGTTTCGAAATTAACAACTCCTGATAA
>SMVB01043920.1_pt1 | contig 12589 bp, 13 predicted proteins | sample 2456461 | NCBI WGS metagenome assembly SMVB01 (sample SAMN11095934, study PRJNA526329) | marine sediment metagenome | biome: Marine sediment; feature: Surficial sediment; material: Deep marine sediment; isolation source: Hadal surficial sediment | place: Pacific Ocean | collected 2014-05 | depth...
AGGCGTTCCTCCTTACCGTTTTGGTTTGGCTGGTTCTCCCCGGTTTTGCCTCTCTGCCGTTTATTTTTTCTGAATTGGATATGCGTTTCACCGATGCCTTTTTTGAATCCATGTCGGGGTTAACGACCACCGGATCTACGGTTATATCCGGGCTGGATACCGCGCCGCCGGGGATTCTTATGTGGCGGGCTTTGCTGCAATGGCTGGGCGGCATTGGCATTATTGTCATGGCAATTGCGGTGCTGCCAATGCTTAAGATTGGCGGCATGCAGCTGTTTCGCATGGAATCTTCTGATACTTCAGACAAAATCCTGCCCCGGGTGACACAGATTTCAGGGGCCATTACGGCACTTTATTTCACCTTATCAATTGCCTGTTTCCTGGCGCTGGTTTTTGCCGGGATGACAACTTTTGAAGCCGCTGCCCACGCCATGACAACTATCTCCACTGGCGGTTTTTCCACGTCAGATCAGTCGTTGGCGTATTTTGACAGCGGCCTGATTGATGCCATTGAGGTGGTGTTTATGATTATCGGCAGCCTGCCGTTTGTTTTATACTTGCAGGTAATGAGGGGCCGCCCCTTAAAGCTTTGGCAGGATGACCAAGTGCGGTTTTTCCTGTCACTGGTTTTTATCCTGATCTTGTTCCTGGCTGTGTGGCTGATGCTTGCAAAGGATTTTGCTTTCCTCCAGGCGCTGCGTTACGCCAGCTTCAATACCGTTTCAATCCTGACCGGAACCGGGTATTCCAACGCCGCCTTTGATTCCTGGGGGCCGGTAGCACTCGTTTTCTTTTTTATCATTATGTTTATCGGCGGGTGTGCCGGTTCCACTACCTGCGGCATCAAGGTGTTCCGGTTTCAGGTTTTATTCGCGGGCGTGGCCACCCAGATGAAAAAACTTAGCCAGCCGCATGCGGTTTACAAACCCAAATTTAATGGCCGGCCAATTCCTGAAACCGTGACCGATTCCGTTATGGGGTTTTTATTCCTGTTTGCGGTGACGTTTGTCGGCCTGGCCCTGGCCCTGACTTTGACCGGGCTGGATTTTCTGACCGCGCTTTCCGGGGCGGCTACTTCAATTGCCAATGTCGGGCCAGGCTTGGGGGATGTTATTGGTCCGTCTGGAACCTTTGGTTCTTTGCCGGACAGCGCGAAATGGATTTTAACCTTGGGGATGTTATTAGGCCGTCTGGAATTGTTAACCGTTTTTATACTGTTCACGCCGACCTTCTGGCGCGCGTAAAGTTCAGGTTTTTATTTCTGAAAAAAGCTGGTCAAGTTTTGCAAGGGCCTCAGTGATATGGCCCTCATCAATAATCAATGGCGGCAGGAGGCGGATGATATTTTCCCCCGATGGCGCCAAAACCAGCCCCAATTCCAGCGCCTTGGCAATCAATGGCCGGGTTTTGACTGTGCATTCAACCCCGATCATCAGGCCAAGGCCGCGGACATCGGTAATTAACGCGGGGTATTTTTGTTGTAAACTCCGAAGACCCGCCATCAGGGTTTTTGTAACCCCCTGAACATGCTCAAAAAAGCCATCTTCCAGCATGATATCCAAAACCGCATTTCCCAGCGCCATCGCCAACGGGTTGCCGCCGTAGGTGGTGCCGTGACTGCCAAATGTAAGGCTTTCACCGACACTGGCGCGGGCCAGACACGCCCCAACCGGAAAACCGCCGCCGATGCCTTTGGCCACGGCCATAATATCCGGGGTTACGCCTGCCCATTCGTGGGCAAAAAGTTTACCGGCCCGGCCCATCCCACACTGGATTTCATCAAAAATAAGCAAAAGGCCGTGCTCATCGGCTATGTTTCTGATGGCCTGAAGGTCTTCACCAGTGGCAGGCAAAATCCCGCCCTCCCCCTGGACAGGTTCAAGCAATATCGCCGCAGTTTCAGGGGTGATGGCGGCCGCCAATGCCTCCAGATCAATAAAGGGGACCTGATCAAACCCGTCTGGCATCGGCCCAAAGCCCTTGGTCAGCTTTTCTTTGCCGGAGGCGGCAATGGTGGCCAGGCTGCGGCCATGAAAGGCATTTTTAAAGGAAATAATCCGGTATTTTTCAGGATGCCCCTGGCTTGAATGATATTTCCGGGCCAATTTAATGGCGCATTCCATTGCCTCAACCCCGGAATTGGTGAAAAAAACGTTGTCGGCAAATGTAGCCGCCACCAGGCGTTCTGCCAGTTTCTCCTGAAGTGGAATTTGAAACAGGTTTGACGTGTGCCACAGTTTTTCACCCTGTTCTTTCAAGGTCTCAACCAGATGCGGATGCGAATGGCCCAGCGCAGTGACGGCAATGCCTGAGGCAAAATCAAGATATTTACCTCCTTTAGTGTCAAACAAATAAGCGCCAACACCCCGATCAAACGCGATATCGAAGCGTGAATACGTCGGCATTAGGGGGTTGGGAATGTTTGATTTTTTGTTCATTAACGTCAGGGTTTTAATTTATAACCGCTTTTGAAAATTTTATAGACCAGAACCCATAATGTTAAATTCAGGCCAAGCGTAAACCAGACGCCAAACATCAAATCGCCATCAATGCGGTCGATCAGGCTATAGCGAAAGCCATCAATCAGATAAAAGAAGGGGTTGAAAAAACTAATCTGCTGGACTGTTTCAGGCAGCCGGTCGATGGAATAAAATGTTCCCGAAAGCAGGGTCAGAGGGACAATGACAAAATTGGTAATTGCCGCCCCGTGATCGAATTTTTCTGCCCAAATCCCGGCTAAAGTGCCAGCAAGTGAGAGCATTGCCGCCCCGGAAACAAGGAAATACAAAAAAGCCCACCAGTGGGCAATTGTAACTTCAATTCCGGGCCACAGGAAAAAAGCAAGGAATACGGACATCCCGCAAACAACCCCGCGGGAAATCCCGCCCATTACATAGGCGAACGTCAATTCACCCGGGGACAACGGCGGCATCAAAACATCCACAATATTGCCCTGAACCTTGGCGATAAGGATTGACGAAAGGGTATTGGCAAAGGCGTTTTGCATGACCGCCATCATCAAAAGGCCAGGGGCCAGAAAGCTGACAAAGGTTACCCCTTCGGGGGCGCGGCTGGAGCCGCCTAACGCCAGGGAAAAAACCGCCATGAACAAAAGCGTGGTGAACATCGGAGCAATCACGGTCTGGGTCCAAACCTTCATAAAGCGGCGCACCTCTTTCAAATAAAGAGTCCACAGCCCAATCCAGTTAAACTGTTTAAAATGGCGGCTGGTCAGTCCCTTGGATTGTTCGTTTCTGGCGTTCATAAATGGTGGTTCCTTCTCCAGCAGGTGATAACGAAGAAGCAGGGGCTTTACAAGGCAAGACACCCCGCCTGGGGGGTTTTCAAGTTTTTTTGGGAGCCCCTTGTTTAGTTATGCGGGCATGCGTATATACGGGGAGCAAAATTCAAGCGAGAGACCAAACAATGGCATGGACCGACGATAAAATTGATACACTGCAAAAGCTCTGGGGCAAGGGGCTGACCGCCAGCCAGATTGCCGAAAAACTTGGTGATGGGATTACCCGCAATGCAGTTATCGGCAAGGCCCACCGCCTGAAGCTTCCCTCACGGCCCTCACCGGTCAAAACTGAACCTGAGAAGAAACCGGAACCCGTTGCTGCTCCCCCGGTCAAAAAGGAAGAGGCCCCGGATGTTAATAAAACCTCGCTCCTGGAATTAACCGAACAAACCTGCAAATGGCCAATTGGACATCCTGGCGATGCTGATTTTTATTTTTGCGGAAAACCTTCTCGTCCCGGCGTTCCCTACTGCCCCGATCATTGCCTGATGGCATTCCAGGCCCAGTTGCCCCGTAAAGACCGGCAGGGCGGTCGCGCCTGATCTTTTTTCCTTTATTTTTTAAGGCGTTAAGTTGATTTAAAGATTGACTTTTCAAGCAGTTGTTGCCATTTAAACCAAACTAAATTAGTCTTGTTTAAGGAAAGTCGCATAAATTAGCGAAAAACAGTCCCTTATAGGGAGAAAAAAGATGATTCGTTTAACCAATTTAGCTGATTACGGGGTGGTTTTAATGTGCCACATGGCGGGCGCCCCGAAAGATTTATACAGCGCCGTTTATTTATCGAAAGACACCGGTATCCCGGTCCCAACCGTCAGCAAGATTATGGGCGCACTTTCCAAGGCAGGCCTTTTGACTTCTCACCGCGGTCTTAAGGGTGGCTTTCGCCTGGAGCGGGCCCCCGAGGATATTTCGGTTGCCAATGTTATCGAAGCGGTCGATGGCCCGATTGCCCTGACCAATTGCATTGAACATGCCCCGGGGGACTGTTGCTATGAATCTGTTTGTTCCATGAAACCCCACTGGCAGGTGATCAATACTGTTATTCGCAAGGGGTTGGACAGTATTACTCTGGATGAAATTGCCAGCCCCGCCCCGGCGCTCGCCAACCTTGACCCGGTGGTTTTCAGTCACAGCCCCAAAACAGGACCCTAAAGGAATACATCAGATGGATAGCCGCGCAAACAGCAATAAAGAGCTTAAAGAAAGCATTGGGGACTACAAGTACGGTTTCACCACCGATATCGAGTCTGAATTCGCGCCTAAGGGCCTGAACGAAGATATTGTACGGTTTATCTCGGCCAAAAAGAAGGAACCGGAGTGGCTGCTGGAGTGGCGTCTCAAAGCCTTTGCAGCCTGGCAGGAAATGGTCGAACCTGAATGGGCGCAGGTAAAATATCCCGAAATTGATTTCCAGGACGCGTATTATTTTGCCGCGCCGAAACAAAACGACGGGCCAAAAAGCCTTGATGAGGTTGACCCCGAAATTCTTCGTACTTATGAGAAACTTGGCATTTCCTTGCGGGAACAAGAGGTTTTGGCCGGGGTCAAGGGCGCGCCCAAGGTGGCGGTTGATGCGATTTTTGACAGCGTCTCGGTGGCGACAACGTTTCGTGAGGAGTTAAAAAAGGCCGGGGTTGTTTTTATGGCGATTTCTGAAGCAGTGCATGAGTACCCCGATCTCGTGAAAAAATATCTTGGCAGTATAGTTCCCCAACGCGACAATTTTTATGCAGCGTTGAACTCGGCGGTCTTTTCCGACGGGACATTCGTTTATATTCCCAAAAACACTCGCTGCCCTATGGAGCTGTCGACTTATTTCCGTATCAACGCCGAAAACACCGGTCAGTTTGAACGCACCCTGATTATCGCCGAAGAGGGATCCTACGTCAGTTATCTTGAGGGCTGTACCGCGCCAATGCGCGATAAAAACCAGCTTCATGCCGCTGTTGTCGAGCTGCTGGTGATGGACTATGCCGAGATTAAATACTCTACCGTCCAGAACTGGTACCCCGGTGATAAAAACGGCAAGGGCGGAATTTACAATTTTGTCACCAAGCGGGGCCTGTGCAAGGGCAAGAAATCAAAAATTTCCTGGACCCAGGTTGAAACCGGCTCGGCGATCACTTGGAAATACCCCAGCTGTATTTTGCAGGGTGACGGCTCGGTCGGGGAATTTTATTCGGTGGCGGTCACCAACAACTACCAGCAGGCCGACACCGGCACCAAGATGATCCATATCGGCAAGAATACGCGCTCGACCATAATCTCGAAGGGGATTACCACCGGCAAAGGGCAAAATACCTACCGCGGCCTGGTCAGGGTGTTGCCCAAGGCCGAAAACGTACGCAATTTTACCCAGTGTGACTCACTGCTTTTAACCGACACCTCGGGGGCGCACACGATCCCTTATATTGAAGTGAAAAACCCGACCGCGCAGATTGAGCACGAAGCCACCACCTCCAAAATCAGTGACGACCAGTTATTTTATTGTCTGTCACGCGGCCTTGATGAGGAAGAGGCGGTGGCGATGATTGTCAACGGCTTTTGCCGCGAGGTTATGAAACAACTGCCGATGGAATTTGCGGTTGAGGCCCAAAAATTGCTCGGGATCAGCCTTGAAGGCAGCGTCGGCTAAAAAGGAAATTTGAAGAATGACGGCGATATTAAATATTGAAGATTTGAAAGTCAGTGTTGATGGCAAGGAAATCCTGAAAGGTCTGACCCTCAAAATCAACCCGGGCGAAGTACACGCGATTATGGGCCGAAACGGTTCTGGCAAATCAACCTTGGCCAATGCTCTTGCTGGCAAGCCGGGTTATGAAGTGACGGGGGGCAAAGCCAGCTATAAAGGCAAGGACCTATTAGCCCTTAAGGCCCATGAGCGCGCTGGAGAAGGCCTCTTTCTCGGGTTTCAATACCCCGTGGAAATCCCCGGTGTCAGCAATTTGAACTTCTTGCGCACCGCCCTAAATGCCCAACGAAAATACCGCGGCGAAGGCGATATGGACGCCCCGACCTTCCTGAAAAATATCAAGGAAAAGGTTGCCCTTCTTGACATGGATTATGAAATGCAGAAACGCGCTGTCAATGTCGGCTTTTCCGGAGGTGAAAGGAAGCGCAACGAAATGCTGCAAATGCTGATGCTGCAGCCAACCCTGGCGGTTTTGGACGAAACCGATTCCGGACTGGATATCGATGCCCTCAAAATTGTTTCCCAGGGCATTAATGCCATCCGCTCACCGGACCGCGGACTGTTGCTGATCACCCATTACCAGCGGCTTTTGAGATACGTCGAACCCGATTTTGTACATGTGCTTTCGGACGGAAAGATTGTCAAAACCGGCGACAAAACCCTGGCCCTGGAGTTGGAAGAAAAAGGATACGCGGACGTCGCCTGAAAGAAATTATGAGCAAAAGTGCCACATACGCCAAAGACGCAAAACATTTGATTCCCGGGCCCAGGGAAGAAAACTGGCGCTATGCCGATTTGTCCCTAATTAGGGGCAACGTTCTCCCAATTGCGAAGGAGGAGCCTACACTCCATAAGCCTATACCGATTTCAAAATGGCCAAGACTGGTGATCGGGAACGGCAAGGTTGTTGAAAAACCTGAAACCCTTAAAGGCCTAGAAGTTACCTTCGGTGCCGGGGAGAATAAGAAATCTGCCACCGCGCCGGCAGACCATCCCCTGGAGCGTATTAATAACGATTTGGCCACTGCCGGGGTACAAATAACAATTTCCAAAGACTATAACCTTGCCGGTCTTGAAATTATTTTTGTCGAGGATGGCCCTAAGGAAAGCGCCCGGCACCTGAAGAATATGATTGTTCTTGAAGAGGATGCCAAAGCCAAGATTTTGCTCCGTACTCTGGGGCAAAGGGGGGCAAGCTGGGTCAACACGGTAACCACTGTGTCTGTAGGAAAGAATGCCGGGCTTTTTCTTGTCACGGATTTTGAAGCTGTTCAAAAGACCTTAATATCCAGTTTGATAAAAGCACAGGTTTATAAAGGTGGTTCCCTTGATATTTTCAGCTTAGGAATTGGGCTTCCTTCGCTTCGAAACGAGGTTGAGGTTAAATTAAAAGGCAAAGGCGCGCGGACAAACCTTAAGGGGGGCTTGCTTGCGGCTGAAGGTGAGGTCATCGATTTTGTCACGCGCATTTTTCATACCTCACCCGGGGCGAACAGTGACCAGACCTTCCGTGCTGTGGCCGGTCGCAAGGGCAAAACAGCCTATCAGGGCCGCGTTGTGGTGGAGAAAGACGCCCAAAAAACCGAAGCCCACCAAAGCTGTAAAAATTTGATTTTGGAACGTACGGGCGAGGCCAATGTCAAACCAGAACTATTGATCTTCGCCGATGATGTTATTTGTTCACACGGGGCTACGGTGGGCGAGCTTGATGAAGCCTCATTGTTTTACATGATGCAGCGCGGCATCCCGAAAGAGGAGGCCAAGGCGTTGCTGGTGCGGGCTTTTTTAGGCGATATTTTTGAAGGCCTGAATGATCAAGTATTGATGGCGCATTTCGAACAAAAAATTGATACCTGGATGCAGCAAAACCTGGTGGGGAAAAAGAAATGAACCGGCCGGAAAATATAAAAACTTTTGATATTGAGACAGTGCGGGCGGATTTCCCGATTCTGGCCGATACGGTTTACGGCAAGCCCCTGACATTTCTGGATTCTGCCGCCAGCGCGCAAAAGCCAAAGGTGGTGATCGATACGGTTGCGCAGCTTTACAGCCATGGCTACGCCAACATCCATCGTGGCATGTACAAGCTTAGCCAGGAAGCGACCGAAGCTTACGAGCAAACCCGTTTTCTGGTCCGGGAGTTTATCAACGCGGCGTCCCACAAGGAATGCCTGTTTGTCCGCAATGCCACCGAAGGTATTAATTTAGTGGCACAAAGCTATGGCCGGACATTCCTGACCAAGGGCGATGAAATAATCCTGACCACCCTTGAGCACCACTCAAACATTGTCCCCTGGCAGTTGCTTGCCGAAGAAAAAGGGTTATCCCTGAAAATTGTACCGATAAGCGATGAGGGCGAAGTCGACATGGCCGCTTTTAAAGAGCTGCTGTCGAGTAAAACCAAAATGGTTGCGGTGGCGCATATCTCCAACGCCATTGGCACGGTGCTGCCGGTGAAAGAGATTATTTCGCTTGCCCATAAGGCGGGCGCCAAGGTGTTGCTTGATGGCTGTCAGGCTGCGCCCCATATAAAAATTGATGTCCAGGACCTGGATGTGGATTTTTACGTTTTCTCTGGCCACAAGGTTTACGGACCCACCGGGGTTGGAGTTTTATACGGCAAAGAAGAATTGCTGAACGCAATGCCGCCGTGGCAGGGTGGTGGCGATATGATCGATTTGGTGACCTTCGAGAAGACCACCTACAACGTTTTGCCCCACAAGTTTGAAGCCGGAACCCCGAACATTGCCGGCGTTATTGGCTTCGGCGCGGCGTTGAAATATGTAAAAAGCATCGGCCATCAGGCAATCGCTGCCCATGAACACGACCTTCTTGAATATGCCAATGAGAGCCTGCGCGGCATTAATCAATTGCGCCTGATCGGAACCGCAAAAGAAAAGATCTCAATCATTTCCCTTAACTTGGATGACATTCACCCCCATGATGTCGGAACCATCCTCGACCAGGAAGGCATCGCGGTCAGGACCGGGCATCATTGTGCCCAGCCCTTGATGGAGCGGTTCGGGGTCAGCGCCACCGTGCGCGCAAGTTTTGGAATTTATAATAATCGTAAAGACGTCGACCGGCTGGTCGCGGGTTTGAAAAAAACACTGGATATTTTTGCATGAGTGAAAAAAAGAAATCCGGCCGCCCGGTTTATACCAAAGCACAGGGCAAGGAATACCTCGAAACTTTTCTGGATGGACCTGAAAAACCCTCCGGCGATGACCGGGGCCAAGACGCCAAAGATGATGGAGAACGGTCTTTGAAGGAACGTGTGATTGATGCCTTGAGCCAGATTTTTGATCCGGAAATTCCGGTTAATATTTATGATCTTGGCCTGATTTATGACGTTGAGGCCGATGACAACGGTGTGGTGGTGATTACCATGACATTGACCACCCCCAATTGTCCTGTGGCCGAAACCATGCCGGCCGAGGTAGAGATGCGCGCGCTTTATGTTGAAGGCGTTCAGGATGCAAAAGTAAACCTAGTGTGGGACCCGCCCTGGGACCCCTCAAAAATGTCGGAAGCGGCTCAGCTAGAGCTCGGCTTTCTATAAAGGATTTAGAAGAATGGCACTATTATCAGTTACTGACCGGGCTGCCGGCCATATGAAAAAATTATTGGCCTCCCGCGAAACCCCTGCCCTTGGATTGCGCTTTGGCACCGATAAAAAAGGCTGTTCGGGCCTGGCTTATAAAATTGATTTTGTCGATGAACCAAACCCCGAAGATGAGGTTTTCGAAACCCAGGGGGTGCGGATATATATTGAACGGGCTTCACTCCTGTTTATTATGGGTTCTGAAATTGATTACGAAGAGGGACAATTTAACTCAGGGTTTGTTTTTATTAACCCCAATGAAAAAAGCCGATGTGGTTGTGGCGAAAGTTTTAATGTCTAGGACTTAAAGACGAACCGTTCCCAGGCCTTCCGGTTCATTTTCATCAAGGTCGTCTAATTCATCAGGCCCATTTAAAGAAACCACGCGGATCGAAATGATTTCATTTCCTATAACGTAATCAGTCCTAAGGGATGTTTCCATTTTTTCTGAATACCAAATAGTTCTGATGTAATTTTTGGCACCATCGGGATGTTCCTCAATAATTGAAAAGTCAATCACGTAGACCGGGTATTCAGTCTCCTTGATTTTTATCGTTGTCTTTTCACGCACCATAATGGTGGCCCAGAACGGATATTCAATTCCGGCTTTTTCTGAAACCTTTTTGCCTTGCAGAGTGGTTTCCTTGCCGACCTCTATGGGGAAAAACTCATCCAGAATATTGTGGTCAAATTTACTATAACTTTTGTAACCTTCTTCTTCGCTGTAAACATCCAGCAAGCCGCGATAGGTTTTAAATTTAAAAACCGGTGTTTTTTTCCAGGTGTAAGACCAGACCACATACCCTTCATGCACAGAGGTGACTTCCCCCCGGTAATGATGGCCGAATATTTTTACAAAAGCGACCGTACCGACAGCGACCGGGGGCTCTTCCGCAACGTCATGGGGCGGTTCGCAAGAGGCCAAAGCCGCCAACAAAAAGAACGGCGCCAGGGGCTTTAAAAGCCTGAGTATTATTTTTCTCAAAAGCATATCTTTTCCAGGCACAGGTAGGTTTTTTTAAAACCCAATGAAAATCTCCTGCCAGTTTCTGGTTTTATTATAGATTAAGAAAGGTCTGTAAAAAAGGGTGGCAAACGCCATTTGTCTTAAATTTGGGGCGCTTGGTCGCTTTTTGCCAGCAAAATGGTGTCACGGTAGATCTCAAGCGAAATGGCAAAGGCGCTTTGGGCATAGGTTTGAAATATCAAAACCAGAACGAAAAAAATCTTAATCTTAGTATTCATAGTGAGGCTTTCTTACTGTTGCTCTTTTCAAACATATAACACATTTTCATTAGGTGGTCAGTGTATTGAATAAGTTACAGCTTTCAAGAGCTTTACCAAAAGTTTGGGTGCAATACGCCTTCAGGATGATTTTTGACTTCCCGTTACAAAAATTTGGCCTTTATAATAGGCCGTGAATTCAAACCGGGAGCCGATTTTAGTGAAACGCAAGGGTGATTATCTGATTTTTGAGGCCGAAAGCAGGGCGCTTCGGGTCGTTCTGGCCCATGGCGCGGGCGCGCCGATGGATTCTCCCTTTATGATCGAGATCGCCAGTCAGATTGCTGGTTCTGGTTTCGAGGTGGTTTTGTTCGAATTTGATTATATGAAACGACGGCGGCTTGAAGGGCGAAAATTTCCCCCCAACCCGGCACCAAGGTTAATTGACCGTTGGCTGGGTGTCATTAAAGACCTCGCGGACAAACCACTCGTTATTGGCGGAAAATCAATGGGCGGCCGGATCGCCAGCATGGTTTTGGCCGATAATCCAGGGCTCGCCCGGGGGCTGGTTTGCCTTGGATATCCTTTTCACCCCCCCGGGAGACCAGAAAACCTGAGGGTAGCCCATCTTCATAATTTGCAAACGAGAACGCTAATTTGCCAAGGAGAGCGTGACGCGCTCGGCAATAAAAGTGAAATCCAGGACATGCGCTTATCCAAGGCCATAACTTTTCACTGGCTGCCTGATGGCGATCACAGCTTTAAACCAAGAATAGCCAGCGGCCACACCGAAAAGGAAAATATCACCTCGGCAGCGAACAGGATTTCAATGTTTTTAAAGAATTTATAAAAATTAAAGAGTACGCGCTCTGGCGGCGGCACCGCGCTCAATAGCGGCGGCGGTCAGGCGATCAACCCCAAGGGTATGGCGGATCATTTCAAGTAGACGGAGTTCTTCCTGGGCCAGCGAACCATCAGCAACCGCTACATCGCATGCCAAGGCATAGGCGGTATCGACATTGGCTTTGGGCACGGCCTCTTTGATTAAACCAAGAACCGCTTCAAGGCCTTCCTCATCGCCCAGGATAGCCGCACAGTTTTCGGCATCGCGAATAATGTTTTCTTCATCGTAGCCATTAAACGCCGGAAACGTCCGGACAACACTTCCGATAAACTTAAGTTCACTGTCGGTCATATCGCTATCAGAGGCAGAAACAATAACCATGGTGTAAACCAAAGCTGTGTTTGCTGAGATTGTCGTTGGGTTCATGGCTGGTTCCTAATCATAAATTTTGTATCAACCCCACTCTTAGGCTCTATAGTACATAGGAAATAAGGCCTGTTATTTCCAGAAAAAAATCCTTAAAATTCAAAAATATAAGTTTTTTGTTTTGCAAATTGACGGATCAACTGGCAGCCCTTAGGTAACAGGGACAATACGGAAAAAGCAGCCCGGAATGAAAGACATCAAAAATCTGGCACTAAACACCAAGGCCTGGCCCTTCAAAGAGGCGCTTAAATTGGCAAAGCGGTTAGAAAAAGAGCCCCCGGTCAAAGGCTTCGCGCTTTTTGAAACCGGCTATGGGGCCAGCGGCCTTCCGCATATTGGAACGTTTAGCGAGGTCGTCCGCACCACCATGGTGCGCCATGCCTTTGAGCAAATTTCCGAAATACCAACCAAACTTTTTTGTTTTTCTGATGACATGGATGGCTTGCGCAAGGTGCCCGATAACGTCCCTAACAAGGATATGTTGACCCAAAACCT
>SMVB01270380.1_pt1 | contig 12587 bp, 8 predicted proteins | sample 2456461 | NCBI WGS metagenome assembly SMVB01 (sample SAMN11095934, study PRJNA526329) | marine sediment metagenome | biome: Marine sediment; feature: Surficial sediment; material: Deep marine sediment; isolation source: Hadal surficial sediment | place: Pacific Ocean | collected 2014-05 | depth 0-1...
ACGATGGTATGGTCAGGGCGGCCGCCGTTGTCGGTAATTTCCAGATGATGAATCGCGCCCTTGATACCCTGGGCGCCCAGCTTGGCAAAGAAGTGACACCAGAACTGATCAAAATGGCCGGGAAACTTGGCATGTCTGTGCCGAACCACTGGAAATAGAATTTAGCAGGCTGCTGAAACAGCCCCTGTTGGCACAATTCGGCGTTGAAAATTGCTCGCGGGCGAGTCCGATTAAGATGCTCATTTACTGCGTGTAAACTCCGCTCTTTCAGCAATTTTCGCCTAGCCTTGTACCTAACAGGTACTTTTTCAGTAGCCTGTTAGGGAATTTTTGCGTGGATCTGTAATAAATCTGCTAATGCAGCGTACTACTGAATAACCTAACAGGAAAAATGCCAGATGGCGGTGAACGTGGCTTTCGATATTCTCTACCGGGAATACTACGTTCGTGTCTTCGGACTGTGTCGGCGATTGCTGAACTCGGCCACGCTGGCAGAAGATGCGAGTCAGGAAACATTCATGCGCGTTTATCGAAAATTCAATCGCTACGACAGAAGTAAGCCTTTCTGGCAGTGGGTTTCTTCCATTGCGAGCAATCACTGTATAGATTTGCTTCGCCAGAAAAACAGGCAAGATGCGTTGTTCGGTGATGAAGCAGATGAACAGGAACAGATGATCTCCCCGGGTGATGAGCCACTGGGTGAATTAATCAATGCTGAGAATTCGAAAATCCTGTATCCCCTGATTCAGGCGCTGCCCGATAAATTTCGTGTACCGCTGGTCCTTGCTTACTTCAATGGGTCCAGCTACGAAGAGATTGGCGAGGATCTTTCAATCAGCCGTAATCATGTTGGTGTCTTACTGTTGCGGGCGAAACAGCAATTGCGAAAATCACTTGTTGAGAAGGAGACCGCAGCCTGATGACGCATCTCAATGAGCTGCAACTGTCCATGTTTGCTGACGATGCACTGGCGTCAGGTGAGTCTATGGATCATCTTGATTCCTGTGTCAGTTGTCAGGCACGTGCCGAGCAGTATGTTGCTGAAAGGCGCAGCATCGACGCTGGGCTAGAGCTAGATGATTTATCTGAGTTACCAGATTTCGAGATACCGCCATTTTCCAGACGCGCCAGTTTTAGCCGGTTCGCCATCGCCAATGTGGTGATGGGGCTCATCGTCTGGTCTGCGCAGTTTCTGTGGAAATCGTTGTTCGAAGGCCTGGTGATGGAAACACTTTCCTGGTTTGCAATCCCCATTCCCGACGTCTATGGCCTGCTGGTCAGGATCACTCAAACACTTTCCGAAGAAGGAATCACTATGATCGACAACTATTTCTTTATTGTAGTAGCGTGCTTGTCTGTCCCGGCGCTCACGTTGCTGTTGTATTCCTACAGAAAAGCCAGGTCAGTAACCCTGGTCGCCGGAGCGTTGCTGGTGGCCGCCAGCCTCGTTGCACCAACTTCTGTCAGTGCGCTTGAACTACGTCATGACAAGGACATGGTGACAATCAATGCTACCGAGGTGATTGATGATACGGTAATTATCTTGGCAGATACCATCGTAGTCGAAGGTGAGATTAATGGTGATCTGATAGCGCTTGGACGCAGGATTATTGTTTCCGGTTCTGTCGCCGGTAACCTGATAACACTGGGTGAAATCATCACCATCAGTGCCTCGGTGGGTGGATCTGCCATTGGTGCTGCTGAATCATACAGCGTCGAAAAGGCAGTAATCAGAGGTGATCTCTGGGCTGCTGGGGAAAGTGTGAGCATTGGTGATGATGCGCAGATTGGCCGGAACGTAACGACGGCTGCTGAACATGTATCGATTTCCGGTCGTGTTGAAAAAGATGTGAACGTATTTGCCGAGATGCTTGAAGTCGAAGGCATTGTTGGTAGAAACCTCAATGTGTATACAGATCAGCTGAAGTTGCTGAGCCATAGTCATATCATGGGTAGTGTAAAATTTCATACGAATGATGAAGACAATTTAATAAGATCCACCGATTCGCGTGTAGATGGAGAGGTTGAATTTCTTCCACTAACTGATGCGATCAAGTCCCGGAACAGGTATTTAACGATCAGTTTCTATGTTCGGCAATTGCTATGGATGGCCAGTGCCTTTATTGTTGGGTTGGTGCTGCTCTGGTTTGTACCAGGGCTTCGCGACCTGACAATGGGGGCAGGTATAGAAGGATTGAAAACAATTGGCATCGGGCTTGTCGCGCTAATCAGTCTGCCTGTGATCGCTTTGCTGGTCGGTATAACCGTGATTGGTTTGCCCTTCACAGTGGTTGGAATCTTCTCCTGGCTGCTGATGATCTACTGCGCGAAAATCGTTCTCGCAGCTGTGATCGGGCGGTTGCTGCTGGATTCTCCGGAAGAGGGGAGTAGTTTACCGCTCACACTGCTAACCGGGCTTGGAATCATTACGGTGGCGATTAACATCCCGGCCATTGGCGGCATTCTTAACTTTTTGCTGACCACTCTCGGCGTGGGTATGATTGTATTGTTAATGCTGGATTATACCCGCGGGTTGAGTGAGTAACGTCGAGACAAACCCTGAAAAAGTGTAGCCTCTGTCTTGAATAGCCTCTACATTCATGCTTCTGGTTGCGCATTATTGGAGACTACAAGGCTCCAGCCTCATGAAATTCATCATTACTATTTTCTTTCAGAGTCACTATTGCTGAGTAAAACAACAAAATTAAGGGGCAATACAAAAAACGCGTATTGATATATTATGAGGATGCGTTAATTAAAGTAGCGCGCTTTTTAGATAAGGCAATACGACCGGACAAAGCTTCACGCTGCTTGAACATCATGGTATTGACAAAGAAGATGCCTGGGCACTGCTGCTATTACCGCATTTTTCGCCTTGAGCAACCGCCTGGCAAAATTCTCTTCAATGAGACCAAATGATGAATTTTTCTCAATGGGACCTTAGTTTAGGGTTGTATGGCCTCAACCTCCTTCCTAACTTTGATTGGGACAATCAAACTATCCCAGGCCATGTCCACGACGGGAATTTCAATGTAGCGGTCTTTTAGCGCCCATCTCGCATAGCGCTCATTCAACTTGCGGTATTTCAATGTTGATGTGACGGTAAGTGGAGACTTCGCCCATGACGGAATGCGAAACTGATAATTGACGATATCAGATTCACCCGCTTTGATCACACGCCTGAATGATTCACCGACCATGTTAAAAAGATCGTGTTGCCAGACAAGCTCTCCCCGACGGTCAACGGCCAGGGAACGGTAAAAATAGGCGTTTTCGTCAACGCTGTTATCCGACGCCAATTCACCACTGCTGAAAACAGACCTGCCCTCAATATCGAGAACGAGAAATTCTATCCACGCTTCGTTGATATCGATCGTGCCGCCCGGGAAATCGTGCCCGACGCCATGATTGCTGACGACCAGTTGTATATTGGCGGTTTCACCCAGGTAGTAGAAATAGGGGGATTCTTCAAAGTTACGTAGACTTTCATCAAGCGCAGATGCGGTTTGTTGCGCATCTGTACGCTTGGGTTTGTCTATACTGATACGCAACTTGTCAGACTGCAGGAAACGTTTGGTGGCATTAAGCTGTTGTGTATCTCCCCGTAGTATTGGCAGGAATGTATTGGCACCCGGAAAGTGGTGGGCACGAACCTTACCTGATCCATCTGCAGATGGGTCGGTAGAATCAACCAAAGGCATGTGGCAGTCCTGGCAGCGGACGGTGGCAGGACTGGAAAAGTTTTCTTCGTGTTGTTTGGAATAAGGACTGTTTAACCAGGCTGCATACTCATCCTGCATCTTGATCCAGCCCCAATTGTTCATGTCCTTGTCCATGAATTGAGTATGGCAACTTGAACAGAACTTCGGGTCCTTAAACAGTGCTTTACCCATGTCCTTCTTGTGTTGAGCGGGATGGATTCGTACCAGCAAGTCATGAACACTCAGCAATAGTTTATTTTCACTGCGCGTGAAAAGATAATCCTCAACCGGGCTGAACTGATAACTTGCGACACCTTTCAGATGTGGGAGGGAATCGATGCCGTGACAGCCCAGACATGAAATACCTTCCATGTTGCCAACTGTGCCCGTAATCCCGCCGTGTTCACCACCGGGAGATAACTCGCCCGTCAGCAGCGCGACCGGTGCATGACAACCTTCACAGTAGCGGGTGGCGCTGATGCCTTTTTTGTCAGCCAACAGGGTGATGTTGGTAACGTACGCTTGATCAGATGCAGCCTGTTGATGCGCGGAAGAGATCCACTGTTTCGTGATGTCCTCATGACATGATGCGCAACGGTGAGAATTTGCTATCTGCTGTTGTTCTACAAACGCGTTATTGGAAGTTTCCGTCTGGCTGGGTCGAAATCGGTGTTCGCCATAGCTGTACTGATAATCAACCACTGCTGGTTGGGTGCTATAGGGGGTTAATGTCAGCGAGTATGCAACGGTGGCCGTTGCGATAAGACCCTGAACGAGTAGATTGAAAATGATAATCTGCTTTACGGTGTCTGCGACGAGGCTGGGGAAGCGACTTTCCTGTAACCGGCGTTGTCGTGGCATGAGCTTAATGTGTAAAACCAGATGCAGGACGATGATACCAACAAATGTGAATCCACAAATGATGTGGACCAGATAAACCCAGGCCGTACTCTCGCTCTGGCCATTGATGGACAATTGTAAGCCAGTTGTCAGGAAGCCACCGCATAGTAATATTGTTACTAATCCACTGATCATTACGCTGGTACGTCTGAACCCCACCGTGCGCCGAAAGTGGACGTAGAGATAAACGATAATGATGATGCCAAGCGCCAGGCCGGTGAGAAGATGGAGCAGGATAGACCACTGCAACCATACACCGTGACTGTCAGTGATGTAGCTGGCAATACCTGTGAGTAAGCAGGAAAGCATTAGCCCCAGCGTCAAAGGCGATATTTTCTGTTCAATCTGCAGCAAGCTTTTGGTATCAATCATCGTGATGCTGCAAGTTGTCCGGCGAATTCTTCGACCAGTAGACGAAGTATTTTTTTTGTCGTTTCATTTTCAGGGTCAAGCGTACTTTCTTGGGCTCGATTGTTTTGATAGCTGAAATCCAGTAGCAGCCTGGCCGCGTACAACCTGGCGTGGGTGGGTCGCTGCCGGTTCAGGTATAGCGCCCACAAGGTATCCTCGAATACGTCGGTGGCGCCTAATGTTTCGATTGCCTGAAGCGCTGGTTGTAACGATTTTTCCGGTAGCGACGTAAACCGTGGCGCGAGCATTGTTTTTGCGATGATAACATTGCTGGCAGATGCTTTGACGAGCAAACGGGATTTTGTCGATTCGTCAATGCTCGCAACATCAAGGATGGCTTTCAACATTCGATGCATATCGAGATTGCGCCTGATTTGTTGGCAGCTGGTGGATTGCAGGAAGCAATCGATAAACTTTACCTGCAGATTCCCCGTGAGCACCCGCCATCTCGAGTCGTCGACCGGTGATGGTTGCAGTCTGTTGGCAACGCAGGTGTTCATCAACGCAGCGAGGTCAATATGCCGAAAAGGTTGCTCTAAAAGTGTATCGAGTAGTCGGGATGCGGCGGACACAGGGGATCGGTCGAGGATTTGCATGGCCAAATTTGTTGTATCCCGATCTTTAAACAAATTCGCGACCGTTTTACTCGAAAAAACATAATTGGCATCAACGAGTGCCAGCACGACACGGTGGGTTATCGAAGGTGATTGTTTAGATAGCAGCAGGTTGAATTGAGTACGGCCATTGAGTGTATTGAGCAATGCGAGGGCGACCAGCGCTTCTGCGCGGTATAGCGACTGACGATTATTGATCCTGCCGATCAAAACTGCTTCAAAAAGTGGCGACCGGGAATTACTCATGGCGCTTATCGCAGCAAGACCTGGCGAATTGGAATTTAGTGGCGTGCTTGAAGCAGACTGCTCGATGAGGCGTTGCAATGTGTCGATTAGCAGTAATCTTGAAAACACAATCCCGTCTGGTACAAGAAGAAGTTGGCTTAACGTATCGTACTTTTGTCTTGATTCTTCTTCATCTGCCGGGGTCAGGAAATGTGTTTCAAAAATCATTTGCAGGTTAGGTTCATCCAGCCTTGACATGGCGATAAAGCAAGCAGCGGTCACTGCCGGGTTGGTGCTGGATTGCATCAGTTCATGCACGACAGGTAACGCTTTCGAGTCCCTGATTAGACCAAGTGCGCGAATCGCAACGGCCTTAACCTCGCTATTTTGATGGTGTCGTGCGACCGTAATCAAAGGCAGTATGGCGCGTTTGTGTTCTGCTTTGGATAGCGCGTTTGCCGCACAGATGGTGGCAACACCTGAGTTCCCGTCCAACATTCTGATGAGGGGTGCCAGAGCCAGTTTTTTTCTGTGGGAAACAGCTTCCTCTTCATCAAAGAAGAAGCCGAAAGTTTCCGCCGCTGCGCATTGAACGTCCACATCTTTGTCTTTCAGCAGTGGTATCAGCCAGGCAACACTGAATTCCAGTTCTGCTTGCCTGAATTGCCGGATCGCTTTAATTCTTATCTCGCTGTCAGGATCCGCCAGCGCTTTTCTGGCGATCCGGATATAGGTAATTTGTTGTCTGGTTTTTGTGCCACTGCGCCACTGTTGAGAGATGTTATCCAGGATATCGAGCCTGGTCGTTGTTGGAGCGTATTCCCAGATCATCATGAGATCATCAGCATTGAAATAACCTGGCGGTGAACTCATCAGCAGCCGAAACAGGTTTTTCAAACTCTCCTCATCGAAACCAGATACTGCTTGCACAAACTTTGCCCCTCCAACAGCTGGCGTTGATTGGCGGTCGAGGCGGATAGTATCCCTGGTAACATGATAATAATGCCCTGCGGCAATGTTGTTGAACCGGGACTGCTGCCCATCGCGCCAATCAATCGTGAGGGACAACACCTGTTCTGCTGCGCCAAGACCGATGTGCAGTCGTGGATCACCCTGGGATAAAAAGGTCTGCGGCGCGTGCAGGGTACGGTGGATGCTTTGCAGCCTGGTGCTGATGGTGACGCTGGCGCCGTACCGTCGAGCCTCACTAAGGGAGGAAAAATTGAGCCCTATCCAATGACCGGCGGGTGCCTGGTTTTTGAAGATGTGTATCGGACCGTTATTGTTGCTGACCACCAGTTCAAGTTGACCATCGTTGTCTAAATCAACACTGATCACGCCGCGGGATGAATAGGAGTAACTGTCATCTGTTGTCGGTGATTGCAACACGAAGGAACCGTTAGTATCATTGACAAAGAGCGAGTTATTTTGAGCCTGGGGGACAAATTCGGCGTCGGCATCTGGTACGGTACTGCCGTTGGCGCGATAGAGATCGAGAAAACCGTTGTTGTTAAAATCAGCTGCAACTGAACCCCAACCGGAAATGAATAGTAGCCTGGTCTGTGCCAATGCATTCGGCCAGGCTCGATCGCCATAAGTTTGATTTGCGCGACTGTCTGTGACGATTTTTTGCAACAGGACTGGCGGCATCCCTATGCCCCGGCTCATGAAAAATTCTGCTGTCCCATCATTGTCAAAGTCGCTTATAACAATGTCCCGTACGCCATCGATCTCCAGCGCTGCGAATTTGTCCGGGCGTCGAGAAAAAGATTTGCCCTCATTGTTAAGGAACAATTGGCTTGGGGAGCCGCGGTCATTGTTCACTATTAAATCTGGCCAGGAGTCGTCATTGATGTCAACCCAGCGCGCACCCAGGCTCCGGCCTTCGGCGTTGGTCGTACCCGTTTGCTGGCCAATTTCCTCAAATCGAAAATTACCGAGGTTTCGATAAAGGCGGTTGGGTGCGGGGTCGTATAAAGTCTGGTCAAATGCCACGTCAAGGGAAGCCAGAAAGCCGCTTGCCCGCTCAAAGGTGCGGCTGCCTTTTCGATACTGGATATAATTGCTGACATAGATATCAATCAGGCCGTCTGCATCGAAATCAGCTAAACTTGCTCCTGTCGTCCACTGGTTATAACCCATGCCAGAGGTGCCGCTCACATTCTCGAATTTCGCATTGCCTATGTTTTTGAACATGATATTCTTGCCAACCCCGGTGACAAAAAGATCCGGCAGACCGTCGTTATCAAAATCGGCAACAGCACAGCCCATACCCCAGATCGGTAGGGTTAAGCCAGCAGATTCAGTAATGTCCTCGAAATGATCACCTCGCCGATTAAGCAAAAGCCTGTTACCGCTGAAATTATGCCACCAGGACTGTTTGCCGTAGTGGCGGGTGTGACCACTGCCGCCAACGACGAACAAATCCATCCACCCATCCTGGTTGACATCCAGGGTACAGATGCCACTGCCAAGCGTTTCTGTTAGTGAAGAGAGTTTTTCAGAGGATTGCCGGTGATCTGCAACGACCTGCCAGTCCAGGCTGACTTCCTGAAACGAAATCGGCGCTGCCTTCGGGGGGTTGGTGACATTATTGGATGTGGTTGGTATAAGTTCAGCCAGGGATAAAGACGGAGACTGAAGCCATAAAATCGCCAACATGGCGGCGGCAGGCAGCGCAAGGAGCAGAAAATAAAGACGTGCCATCATATAGACTGCAAACTAACCCCAATCATTTGATATTCGGATACGCTTATTGATATGTCGTGATCACGTTACTTTACCTGCCAGCTTCCAGTCAAACTTACGCGTTGCCTGGCGGCGGTTTGCCGTAAAATCTAGGTGCGATCTGTCGAGACTTTTTACAGAATGCGGATCACAGAAAAGCTGCTAATCTTTATCTAATTGATAATAAAGAAAATATTGAGATTGGTACAAATTTTGTATGATAATTAGCGAAGGTAAGCGTTCATGCATTAGAAGCGTCTGATACGGCGAGGGGAAAGTGGGAATGAAGAAAATGAGGTTGCTTTTTGCCGGGGTATTCCTGGTTGTACAAGCCTATAGTGTTCATGCTGTGGTGATCGAATTTACCCTTGATGACCTCGGGAGCGGTGCCTACCAATATAACTATACAGTGACCAATGATGAGCTTACGGCCGGAGTTGGACTGTTTGATGTCTTCTTTGAGTTTGGGTTGTATGAAAACCTGCTCGTGACTAGCTCTCCGCCAGATTGGGATACGATTATATTCCTACCTGATTCGATTTTAGGTGATGGTGCTTTTGATTCCTTAGCCCTGGGATCAGTTCTTGCTTTGGGGGAAACCCTGTCGGGCTTCTCTGTCTCCTTTGACTGGTTGGGGGCTGGAACTCCCGGCAGTCAGTTCTTTGAAGTTGTTGACCCGTTTACATTTGATTTCCTGGCAGACGGATCTACCACCCTGGCGGAGGCGGTACCTGCGCCGGTGGGACCAGGCCTGCTGTTAATTGGATTGGTTGGTTGCTGGGTATCGAAAAAGAGGCGCTCCCTGTGCTAACTGGCTTGCGTTATCTTTGATCCACGATATGGCTGAAGGCTCTCGCGTCCGGGTCTGATGGCAGAGATTCTTCGTAAGCTCAGTATAACGCGCCGACCGTCTCGCGAAGGGGATTCGTCTGTTAGACGATCCGGAACAAACCACGAAACCTGTTTTCGTGTAGCGCGAAAGAACCACTTTGATCATCCTGCAATATTGTTAGCACGGTGCTGAACTAGCATGTTAAACCCCTTCGGGGTAAGCTGCACGCCTCACCGTGACGAATATATCTCAGGACGATAGTAATTTTTTGATTGAATACATTGAACAAATGTTCATTCTCGCCAGAGCAGGGCAAACGCAAGGACTGATCTTCTGGGGGGCATTTTATACTTTTGCTATTTGTCTCTACTCGGTGATCTATCAGACCAGGATTTATCGTTGGCCGTCAGTGATCGGCAAACTATTGGAACTGGGTACTAAAGAATCTGGTCCTGGGCAACGGGTAAAAAGTGATCAAATGTACGTAAGCAAAGCCCTGTACAGCTACTCCGTCAATGGTAAAGACTACCAGGGAACCAGGGTATCCAGTTGGGTCATTGCCGCATCCCACAATGCTCGTACTTTTCTTGAGGCGCAGCTAAAGTCAGTCGACCAGCGGGGAGGTAGCGTGACTGTTTTCTATAATCCTGGCAACCCTCAAAAAAGCTTTCTGATTAAACCCGGGTTGGCCGGCCAATTATTTACGTTTGCTATTGGTTGCAGTCCGTCTTTGTATTATTTCGCCAATTACCTGCTATAAAACGAACCGCTAAAATAATGCCCTGATGTTGTCTGCCACCAGGTACTGTTCTTCCCTGCTGGAAAGAATATTTCCACCCAGAACAAACACGGGTTGCTTGCCCGCTGGCGCTGCCAGCAACAGCATAAATTCCTGGGACTTGTTAACATCCTCGTCACTGCCATCAAATACATACCAGTTGTAAGACCCGGACTGCGCCAGGATACTTCGGCCAAACTCACTCAACACCTGGCCTTTCCTTGCTATTACGGCCATGTTTAAACGTGTATCCAGTACTTCGCCGATTGCAAATTTTTCATACCGGTTCCAGAGAAGCTTCACATTCGCCGCAGCAGCAACTTCTTGTGCAGAGACTATCGACTTCAAAAGCGTAAGTTGGGAAATGTTTATCCGCTGCCCGCCAAACCAGGTCTGTGGCACAGAGTCAGGGGAATACACCGCGACCATTTCATCGTTGAGTTTCTTAATCTCTGCATGGAACTCACCGTCACAATCGTGGGTGCTTCGCCTAACGACCGATTCCAGGATTGCACTTTCTACCGGTGAATCGCAGGAAAAGAAACTTTCCACTTTCGATACGCTACGCCGCCCCAGTATCGGCGACCAGAAGAGGTAGACATTATAGTTATCCAGCCGGGAACGTTTTGCCAGTGCATTGATACAATAGCCGCAATAGGGATCTTTAAATAAAATCACCGAGGGTGCGCCCGGGCGATATTCATTGAGTAGAAATGAGCGGTGGGTCTCTGGGTCTGGTATCAATTTAGGTGATGCCGCGCAGAGGCTACCGCAGCAGAACATCCCCAGGCAAACCGCAAAGGCTTTCAGCGCGATTGCAACGCAATGTTGTGGTGTACTCAACGCTCTGCCCTCAATTTCGCCAATGCTACCGGTAGAATCAATTGGTTGTATTCAGCCATTAACAGGCTAATTTTCTCCTGGTTTTCCGCGCGTTTTACCGGATCCGATAACCCGTTATCGTAATCGATAATCAACAGGTCGAGCTGGGCTTTCTTCTCCATCGCCAGCGTTTCGCGTTGTGCCATTTCTATTGCAGCCGCTGTTTGCTCGTCTACCAGGGCAACCTCATCCCCGGTCAGCTGATGAAACTGTGTATCATTATTCTCAACCATGCCTTCCGAATTGCCGGTGGCGTCATCCGCAACGGGTACGTTTGGTAATACAGACACGGTATCTGGAAGCGAGAGAAAGAAAGCTGCCACAATAACCACACCAAGCCCCACACCCATCGTTTCTTTTAAGCTTTTTACCATGATATAAGTGCCGGGTTATTGAGTGGTGAAATAGTAATCACCATTCCACCGGTTGTTGCCAACCAAGTCAAGCGCCCGGTAACGAACATCGACCCGGTAGCTGCTTGCAAAATTAAGTTGCGCATCGGGCGTAAAGGTAATCACCGCGCCATTCACCCTGTAGTCGCCTGTTACCCGGGTGCTCCCGCGATATAACGCGGGCATCAATGCCAGGTTCATTCGACGTGCATCAACATCCTCGCTAAAGGTCATAACAATTTCTGTCGTCACAGAAACACCCGTGGCATTGGCAGCAGGGCTGATGCTGATCAACTGCGGGCTGAGCGTATCGTCCAGGTCGGATGCCAATGACGTAAAGGACAACAGGGATTGATCCGGCATAACATTACCCGCGTAGTCACATGCCCCGCCTACCGCGAGGCTGTATGTTGTTGAGGCCGAAAACCTACCCACTGGGCTTACCAGTAATTCAAGGCGATTTGGACTCAGGCTCACAGAAGTATCAATTTCAATACCTCCGGTGGAAAGTACGGCGCTAGTTGCCAGGTCACATTGGTCACTTAGGGGCTCATTCAACGCGACCACGATACGTCCATTCACAGGCATACCAGTGTTGCCGTCCGCAATACTGGCTTCAACGACCTGTGGTGGATCTTCATCGACGTCGTTTCCGGTCCTGAAAATGCTAAATTGATTCAATGCGACCCGGTTTCCGGCCAGGTCAAAAAAGTATGGGCTGTAGCCAATGTACCAATAATAGAGACGGTTAACTTCCAGCAAAATGGACGGGAGGAACGAAAGCGTTCTCCCATCCTCACTGATGTCAACACTACCTGCCAGGTTTTGGCCAGTGGTCGTATCATAAATACGCAAAGAGCTGCCTGCGACCACGGACGTTGGATCAACGCGCTCTGTGACGCGAACTTTCAATTGTACATTGGTAGGTGCGGTTGAATTGTAGGGTATGGAGCGCCAGCTTAATCCGCCTCCGGCAAGATCAACAGCTTGTCCGGTGGTAAACGACATGATCAACGGCGTGTCCGGCGTGTTGCCACTTAAGTCCTGTATCCCGTCAACCGTGAGTACATAAGAAGTCGATGGTGCCAGTACAACTTTAGGGACAACCAATAACGTCCGTCGACC
>SMVB01267215.1_pt1 | contig 12585 bp, 7 predicted proteins | sample 2456461 | NCBI WGS metagenome assembly SMVB01 (sample SAMN11095934, study PRJNA526329) | marine sediment metagenome | biome: Marine sediment; feature: Surficial sediment; material: Deep marine sediment; isolation source: Hadal surficial sediment | place: Pacific Ocean | collected 2014-05 | depth 0-1...
ATAAGAAATAGCAGTATTAAAAATAAGTGAACTCCATTAAGACCAGTCATTTGAGAGCCAATCCAAATGGCCAATCCGCTTGATTCAAACCCTTTCGCCAGAGCCATTCCACCTCCAAATAAAATTAATATTCCCCATGGTAATTTAACAGCATCTTTCCATGTTAATATGGGGTTCTTAAAATCTTTTGAGGGCAGCACAAATAATAGCAGCGCAGCTATCATCGCAATAATAGTATCATCTATTGCAGGAATAAATCTCTTTAATAAGAAAGATCTCGTAATCCAGGCAATTGCCGTTAATACAAAAACAGTTAAGACTGCCTTCTCTTCGAATGACATTCTACCCAATTCAACCAATTGCTTTTCAATTTCTTTTTTACCTCCGGGAAATTCCTTTTGCTTAAATTTAAATGCAATCTTTGTTAAATACAACCAACAAATAATTAGCAATATTATACTTATTGGAAATCCAAATGAAAACCATTGTGAAAACGTAATCTCAATTCCATAAGTTTCTTGAACTACACCTGCAAGTACCAAATTTGGAGGTGTACCAATTAAAGTTGCGATCCCACCAATTGAAGCACTGTAGGCTATTGCCAGCATTAAAGCCTTCCCAAAAATTAAATTTTCATTTTCAATGGTAGCAGGATTATCTCTTAATTGGGCAACTATGGCCATTCCTACAGGAAGAATCATAACCGAGGTCGCCGTATTGGATATCCACATGGACAAAAAAGCTGTGGCAATCATAAATCCCAATATAATTTGTACCACATTGGTACCAACAATTTTAATAATGGTCAATGCAATGCGTTTATGGAGTTTCCATTTTTCCATGGCTATGGCTAGCACAAATCCCCCTATAAACAAGAAAATATATTTATGTCCGTAGGAAGCAGTTGTTTGAGTTAAATCAAGCCCACCACTAAGAGGAAATAAAACGATAGGCAAAAAAGCAGTTACTGCTATTGGTAATGCTTCCGTAATCCACCATATGGCAATCCATATAGCAGAAGCCAAGACGGCCTTTGCCTCATTAGACATTCCTGAAGGATTGTCTAATAATAATACAATGATAAAAATTAAAGGCCCTAAAAACAAGCCTAACTTCTTTTTTGAAATATTCATTTGCTAAACTTTTTTACTAGTATTATCGAGTTCATATGACCATCTTCCAACTTTCTCCCAAATATATGTATTCTTTTCATTTTATATTCATTCATTGGCTACAATGAAATTTAGATTACCTCAGTTTCTATTTGGTATTTTATTCTGCCGAAGCTTTGACCTCTATCTCGGCATACCACCAACAGTATCTGTTGGTTTTGCTCCAGCTAATATGATCGGATTAAAAACTGTAATTCCTCCACACAACGATGGGCCTTCCTTGTTTAAGTCAATTCCATTGGCTAAGGGAATGGCTCAGAACCAATGTCCTCTAACATAATCTGCAAAACCTCCATGTCTTCCTACAATAGTGGCTTCGTTATTTAAACAGAGATGATGTGTTCCTTCCATACATTCCTGACAAGACATGCATTAGGCTGAAAACCACCCCAAACCAACTTTGTCTCCAATTTTAATATTTTTAACCGCATTGCCGGTGGCCACAACTTCACCTACTATTTCATGTTCTGGAACTATTGGATATTCTGTCATTCCCCAATCATTGTTGATCATGCTGATATCAGAATGGCACATACTGCAGTGGGTAACTTTTATATCTACTTGTTCCGGTTCCAATTCTCGTAAATCATAGGGAAAGGGGGCTAATTTTTCTTTTGGTTCTGAAGCCGATTATACATTTACTTTCATCAGTCTTTTCTATTTTTTTTGTTTAAAACTGCTTTCATTTCGGTAACAACAGAAACATATTCTGTGTTCTCAGCCAAATTGCTATATTCTAAGGGATCATTTTTTTGATCATATAATTCCGAACCGTTTTCACCACCATCCCATTCGATATAACGCCATTCTTTATTTTTTACCATTCGTCCCATTTTATCTCCTCGTTTGGTTACGGCATATACCTCATTTTTGAATGGCAATTCAGGATTATCCACTACTGAGGCAAAACTTTTCCCTTCCAAATAATCAGGAGTGTTCTTTAAATTCATGAGTTCGGCCAAGGTTGGATAGATATCAATAAATTCGAACATGGCATCCGACTTGATACCTTTTTTTCCAACTGCATTTCCCGCGATGATAAAGGGTGCCCGGGTACCTTGCTCATACAATGTTACTTTGTTCCACCATTTATTTTCACCCAAATGATATCCGTGATCCCCAAAAAACACAATGAGCGTATTGTCTAATTGTCCGGTTTCTTCTAAGGCATCTATCAAGCGTCCGACTTGAGCATCGATAAAAGAGGTGCATGCGTAATAGGAACGTAGAAATTCACGTTGATCTTGTTCATCAAATTTATCAAATTCTTTTGACCAGGGCAACAGGGAATGTTCATAGGGTGGTTTGTAACCTTCAGGTAGTTCAATGGGGTCACAGTCCTCCAAAGGGTACATATCAAAATATTTTTTAGGTGCCACAAAGGGATCGTGTGGTTTTTTAAAACCAACCGCTAAAAAGAAAGGTTTATCTCTTTTTGTTTTAATAATTTCAACTGCTTTTTTTGCAATTTGTCCATCTTCCTGATCGTCATCTGTTCCTTCCGCAGCTTGCCAAAAACACCATGGTAATATTCCATCAGTTACATTTCGTTTTTCACCTGTCCAACCTAATTCTGTAGTTTCATATTTGTAATAGGCATCCCATGCTTTATCATCTTCATGTTCTGGTGTTTTGTCATGAAATGTTTTACCAATACCAATGGTTTCAAAACCATTTTGTTTAAACAAATAGGGTAATGTAATTCTACCATTTAAAACAGATTGCAAAGGTGTTGTATTGTTTAAAATACCTAAATTTTCAGGACGAATTCCAGTCATAAAAGACCCTCTACTCGGACCACAAACTGCAAAATTGCAATGGGCATTATTGAATTGAACACCCATATTCGCCAGCTTATCGATATTTGGTGATTTAACCAAAGGGTGACCATAAGTGCCTAAGGTAGGTTTTAAATCATCTATAATGATAAAGAGCACGTTTTTATCGGTTTTTTGTACTTCAATAACCTTCTTTTTGGTTGGAGTTGAACAGGCTATCATAACCGAAATTAAAGTTATGAGTATCAATATTTTTTTCATCGTTTTATTTTATGGTGTTAATGTTTTCTTTATTGGAGATTAGTTTTTATTTGATTCAGAGGGTGGTAAACTTTCTAAAAATGCTTGATAATCTTGCATAAGTTCCTTTACCTTTTCGGGATTTGATTCTGCTAAATCGTTAGATTCTGTAGGGTCATCGATTAAATTAAATAATTGAATCTTGTTCTTAGGTAAATCTGCTCTTATTCCAGGATGATCTCCAGGATTGGCCTGACCTTCAAGTTGGGCAATAATGGTTGTTCCATCAGGCCCTCTACGGTCTTTCCATGTACTTAAATCAACCTCTTTGCGGAATCTAGGTTTGTTTAGAAAAAGTTTATAATCTCCTTTTCTGATAGACATAATTTCGTCGTTGTGCAGACTAAATACTGGTGGGTGCAACTTCTCTTTTCCTTGAAGAATTGTGGTGATATCCTGTCCATCTAATACCAGCCCTTTTGGAATATCAATATTTGTCAATGAAAAAATCGTTGGGAAAATATCGGGGGACCACAATGGGACTTCTACTTTTTTATTGGCAGGAAAAACTTTTGGATAACGTATCATAAACGGTACACGAATACCACCTTCCCATGTGCTTCCTTTCATTCCTCTGAAACCGCCGGTACTTCCTCCATACCAAGGGCCATTATCAGACATAAAAATGACAATGGTATTATCTAGAATTTCCAACTCTTTTAAGGTATTCATAACTTCTCCAACTGACCAATCCAATTCACGAATAACATCGTGATAAAGGTCGTTTGGAGTTTCAGGGGTATAATATCTATCTGAAGCTGCCAGAGGTTTATGAGGCATTGCATGTGCCAGATAAAGAAAAAAGGGCTCATCTTTTTTTCTTTTGATAAAATCTACTGCTTGGGCTGTATAATCTTTAGTTAAAAACCGTTGATCTACAGGATATTGAACTGTATCTTTATTCTGAATAATTTGAACAGGACGCATATCATTGGAATAGAGGATTCCATAATATTCATCAAATCCATGCTCCACAGGAAAAAATTCCTCTTGATGACCCATATGCCATTTACCAATAGCTTTTGTTGCATAGCCTGCACCCTTAAAAACTTCGGCCATAGTTACTTCACTTTGTGAAATCCCAATAGTATTGGCTTTGTTCGGTAAAATCCCTACACCCTTCACATTTTTACTAACATCTGGGGCAGGATTACTAGTAAGCCCATGTCTTAATGGAAATCTACCAGTCAACAAAGTTGCCCTTGACGGCGCGCAATAGGGAGTCGGAACATAAAAGTCTGTACTGCGTACTCCTTCTTTCGCAATATTATCAATATGTGGTGTTTTATAATTCGTTTGTCCAAAACTTGAAATGTCTCCATAGCCTAAATCATCAGTTAAAATGATTAATACATTTGGCCGTTGTTTAGTCTTTGAAGAATTTTGGGAATTGTTGCATGAGGATAGAGTCAAAATCATTGAAAATAAAATGACCGTAAGATTGATATTAAATGATGGATAACTCATAGTTGGTTGTATTTTTAATTTGTTTTGGAATTGACATCTAGTCCTTGATTATATAACAGGTTTTTCATTTTATCAATGATTGCTGCATTTTCCGGATCTTCTGCAAGGTTGTCATATTCAATAGGATCCTTATTCTGGTTATATAATTCACGGCCTTTTTCTCCATGATCCCATTCAATATAGCGCCAATCTTTGTTTTTAACCATGCGTCCGATTGTTTGACCTCGTTTTATTAAAGCATGAACTTCCGTTCGAAATTCCAATGCGGGATCTTTAACCACTCCGGCAAAACTTTTGCCCTCTAAATAATCCGGCGTGTTTTTGATGTTCATTAATTCGGCAAGGGTAGGATAGATGTCAATAAATTCAAACATTGAATTTGATTGAACTCCTTTTTTACCTACTGAGTTACCAACCATAATAAATGGTGCGTTGGTTCCTTTTTCAAAGACTGTGACTTTATTCCACCAGTTATGTTCTCCTAAATGATATCCATGATCTCCTAAAAACACAATTAAAGTATTGTCCATCTGACCAGATTCTTTAAGTGCCTTTATCAATTTACCTACTTGAGCATCCATAAAACTGGTACATGCGTAATAAGATCGAAGAAATTCACGTTTGTCACGATCCGTGAATTTGTTGAATGTTTTTGTTTCACCCGGAAGTGTATGATCATACGGAGGTTTCCACCCTTCCGGTAAGGTTGGCGGATTACAATCTTCCAAGGGATACATATCGAAATATTTTTTTGGAGCAATAAAAGGATCATGCGGTTTTCTTAGTCCTACCGCTAAAAAGAAGGGTTTATCTCTTTTTGTTTTTATCAATTCAACTGCTTTTTTGGCAATTTGACCATCCCTTTGATCCTCGTCGACTCCTTCTGCTGCCTGCCAACGACACCATTTTAATTTGCCGTCAGTTAGATTTCTACTTTCTCCCTGCCTGCCGATTTCGGTTGTTTCAAAATCATAGTATTCATCCCAGGCATTGGGGTCGCTGAATCCGTTATTTTCTCTATGAAATATTTTACCCAATCCCATTACATGGAATCCGTTTTTCCTAAACAAATTAGGCAGGGTAATTTTATCTCCTAATAAAGGTTGTAAGGGTGTTCTATTGTCAAGAACATTGATGGTTTCGGGCCGTAAACCGGTCAAAAAGGAACTCCTGCTTGGGCCGCAAACTGCATAATTACAATAGGCATTATTGAACTGAACTCCTTCTTTTGCCAATTGATCAATATTGGGCGTTTTAACAAGCGGATGACCATAGGTGCCCAAAGTAGTATTCAGATCATCTATAACAATAAAAAGTACATTTTGATCGGTATTTGAATTTTCCGACGATTTTTTTTTAACATCAGTACAAGCTGTTAGTAATATTAAAGAAATAATAATACCAATTTTTTTGTTCATTGTAAATTTTTGTTTTTAATTTAATTCAGCCATTTTATTTTTATAATATTCAATAATTTCATCTCTGTGCCCATCACTGTCAGTTGTTACATTTGGTTGATCAATTATCGGGGCATTATAATCCAGATAGTTTTCTCCAAATACACTGTCTTTACCCTGCCAATTGACAATTGCCTGTATATGTGCTTTTATTTCATGCTCATATTGTGTATCATCGTATAAATTATTTAATTCCAATGGGTCCTCTTCCAGATTGAAAAAGAGTGATTTTCCCTTTCTATTCCGAATCAATTTGTATTGTTCTGAACGTACCATTGTCTGAGCTCCCAAGCTATTATGGGCGAATACATAATCCCTGCTAAATGAACTTTCAGTTAAATCATGCCCTGACATTGTTTCAGGAATTTTTAAGCCGGCTGATTTTAAGATCGTTGGAGCGATATCGATATTAGAAACCAGTTTTTCATTTTTAGTGCCTGCGAATTGGCTTTTGGGATATTTAATGATCAAAGGTGATTTCATGATCGATTCATACAAAAAACCTCCTTTTAAAATCTGATGATGATAGCCCAAATGCTCGCCATGGTCACTGGTGTATATAATCATAGTATTGTCATAGATTCCCTTGTCTTTCAGTACCTGAATCATTCGCCCAATTTCATAATCTATCTGGGTAATACTGGCATAATAATAAGCCATACTTTTGCGAAGGGCTTTTTCATTGAGGTTTGTATTTTTAAAATAACCTTCATTCTCTTTTGTATCATAGGCAATGGGTTGTTCAATCCAACCCGGTAAAAGTTCCAATTGATCGGGGTCATACATGTCTACCCACTTTTGTGGTGGATCAAAGGGGTGATGAGGTTTGATAAAACCAACCATCAACATATTACCGGATTCATCCCAATTTTCGATAGTCTTTATGGAATGATTAGCGATCCAATTGGTAGAATAAAAAGCGTCAGGCAAACCCGTAGGTGCAGTACCAAATGACTCCCAATATTCTTTCGGAGCATCTTTTCGATACTCTTTACGTTGATCTTCAAGATCTATTTTATCTATCAAATTGTTTTGCATCAAATCTCGATGATAATCATCGTCCCATCTTCCGGGACCATCTTGTTCTGCCAGGATCATTTCATCAAAACCAACATCCAGATAGGTAGGAGCAAAATGCATTTTACCGATGGCTTTTGTATGATATCCGGCTTTTTTCAAAACATCAGGAAAGGTTTCAATCTCAGGGTTTAAGGTGCTGTGGTTGGTCCAGGCCTTATGATCCTGTACATCCATGCCTGAAAGCAAGGAATAACGGGAAGGTGTACAAACAGGTAAGGAAACATATGGGTTTTGATAGATGACTCCTTCTTTTGCCAATAAATCCAGATTTGGAGTAATTATATCTTTATTGCCATAAGCACCGATACAATCTATTCTATGTTCATCAGCATGAATAATTAGGATGTTAGGTGATTTGGAAGTTCCAGTTTTTTCACCCATTTTTTGTTGACAGCCTTGCAAAATCACAAGAATTATCAATATGAAACAAATTCTACTCATTTTTAAATTCATTAAATGTTAACGATAACCATAGGTTCTAAAATTATTTTTTAAGGGGCATTTTTCTTGATAATGACTTTTCATTACGTAATATTTCTCCTGCTTTTCCTGTGAGAAATAAATAATGATCCGGATCAACATTATCATTACCCACAAAATGAACATCATCGCTGTTCGGAGGATTATTAAGCACAGGTATTATAGCTGTACCCTCATCAATTTCATCATACATTCCCACATAAAGCATTTCTGCACCGGCACTTATGGCTCCATAAATCAAGTCCCAATAGAATTTCCCTCCAATTCTTGGAATAGCGCCATAGGAGGTATGCCTCGCCAATCCCGGACGGTCTTTTGATAAATTGTGCCAGCTAAATCCCGGATATACAATGGGTACATAATCCACCTTATTTTCTTTACACCATTTGATGTCTGCTATTACATGATCACGATATCTGATTTCATCTTGATGTAAGAGCGGAGTAAATCGTTGTACCATCCATGGCAATACAATATCAGCAGACCTGATAATCTCGTGTAAATAAGGATCTGGTAAACAATCCTTATCCAGTTCTCTGAAATAGGTAGGGACTCCGAGCATTACTGAGCATCCACCGTATTCAGGATCGTTTTTCAAAAAATCGATCAGACGATTGATACCTATTTTCCGTATATTATAAGGCCTGTCAGGAAATCCTAATCCCCAGATGGTTACCAAGGGTTTGCCATTGTGGTGTATGTAATTCTCACTATGGGTCACTTTCATATGATCGACCAATTTTTTCCAGTCTTCTATAACAGCTGAACAATCTTCACCATTGGCTCTGAGCCCTGAAAGATCATACATCACTCCAATGGCCCGACCATTTTTTTCAGCTGCATTTATGGCATTTTTTAAAATAATATCTTGAGATTTATTAGGTTTGTTATATTTTCTGGCAACACCAAAGAATCGCTGCATAAAAACCCCATCAACTCCGTAGTCTTTCATCCATTTAAAATGAAGGTCTGTTGTGCTTTTATCTAATGAGCTGAATACGCGTGCCTTTGAACCATCGGTGAATTTAAACTTGGTTTCATAAGTTTTCTCATAATCAGATACATCAGGCCAAAAATCAATAGTATTGTGATTCTTATCAAATTTTCCGTTTTTACCATAATGTCCCCATTCAGAACCCGAACCATCTCCCGGGGCTCTGAACCATCCCTGGTAGCCGGCCATAACCAAGCCTTTATAAGTCGGAAACTTGCTGCTTTTCCTATGCTTGTTTTGCGCATTGGAAATAACGGTAGTGGATATTGCTAATAGTAGAAGTAGTATAGGGTTCAACTTCATTATAAATGTTTTAATTTAATTGAATAATTGTTTGTTTTCGGTTGGTCCCATTTCAAATTCAAGGGTTCCACCCTGCAATATTTCATCGTGATTGAAGAAAGGTTCATTCATCATTTTTCCATTTAATTTTAATGACTGTACATACAAATTTTCAGGACTGTTATTTGTTGCAATGACTGTAAATTGTTTGCCATTTGAAAGATTGATTTTAACTTTATCGAAAATTGGACGGCCAATAGAATAGATGGGGTCGCCCGGATTAACTGCGTAGAACCCCATAGCGTTTAATATATACCAGGCCGACATTTGTCCGCAATCTTCATTGCCCGACAATCCATTGGGCTTATTAAAATATAAGGTAGTCATGATGCTATCTGTCAGTTGTTGTGTTTTCCACGGTTGGTCAACATAATTGTACATGTGTGTGATATGATGACTAGGTTCATTGCCATGGGCATACTGGCCAATCAATCCTGTTATATCTGCTGATCGCTCTTCGCCTGCAATCTCTGAACTCGTTGAAAAAAGTTCGTCCAACTTGGTTGTAAACCCTTCTTTTCCTCCCATTAATTCAACAAGGCCTTCAATATCATGTGGTACAAACCAGGTCCATTGCCAGGCATTTCCTTCTACATAATCATCCTTTCTGTGTTGTGAAAATTTTGGATCGAAGGGAACCCTAAAAGTTCCATCTTTTTGAACGCCGCGCATAAAGCCGGTTTTAGGGTCAAAATATTTTTGATACCGTTTTGAACGTTCCATAAACCTTTCATAATCATCTTTTTTTCCAAGGTCTCTGGCCATTTGCGCGATACACCAATCATTGTAGGCATATTCCAAAGCCCTTGAAACTGATTCATTTGCCAAATCTGAGGGGATATAACCCAGTTCTTCGTTGTAGTACTTGGCCATTGGCGATAATTTTTGTTTGATTCTTTCTGATGGGAAGTGAATACCAACAGTATCAAAAGTTGAAGCATGTACCATCGCTTTATAAGCTTTTTTGATGTCAAAATCCCGTACCCCTTTGAAATATGCATCTACTATAACAGATACGGAGTGATAGCCGATCATGGTTCCGGTATAATTGGCTGAAAGCTCCCATTTTGGCAGAATCCCTCCATGATCATATTTTGTCAATAAGGAATTAATGTATTCCCCATTTTTTTCTGGTTCTATGATATTTAATAAGGGATGAAATGCCCTGAATGTATCCCATAGAGAAAATACTGTATAAATATCTTTTTTTTCTGAGGTATGAATAATTTGATCCATACCACGGTACCTGCCATCCACATCATTAAAAACATAGGGGCTCAATGCTGTATGGTATAATCCTGTATAAAAAATAGTTTTTTGATCATCGGTTCCTCCTTCAACATCAATTCTATTTAATTGTGACACCCATGCTTTGTGGGCATCTTGTTTTATTCGTTCAAAGTCCCAATGAGGGATTTCTTTTTTTAAGTTCTTTTTGGCTCCTTCATAATCTACTGATGAAATGCCAACTTTTACCAACAGTGGTTTTGAATTTTCTTCATTAAAATTTAAAACTGCCAGTAATTTTTTACCTTTTAACTCTATGATATCTGATACTTCAGAATTTTCTTTAAAAAATTTGAATGTAAACGTTTGGTTGAATTTGGCATAAAAATAGATATGTCGATTTTGAGCCCATCCTTTGATATGTTTGTATCCAATAATTTCTGTATCACTAATGATTTTAAATTCACTGTTTACAACTTTTTTGTTATGGATATTATGATTTAAATCAATAATGATTCCTTTGTTATCTTTATTTGAAAAATTATAGCGATGGAAGCCTACCCTTGTACTTGCTGTTAATTCAGCTTTAATATTATAATCTAAAAGGTCAACGGAATAATATCCCGGAATCGCTATTTCATCATCATGTTTGAATCGGCTTCTATATCCCGAATCCGGATCTTCCGGTGTGCCCGGGGATAATTTAGGCTCTCCGGTAAAAGGCATGAATAAAAAGTCACCAAGATCTCCAATTCCTGTTCCACTCAGATGTGTATGACTAAATCCACGGATAGAATTATCACTATAATGGTAACCACCACAGGCATCCCATCCTTCTGTACGTGTATCCGGGCTTAATTGTACCATTCCATTTGGGGTAGTAGCTCCGGGAAAAGTATGGCCATGGCCACCTGTACCAATAAAAGGATTTACATAAATTGTATTGTCATTGATTTTAGAAGACAAATTATTTATGTCAGAACATGAATTAAGTATTAAAATCATACTCAAACACGCAAACTTGAATAGTTTATACATATTAAAATGAGAGTTAAATAGATAAAATAGTAGGTGAAACCGGAATTATTTTATCCGGATGAAATTTTCGGTTTTTAAATTCTTCACAATAAATTAGAAGAAATGATCAATGAAATCTTAACTATTGATTGGTCATTCTGTCATGGCTGATATTTAACTTATGAATTAAATAATGCAGCTATATAAAATACTTCTAAACTATTGGACAAAAAAAATATGCCTTCCTTCCATAAATAGAAGGAAGGCATAGTATTAAAAACCAAGAATTTTTTTAATTTATCTTGAATTCCTGTCTAAGGATACTCAGATATTCATCACCATAACTGGTTGCGGCTTCTATTTGCTTACCGGCATTCCAATCATTAAACGAATCCAATAAGATTAGTTTTTTGCTTCCGGTTCCAAGTCTCGCTACATTACATATATCAGAAAACCATTGTGCATTTTTTTCGAATGCATAATTGTTACTTCCTGAATTCGTAATTTGAGGATTAATAGAAGGAGAAATGGTTGGAGCATATTCCAATCCGTTGCCTTCAAAAAAATCTCTTGAATAGGTCCAGGCTAGTTCAGCAAATTTGTGAAACTGGATATATCGGTCATACCAACTTTGTGAAATATTAGCATAAGTATTATGCGACACAGCATCAACTCCATTTATGAATCTGAAATCATAACGTGCCGGAGGTGTCCAGTCTTGTTGATTTGCAATAATATACAGCTCAATACCAAGGCCTGACATCTGACTACGTAATTGCTGATATAAGGCAGCATTGTCATTTGAAAATAAATTATGTCCGTTTTCAATTCGTACAACAGCTTTACCATCAATTTGCATATAGTTAGCTTGTTGAAAGTAAGGCAACATCATTTCAAAATCTGCCAAAAATGTAGAAACCAATCCTGCGTCTTCAATTCTGTTTCCATTAGATAGACCCATAGCCCCAAAATTGTAAGAAATAGCAAAATTCTGCTGTGCAGCATTCGATGCCTTATGGTTGTTGTCAATGAATGTTGAATCTGCCTTATACTGCACCATATCTACAGTCGATCTTAAGGTAAATAAGAAATAATCAATCCCTCCATTTTGCGCTTGTTGAACGTGTAATGCATAGGCAGTTGGATCACCCATTTCAGAATCATACATTCCGGCTACCGGAGTTTCAGGTACATTTTCATTCCATACAAAACTTCTGTAGGATGCACCAACAATATAATTTTCTTCAACCGGAGCTTCAGGTATTGGCTGG
>SMVB01235791.1_pt1 | contig 12582 bp, 8 predicted proteins | sample 2456461 | NCBI WGS metagenome assembly SMVB01 (sample SAMN11095934, study PRJNA526329) | marine sediment metagenome | biome: Marine sediment; feature: Surficial sediment; material: Deep marine sediment; isolation source: Hadal surficial sediment | place: Pacific Ocean | collected 2014-05 | depth 0-1...
CAGGTTATTATAATTGGTGTCAAAATTATTTTGCGCTATACAGTCAACAGAAAAACCTGTAAACAGTATTGTTAATATTGCTATTCGTATTTTAGTTTTCATAATTTGATCTTTATAATATTTTATTTTATTATATGCCACTTGGTTTTTTGAGGTCTGTCTAAATATCTCAAACCATTTTCTTCAAAAACAGCAATTTGCCCAATACCCAATTCTAAACCATGTTCTCCCCAACCTGGAACAGTTACAGAAGTGTGTGGCTCAAAAGCGTACATTGTATTGTAATATAATTTATGATTGTTTGTAACTATTGAAGTTGGATAATAGCCTGGACCCGAAGTCATACCGGCAACATATGTTTTGTGTGAAAACATATATCCTCCTTTCATAAAACGACTGATAAACATTGGAGGCGGATGGAATCCCAGCTCCGTCTTAATTACTCCAGGTATCAGTTTAATATTTTGAGCAGCAGCAACAATTTCTTTACCTGTACGCCCTATTTTAAATTCCTTTGCAAACAAATCCTGCATTTCATTTACAATCTTTAGTGCATTCTTTAAATCCTGTGGTACATCTATTTCATTATTTTGTAATACATAGGCATGTTGATGTGAATCAGTTACCAAGCCCAACAGCATAATATCTGAATCGAGGCTAATAACATCTCCGCGTTGAATGGTAACATTGACTCCATTTTCAGTACGGCCGTTACGAAATTTTTCTGGTGAATCAATATGTTGATACTTCCTAATATGGGAAGGACGTCGTTTTATAATAACCGATGGATGATTCTCCATTTCTAAATCCAACTCCAGATATTTATGTATGAACCACCAATTCAAATCATCGGTAGTTGTGATGCCTGGAATAATCACGGCATTTGAAAAACCTTCTGTAATAATATCATTGGCCATACCCTGTACATAGCGGTAAATAACAACCTGATCTGGCGTCATCGTTTCTAACCAACGTACTCCGAGAGTCCAAGAATCAACAGTTCGATCTGCATATTTATTTCCAAGAGCTTTTAGCATATCTACATTGTTGTATGTGCCAATTGCTATTCGCTTTGGAGAATGGCGTTTTACCAATTTGGTTATTTCTTCGTAATCTTGCGGTTCTATATATTCAATTTGATTACCAGTATCATAAAAAATCAAAAATGAAGGAAGACGTTGAGAGCCTGAAGGAGCAAATTTACTTGGCAAGGTCATGCCTTCATGATTTGCAGATAGCAAGGAAGTGAAAACCGGGCCTTCATTATTGTAATAAAGATCGGCTTCATTGTTTCTGATGATCCAAAAATCTACACCTTGCTCTCTCATTATGGATGGCAGTAGATTCTCTTTTTTCCATTTCCAAAAGCCTTCCATGACTTGTACTCGCTGGCGCATGGGAATAATATTTTGGATATCCTGACCAGTATTAAGCAGCTTTTCCTGTGCATTAACACCAAAAGTCATGTTAAGTAATATTACAAAAATAAAGAGCTTATATTTATTTATTTGTATTTGTTTTTGATTTTTCATATTACTTTTTTTAATTCATTTATATTTAGATCAATGCATATACTGCCCTCCATTGGCAAAGAAAGTTGCACCTGTAGAAAATTTAGCTCCAAGTATGCAATCAATCATGTGTGTAATATCCTCATACTCTCCTAAACGCCCCATAGGCATAGTAGCCAATTCTTTTGCTAGACCCTCTTTATCATCTAAGTCATAACGCTCCATAACTTCCTTAGTTCGAACGGCATTTGGCACCAAACAATTAACTCGTATTCTAGGTGCTAGTTCCAAAGCCATTGCTTTAGTTAAAGCAAATATTCCGCCTTTAGCAGCGCAAAAATTAGCTCCATTTTTACGAGCAATTAATCCTGCTGCCGCTCCTAGATTAATAATTAATCCTTCTCTGTCTGGGTTATGGAAAACATATTCTTGGCTACATACAAAATGCCCCTTTAAATGGACATCGATAACCGCATCCCATAATTCATCAGTCATTTCTAAAAAAGTTGTATCTCTATTGATACCAGCACAGTTTATTAAAATATCTATTCTTCCAAACTTTTCTATGGTAGCATCAAACATGGCTTTTACCTGCTCACGGCTTGAAACGTTTGCTTTAAATTTCATTACTTTTTCTTCGCCAACATTAGCGGCAATTTCTTTATGTAGTACCTCTGCTTCCTTATCTACCACATAATTTATAACCACTCCAAATCCTTTTTTAGAAAAGTGCCTGATTAAACAAGCTCCAAGTCCACTTGATGAGCCGGTTATTAAAATGACTCTATCTTCGTTCATATTTTATATTATTTAATTCTATATTTCTCTAATGCATCTTCATCTATTTCCACACCAAAACCTGGACCTTCGGGTACATCCAAGTATCCATCCACAACTTTAAGTGGTTGCTTTAAAATAGTACCATCAACTTGCGTAAGCTCAGTAAATTCACTTGCTATTGGGTGTATGCGCATAGATGCAGCCATATGTATTTTAGCCACTGCCGATATCCCTGGTTCTAATTCTGTACCTGCTATACATGGCAAGCCTAAAGCTTCGGCAACAGCTTCTACTTTTTTGCCCAAGTGTAGACCACAGGTTTTTGCTATTTTTAAATTGAGCAAATCTGCAGCACCGTAATCGTGAATTTTTACAGCATCTTGTGGTGTCCAAATACTTTCATCAGCCATTAATGGAATACCTATCTTACTACGAATGTGTGCCATTCCTTTTAAATCCCAACTTGGAATTGGTTGTTCTAATAATTGTAAATGACAATCTTCTACAGCTCGCATTACACGTATGGAACCTATAGTGTCCCATGCAGCATTAGGATCTAGACGCAATTCAACATCGTCTCCCACTGCAGCACGTACCGTTTTTATACGCTCAACATCCAATTTCATATCATCAGAACCTTTTATTTTGATAACATTGATACCTTCCTTTAATACGCGTAAAGCATTATCTGCCATAACTTGTGGTGTGTTGATCCCAATTTCAGAACCTACCTGCACTTTATCTCTAAATTTACCGCCCAGTAATTTATAAACAGGTACGTTTAAAATTTTCCCCAAAAGATCATGTAAAGCCAAATCAATACCTTCTTTAACACAGGTAATACGTGCAAGGTTTAGGTCTAAAATCATCATGATACGACCAATATCAAATGGATCTTCACCTATAATTTTGGGTGCTGCATAATTAAGAATTGTAGATTCGATAGATTCTCTGGTTTCACCATAAAATTCTGGTTCCCAAGCACAGGCTTCTCCAATACCAACATGACCTTCGTCTGTATAAATTTTAACTAAAATTGCATCAGATCTTGAGAAATTTGTATAAGCATCGGCAAAACCTTTTACAGGAATACCATAAGCTATTGTTTCTATTTTGGTGATTTTCATTTCTATACTTTATTTATATGTCTGCAACTTTTCCTATCATCCAGTCCGCTGTATTATGAAAATTAGCTACTGTACTTCCCGGAGGCACTAATGCATCGCATGCTTTTCTTGTTTCGTCTGTAAGTTTCATTTCAAGAATTGGCAATAGAGGTTCTAATTGCTCTACTGTACGAGGGCCAATAAGCGGTGCCGTAATACCTGGCTGGTCTTTGCACCATAAAACGGCTAATTGTGCTGGGGTTAAGCCAATACCGTTAGCTATTTTAGTAAATTCTATGCCTACTTCTATACCTCTTTTTGTTACTCTGTCTGCATAAAAACCACCTCTAAGTGCAGCTCGAGAGCCTTTTGGAAATTTTTTAGCATCGGTATAACGACCTGCTAATACACCCATTGCCATTGGAGCCCAAGTAATTATCCCAACTCCAAACTTTTGGCAAACTGGTACTAATTCATTTTCTATACGGCGATCTAATAAATTATAAGGTGGTTGCTCTGAAACAAAGCGCACATAATTTTTCATTTCACTTAACATGATTGATTCTACTACTGCCCAAGCGGGATGTGTAGAACACCCAATATATCTAACTTTACCTGAAGTAACCAAATCATCTAAAGCCCTAAGAATTTCGTCCATTGGAATGTTAGGAGATTGGCGATGCAACTGGTATAAATCAATATAATCTGTCCCAAGTCTCTTTAACGAATTTTCGCAAGCACGTATAATATTTAAGCGAGTATGCCCATGTTGATTAGGGCCAAGTTTGGGGTTATACTCTTCTAATGTAAATCCTGGCCTACGTTGCCCATGATCTACTTTTGTTCCTATAATTACTTGATCTCGTCTTCCAGTCTCCTTTAATATTTTACCAATAATCCGTTCGCCTTCACCATCGGCATAAACATCTCCGGTATCTATCATATTAATACCGGCATCTAATGCTTTCAACAAAATGCGTTCACATTCTGCAGGAGGTGTCGGGTCCATAAAATTATCAGTACCTAACACCAGTGAAGATATATTAACACCTGTACGACCTAAAGTTCTATATTCCATATTCTAATTTCAATTTATATATTTATTTACTTTTTTAATTTATTAATTAATACCCTAACAATTGGGGTAAAAACAGTGTGATTTCCGGTACAAACGTGATGATTAATAAAGTGAAAATCAAGATTAACAAAAACGGTAATAATGGTTTTACTACCTTCTCTATAGGGACGTCATTTATGCCACAGGCTACAAAAAGACAAATACCCATTGGGGGCGATATCATCCCTATGCCCACATTAGCAGCAATGACGATTCCAAGGTGCATAGGATCAATGCCTAGAGTAATACCTACCGGAACTAATATTGGTAGTAATACAATAATTGGAGGCAATGCATCCATCACCATTCCAAGAACTAGAAAAATAACATTCACTAGCAAAAGAAAAACAATAGGGTTATCTGCATAGGTTGTAATCCATTCTGCTAATACGTGTGGGATTCTTTCAAAAGTTAATACAAAAGAAAACATAGATGCTGTTCCCAGTACCAGTAATACTACACCAGTTAAAGAGCATGTATCTAATAAGATTTTTGGGAGGTTATCTAGCTTCAATGTCTTATATACGAAAGCAGATACAATAAATCCATAAACCACAGCTACAGATGCCGCTTCGGTAGCTGTAAAAATACCACCATATATTCCACCTAAAATAATCACCACCATTAAAATAGGTAAAAAGCCATCTTTTATAACTAAAAGCTTTTCTTTTATCAGCATTTTTTCTGCTAAAGGCAATTTCATTTTACGTGCAAAATAATAAGCCAGAACCATGATTGCAAAACCATTAAATACAGCTGGTACAATACCTGCTGCAAAAAGCCCACCTATAGAAATATTTGCAATAACTCCTATAATAATTAAATCTATTGCAGGAGGGACTAAAGTCGATACTCCACCTGCAGCACTTAATAGTGCCGTTGCAAATGCCGGAGGGTATTTCATTCTTTTCATTCCTGGTAAAGCTACAGAACCAATTGCGGCAGTATTTGCACTTGGTGATCCTGATATACCAGACATAAGCATGGTTGATAAAATTACAACCAGACCTAAACCACCATAAATTCTTCCCACAAATACCATTGCCATATCAACAATTCGTTTTGCTAAACCTCCCTGCGCCATAAGCTGACCCGCGAGCACAAACAATGGAATTGCTATTAATGGAAAAGAATCAAATCCTGACAAAAACTTTTGTGGCAGCATGATTAAAATATCATTAGGCAATAAAAGCATGGCTGCCAATGTTGCAATAGCTAGTGCCATCCCTACCGGTACTGCTAAAAGCAATGCCACGATTAATACAATTATTACAATCCACCACATATTATTCTGAATTCTTTTTTGTTAATAAATTACTTGATATTTCTTCAAACCAATTTTTTATCACATAGTATAGCATTATTAAACCTGCGAAAATTGCAGAAGAATAAGGTACTGCCATTGGTAAGCCTGTACCTGGGCCAAAATGATCTGTAGCACTCAATGTATATTCTATAGATTTCCAAGTAAATAATACCAAAAATATGACCATTAGCAGTGACACAATAGTTGATATAGTTCGTTGTGTCTTTGATCCAAAACGATCCACTACAAAACGAAGCGCAAAATGAGATTTTGTTTTAAAAGCATAGCCCACAGAAAGTCCGGCAACCCACATAAATAAAAAGGTTGCTAATTCTTCAGTCCATCCAAGAGGGAGATTAAAAAATCTAAATAAAACTTGCAGAAAAGTTGTTATTACAATACTTATAAGAAGAATGCAAAGTCCTAACTCGAGGGGATATTTCCATAAATTTTTACTATCAATTTCTACAGGTGGTGCATTTAATTTCATACGTTTAAATTTTAGTAATAATCTAATAATAAAATCAAGAGTTCCAATAGCCATCGGAACGGAAGCTCTAATAATCCTTTACTAAAGTAAAACTTTTATCATGCTCGTTTTATAGTTACTTTACTGATTTATAATTTGTTCAATTAATTTCATACCACCTACTTTTTCTGCATACTTTATATAAAGTTCTTTAGCAAGCTCCTGAAACAGCTTTTTATCTACATCATTAAAAATTATTCCTTTTTCCTTTAATGCACTCATTGCTTTTTCCGAACTTTGCTTCATAGCCTGGCGCTGAACAGCAACCGAATTATGTCCTGCTATTAAAACTTCCTTTTGAAGATATGGCGGTAGTTTATCAAATTGCTTTTTACTAAACAGCAATGCTACTGCCGGAAATAAATGCTCCGTTTTGGAAACATATTTAGTGATTTCATAAAATTTCATATCAAGTATATCAGTGTTGTCACATTCTGCACCATCAAGCACTTTAGTTTGAACAGCTGAATACAATTCGTTGAATGACATATTGGTAGCCTGAGCACCAAATAAATTAAATCCATCTAAAATTATTGAACTTCCAATCACACGAATTTTTAACCCTTGGAGATCTTCAGGTTTATGGATAGGGCGTTCCTTATTCCAAACATTTCTAATCCCTGCAAACCACCATCCCAAAACTATGCAATCCAGTTTATCTTCAATTTTTTTAGCAATTTGTTTCCCTATAGGTCCGTCTACTACTTTATAAAAATGATCTGTATCTCTGAAAAGGAAAGGAAAATTAAATAAATCGGCTTCAGGCACGAATGACCCTAAAGCACCAATGTTAGCTGGTGTGGATGCTATTACTCCTAATTTCACCATTTCAATGGCCTCTTTTTCTTTCGCAATTTGACTGGCAGGGAAAATTTGAAAATCAACTTTGCCATCACTTGCTTTTTTTAAGTGTTCACTAATTGAAATATACCCTTCTTGAAAAGAATGCTTTTCTCCGGCATTATGTGAATTCTTCATGACAATATTTTTGGAAACATTGTCTTGCTTGCAGGCGAATAGTCCGAAAAACAAAATGCATCCCAACAAAAAATATTTATTGAATTTAATATTAACCATTTTATTAATGTCAATGTTACTAATAAGATTAATTGTAAACTTATTTATATTAGTAGGTACTTTACAAAAGGATTGCTTTTGTTTTATAAAAATGAATCTATAATATACTCATTTAATAAATCTAAATCTGTATATCTCTTAAAAAACTACTTATCTTCGGTAGTCTATCCATTTTATTTCATATTAATTACATAAAGAATGTAAGGTTTCATAAATCTCAAATGCAAAATATTACAACATGGATTTAGATACCTTACATTCAAACCAATTAACACTCAAATGAAAAAAACTACTCTACAATATCCTTTTACTATACTGTATATTATTTTTTAGACTAATTCAAAACAATGAAACCAATTGATACTGTAAAAAGTTTTTTTTCTAATACTTCTTCTGAATGAATCGTCCAGAAAGAGATATAATTCTTCCTGAACAATTCGATTATTATTCTAACACAATATTACTAGTCTGGAATATTTGGGTTAACATCTGTTTCGCTTCTAGGAATTGGCATATAGAATTTATAAAAGCTACTTCCTTCAAGATGCCAAAGATCAAATCTTTTTTGATCAGCCAAACGTGTTCCTTTCATCCATAATGTTTTATCTCTTTCTTCAATAAGTAAGCCCCAAGGACCTGTATACTTATTATTGGTAGAGAGCAATCCCTTAACTGCAATTCCTTCCTGACTTGCACCTCCTTTAGGGTTGTCATAACTAGTCATATCTAACATATCGTAAGGATCAAGACCATGAAAAGCACGAACATTATTAATATGGCCCAGCCCGGTAGTATTATCGCCTGCATCTATGGCAACTTCTGCCAAAATTAACTCCACTTCCCTCCAGTCAATAAGGTCAAAAGCATCGTCGGCGTCTGTATAATAATCTTGAACATACCCTCCTCCTTCTTTAAATTCTGTCCATTGTGAATCATCGCCTATTGCACTTGCAGATGTTTCTATTAATCTTTCCCATAATGGAAGCCGTTCGTTTTGATTTGCCAATTCACTACGTGGATTTGAAGTTCTTATATTTCCTGGTTCTCCATCTTCAGATTCAATACCCCGAAGCGAACGTGATACAACACCATCGTCAATATCGTCTTGAGTTAATTCAGAAATGATCTCTCCTTCCTTTCTATCATCCAATACATATTGAATAAATCTAGGGTGTGGAGTAAACAAAAAATCGCCACTGGTAGATCTCCCAGACTGATCATACATTTGATTTGGGAATCTGGCATCATGCAGCGTTTGCATTGTTTCATCACCTTGTTGTAACCCCTGTTCGGCAGCAGATTTTGCGTTTGAATACATCCCATCAAATAAATAGGTTCTGGCTATAAATGACCAAACAACCTTATCAGGATTTGGAACATCTCCTGGATCTAATCCTAACGCTGCTGTAAATTTTTCACGTGCTTGAGCATGTAATTCTGTCGAACTATAAAAGGCTCCATATTCTTGGTTGTCCAATTGTTCTTGAGATGTAATAGGAGCTCCAGGATTATTCCCTGAAAGTCCAGCCCCCCATAAGTCGGCCAAATACATACGCGATAGCCCGCTAACAACATTACCCCACCAAAGTCCCTCATCTTTAAGATCGGTATTTTCAAATGGATTGGCGGCATCCACCCTATTTATACGTCTTACAAGGTCATCTGCAAGGAAATGATATATATTTACACTTTCATAATCACCCTCGTAAAAACGAAGGTCAGGTGGGAAATCCTGGACAAATGAAACATGATCGGGAGCACCTCCTCTTATAAGTCCATGTATCATCTCATCCGAATAACCGGAAGCACGCCAAATTAAACGTGAAATTCCATCACCTTGATCACCTGTACTTCCAATAAAACCTTTTAAGCCAGTAATAAGAAGACCAATCTGATCTTCATCGTCTAATAGTTCATCCTCTACTTCACCAGTGAGGGGGTCAACATTATCTGTATAGCTATCGCATGATATTATGCAAAAGCTTACAAGCGCAATTAAATAGATATATGTTTTTAAATTTTTCATAATAGTTATTATATTTAATTCCTTTTTTATTAAAATTTTAAAGTGATAAATGACGTAAACGTTCTACTCAATGGTATACCACCAGACTGTATCCCACTCTGTGGTCCATCACCCCCAAAACCAAAAGCATTACTTTCTGAATCTTGTCCAGAATATCCTTGCATCCAACGTTGAATTTTTTCTCCACTATCGGTCACTACTGGTTGCTTACTTGCCTTACGTTTATACCAATTAAAAAGATTTGAACCTGAAATACCAAATCTTAACCCTTTTATAAATTTTGACTTCCTAATCAAGTCTTTAAAATCGTAAGAAAGACTTATTTCACGTATTTTTATAAAATCTCCTGGTTGGATAACATTAGCATCGACAGTAGGAGAAGTTGCAGCCCATAGGTTAGCTGCATCTATATAACCTTGCGATCCAACAGGCAATGCTGATACGCCATCAACAAAATTGCTCCAGCCTATTTTATCGGAAACTATGTCATATGCTAGACTATTGGTTCCTAAACCATTATAAAACCCTTCGTCTAGGGCAGTGAATATTTGATCTATAACTCCTTCGTTGTATATATAAAAACCTGTTTTCCACTCTGTTAACGCGTAAAAGTTAAAATTTCCTACGCTAATATTGACACTAAAACTACCTATATATTTGGGAGTGTTAGTTCCAATAAATACATCGCCATCAGAAAATAAAATATCATAGATTGCACCTAATGGAGCTATTCCACCAACACCAGAAAATTCTGATATACCACCTGAATACTCATTAGTGCCATCGGAAAATAAAGCCCCAAGAGATATTAGGTTATAATAAGCTCCTTTTGGTAGTCCTTCTTTATACACTTGTCTTCCACCTCCAGGACCAGCTGCGATTGTTCCAGCACCTCCCAAACTGGTTACGGTATTTTCTTGAAAAGCACTAGTAAGGGTAAAAGAAGTTCTCCAACCACCAAAGGCTTTTCCGGCAAAATTAGCATGTAACAGAGCCTCAAATCCAGATCCTTCAACTTTACCTATGTTGAAAAGCGGAGAGCTCGCAAGCTGACCAGAAGATGTTGGATTTGCTTTAGGCACTATCGATTTGGAGACGTTTTCTGTATAATATGTAAATTCCAATCCAAAATTACCCATTTCTACATCAAGACCAATTTCAAATTGTGCAACACGTTCTGGCTCAAGTAGAGGATTACCAAAAGAGGACAGTTCTGCACCTACTCCATATTGAGATTGTGAAACACCCCAAAGTATAGGAATACCATCGGTTAATCCGGGAAGTGTCCCCGATTCACCATAAGCAATTCTTGGTTTTAATATTGAGAATGCTTCCGGTACCCAATCAAATTTATCTAATCGAACAGCAAAACTTGCCGAAGGGTACGTAATACTGGAAGTTAAAGACCCTAAAACACTGGCATAATCCGTGCGGACACCAAGTGATGCAAGATATGTACCGTCCCATGAAAAATTGGTATTAGCAAAAATACCTGCCGATCTAAAATGATTGGATTGTTCAGTAGTACCTTCATCCACTTCTCCAGCATTTATAGTAGTTAGCAAAGTGGTTGCAAACTCCGATCTGCCTGAGGAAGTCCTAAAAAATCTTTCGTCGAATAATTGGGTACCAATTACCGCAGTTCCCGAAAATTTACCAGAGCTATAGTTAAATGAAATATCCGCTACAAACGTTATATCTTTACCATCTCTACTACTAATAAATCTTTCACCATCATTATCATCCCCTTCTACTTCTTCTGTTGTCTTTTTTTGGAGTGATAGATTTCTACCTTGTGTATTGGCAATACCAGCGGTAAACCCACCTGATAGCCCACTAAGTAAACCTTCGCTATCCATAAAAGGTCTATATCTAGCTGTTAACGACGCCGTAAAACTATGTATCTCGTTTAAATCTTCTTGTGTCCCATCAAAAAGAGAGGGGTTGGCGGTTGTATATTCAGGATCATAATTTGTACGACTAAAAGTGAGAAAACCAAATTCGCCACCTCCACGACCTCTTTGAGGAAAAGCGATATTTGATTTACTATATTGTGTACTTACTTTTACACTAAATTTAGAAGATGGATTAAAATCCATATTTAATCGTGTACTGAATTGTTCATAATTACTGTTTTCTATATGGCCATCTTCTTTACTGTAGTCTGCCGAGAAAAAAGTTCTTATTTTGTCATTACCTCCCGATATATTAAAGCTATTCTTTACAATTATACCTGTTTCAAACAAATTATCATTCATGTATTGATAATTTCTAAAGTCGGATTCTTTTAATTTTCGCATATCATGAAAGCCCAGTGTGCCCTTGTAATTAACTTCCCATTCTTTGGATGAAGACCCTCTTTTGGTGGTAATTAAAACAACACCATTAGCTGCTCCCGTTCCATAAGACGCAGAGCCTGCAGGTCCTTTTATAATTTCAATATTTGCAATATCCTCTGGGTTAAGACCTACAAGGGATGAAATACCACTTCCATCGGAACCAGAGACATTGGAAATATTACTCATCCTTACACCATCGACAAAAATAAGCGGTTGCCCATTTCCGTTAATCCCCCCACCAGAACGCACAATAAACCGTGTTGAAGAGCCAAATCCTGCTCCTGCTTTTTGCAATGACACCCCTGCTACTTTTCCAGCTAATAGATCATGTACAGAATTGAAACTTACTTTCTCGGTAAGCTCTTCTGCGTTAATACGCTGAACAGCAATTGTTGCAACGGATTTGGCGTTTTTAGACGCTATCCCTGTTACAACAATTTCATCCATCATAAGAAAATCAATATCTAAATTAAAATCTAGAGTTACTGTTTGTCCACTTACAATGGTAACTTCTTGAGATAGTATTTTATACCCAATATAGCTGCTTGTTATAGTATTATTGCCTTCAGGAATACTAGAGATAGTAAAATTTCCATCTATATCAGTAATTCCATAAAGCGCCAATCCCTCAACTGTAAGAGTTGCCCCAGCCAAAGGCTCACCTGTTTGTCTATCGATAACTTTACCATTAAGCTCACCCAAAGATTGCCCAAAAGCAATGTTAGTGAACAATAAAGAAAAACACATTAAAACAAAATAAGATAAAAGCTTCCCTCGATATCTTCTACGAG
>SMVB01284085.1_pt1 | contig 12582 bp, 12 predicted proteins | sample 2456461 | NCBI WGS metagenome assembly SMVB01 (sample SAMN11095934, study PRJNA526329) | marine sediment metagenome | biome: Marine sediment; feature: Surficial sediment; material: Deep marine sediment; isolation source: Hadal surficial sediment | place: Pacific Ocean | collected 2014-05 | depth...
GAGTCCGGATACCCAGAAATCCGAAGTGATCCTCACCTGCAACATCCTCAATCGGATGTTTGAACATGGCCGCCCGACGTCTGTCCCGACCAGAGACTGAGACGTGCGTTGGATCTTGCGGACCGGCTTGAAATTGATTCGCGCAACAACGCCAACAGACAGGCGCTCCGTTGAACGTCAGCACGCGACTGGCGTGCAGTCCTGACGCAGTCCGCGTGCATCTGTGATCGACGGTCCCCTCCTGTGGCGAAGCGTCGGGGCGACGAGATCGAATGAGCAGTTGACTTGTCACTTCGACTTGTGAGCATAATGCCAATAACGCGACTGGAGAGAAGCAACCGCAGCGCAGTCACGCAGCTGGAGTGTCCATGAGTTTCCGACATTTCACGAGAGCAACGTTGGCAGCAACCGTTCTGATGTTCGCGCCCGCGGCGCAGGCGGCGGATCATGGTGACACCGCCGTCCTGATGGGGCTCCAGCGTCACGATGCCCGCATTACGGACTTGCATGCGTTCACTGAGGGGGATGATCTCGTACTCGCCCTGAGCATCGACCCGACCGCTCCTCTGGGCACGACGTACGTATTTCCCGAGGATCTGAAGCTTCGTATCTTCCTCGACAACCACCGCGACGTCGCAGCCACCGGGCTCCTCCCGCTCGGAGGAACCGTCTCGGACCCCGGGGAGATCGACTCCGACGTCACCTTCGAGGTCACCTTTCCGAAAGGCCGGCCCAAGCTCAAGATCCGCGGCCGACACGTGAAGACGAAGCACGTCCGCTTCTTCGCCGGGTTGCGCGACGATCCGTTCATCCGGACTCCCCGCCACGGAAAGAACGTGGCCTCCGTAGTGATTCAGGTTCCTCTTCGCCACGTAACGCGACGTCAACCCACTCTGCTGATCTGGGCGATCTCAGAGGTCGACGATTTTTCCGGGCCGCAAGCCGATCTTGCAGGCCGTGCTCTGCGGAACCAGTTCGGAGTCACTGCTGCCAAGATCGGGGAGATGATGGACAATCCGTTGAACGTGCTCCACCCGGCGGACCACTTCGAGCTACTCGGCGCCGAGCCCGACGTGATCGTCTTCGACACGTCGCAACCCGCTGCCTTCCCCAACGGCCGCAAGCTGACCGACGACGTCATACGCGTCCTGGATCTGGATCTTCCCGGGGAGGACCCCAACAACAGGGAGAATGACGTCCCGTTTCTGGAAGACTTTCCCTACTTGGCTCTTCCGCACGAGTAGCCGGCTTGCCGATTCTCGCAGCCTGTGCGCGTACCTCGAGGCGGCCGAGCGCGCTGATCCGATCCGGTTTCATTCCGTGTTACCTGCTCGGCCTCCTCCTGGCTCTCGCCTGCGGCCGTGAAGAGGTGGCTGCATCCGCCAGCTGGGAGGCGGAGAAGTTGCCCGGCCTCCACGCGGAGGCTCCCATGATCCGCGAGGTCGATGAGCGGATTCGCTTCTATTCGGCTAAGGCGGCGGTCTATCCGCGAAGTTGGCCCGTGCAAGTGCAGCTCGCGTCGGCCTACCTGGGGAAGGCGCGCCTCACCTACGCCCCGGTGTGGCTCGAGAAGAGCACGGCGGCGATCGAAGCGTCCTTGGCGATCCAGCCGAACTTCGAGGCCTTCAAGATGAAGGCCAGGACCCTCAACTACGCCCACCGCTTCGAACAGGCCATCGCGTGGGCAAGGCGCGCTCAAGAGGTGATCGCTCCCGAGCCGGATTCAGAGATCACTGCCTTGCTCGTTGACGCGTACATGGGCCTGGGTCGATACGATGACGCCGCACGGATCCTGCCGCCCCCCGGATCGCGCACGGGCGACCTCCACGCAGCTGGAGCGATGGGAAGTTGGCTGGCCTCGCAGAAGCGCTGGGACGAAGCCGTCGAAGCGTTTTCCGAGGCGGCGAGCTTGGCCCGAGCTGTGCACGTTCACGAAGTGGCCGTGTGGGCCGAGGTGAACGCGGCGGGCATCTTCATCGATTCCGGGCGCTTCGAAGCTGCGCGTCCCCACCTCGAAGCAGCTGCGCGTCTCGATCCCGGGAACGTCGAGTGGCAGATCCACTGGGCCGAGTTCCTCGAGGCTAAGGAACGCAAGCTGGAGGCGCTGTCGATCTACGCGGAGCTTGCGAGCGAGCTCGACAACCCCTCGATCCATCAAAGGGCGCTTCGCGTAGCGCGAGAGTTGGGGCTCGAGTCCGAGTCCGCTCACCACTTCCATGCGGCCGAGAAGGGTTACCAGACCGTCCTCGATGCCGGTGAGATCTACAGCCTCGAGGGACTGGCGCGTCTGTATGCTGACGAAGAGATCCGATTGGATCATGCGCTCGCGCTTGCCGAACGCAATCTCGAATACAAACGGGACGTCGAGGCGTTCATCACACTCGCTCACGTGCGCGAACGGGCCGGTTCAGAACTGTCGGTTCTCAAAATTCGTCCGGCGTCCCTTGATTCGCCGAATTAGGTAAGCGGTCCCCATGGTCATGCTGCTTCCCGCGGCGTTGGTGCACGAATCGTCGAGGCGGCACTCATGCTCCGGCTCATCATCCCAAGTCACAGGAGGCCGAAGCGCTGATTGCATGCAGCATGCTGAACCGGATGACGGAGCTTGGCCGGCCAGAGTCCTTCGCAATCGCCGCCTGAACCAGACCCCGAAACGGCGAATCCGGCGACACGTCTCCGATTCATGCACCAACGCCGGCCGATTCTGCTTCGGGTCTTGCCCACCGACTCTTCGTACACCACGCGGTCGTGACCACGACGAATCAGGCGAATCGGCCGATCACCCGCTCGCTGTCGATGGTCGTTCGCTGCACCTCGCGCTCACAATGCGGCGGGATACCGAGCGCCCGATGCATCGTGCGCCAGTTGTCCCAGAGCACCATGTCCCCCACCTCCCAGTCGTGCACGATGGTGAACCGCCCTTCCGTCGCGTGTCTGACGAGCTCCTCGAGGATCGGATCCCCCTCGTCGCGATGCATCCCGACCACCTCCCGGAGATGCAGAGGAGAGAGGTTCAGGGACTTTCGACCGCTCTCAGGATGAGTCCAGACGATCTTGTGGATGACGGGGGGGATCTCTGGAAACTCGACGCTGCCCATGTCTCCGTGACGAAGGTTATCGGGCTTTCCGAATCGCATATCGCACAGATCCACGATGAAGTCGAAGCGCGCCTCGAGATCCTCGATTCGGCGCTTCACGTCCTCGGAGAGGGCGTCGTAGGCAGCGGCGGTGTCGATCCAGCCGGTCTGCCCTCCCTCCGCGGACTTGTGGACCATGCGCAGCAGACCCCCACGGCAAGGGGCTGGCGTGAAGATCGTGTCCGTGTGCCACGCGCTCCGGTCCGCAATCGGTTCTCCGTCGAAATAGTGGACGATGGGCTCCGTGTCCGCGGTGTTTCTCAGCGAGATGATCTCGGGATGACCCGCCAGGCGGAGAGCTTCCACCGGATGAACCTCGAGCGTTCCGAAACAGCGCGAGAGGGCAAGATGGCGAGCCGTGGATGTCCCGAGCTGGCGAAAGAGAAGGATGCCCGCATCGACCCATACGTCGTAGAGAGCTTGACGCGTCGGCTCCGCGATCGCCGCATCCAGATCGAGGCCGATGATCTCGGCCCCGACGCTCCCATCGAGGGGCTTGACTTCGAAGCTCATACCGGCGGCTCCATGGCAGAGAGGATCCCGGAGTCCTCAACGATAGGATGAGGGCAGGAAAAGCGCGACGAAAGACGAGACGGCGATGCTCGATGGGAGGTGCCCCGGCTATCCTGGTGGCACCGCGTGAGCCACTCTCCCCCATCGGGGCCGCGTCCGAGGCCAGCAGACCGGAACGAGCGTGTTGGGGGTTCGCCCGCGGCGAGCAACGAGGAGGGCACAATGAAGGACGACCCCGGAGTGACCGTACGGGCGCTGCTCACGGCCGCTGGAATCGCGCCGTCGGAGGAGGAGGTCGAAAAGATGATCCTTTCGTATCCGGCGCTGCGTGCGGCTGCCGACAGCCTGTTCGCGGACGAGATTTCGCGTCATCTCCCCGCCTTCTTCCCGACCGACGAAGACCTCGAAGAACGATGAACGACGGGCTTCCCACCACGATCACCGAAGCGGCCACGGCACTGCGCAGCCGCAGCCTGACGAGTCTCGCACTCACGGAGCGCCTCCTCGCCCAGAGCGAATTGCTCGACGCGAAGCTCGGTACGTTCATCGCACGCTTCGACGAGACCGCCCTCGCCGCGGCGACGAAGGCCGACTCCGACTTCGACGCCGGAATCGACCGCGGCCCGCTGCAGGGCATTCCACTTGGCGTAAAGGACATCATCGCCGCACGGGAGGGCGCCACGACGGCATGCAGCAAGGTGCTCCATCCGGACTGGGGCCGCGGCCTCGACGCGCCGGTGGTGGCGAGGATGCGCGCGCAGGGTGCCGTCATCCTCGGCAAGACCGCCACACTCGAGTTCGCGGTGGGCCCGCCCGATCCCGACGGCCCCTTTCCGCTCCACCGCAATCCATGGGATCTCGAACGCTGGCCGGGAGGCTCGAGCTCCGGCACCGGAACGGGTGTCGCCGCGGGATTGATCCTCGGTGGACTCGGAAGCGACACGGGTGGTAGCGTCCGAATTCCTGCGGCCCTCTGCGGGATCTCGGGGCTCAAGCCCACCTTCGGCCTGGTGCCGAAGTCGAGAGTCGTCCCGCTCGCCCACAGCCTCGACACCGTCGGACCGATGGCGCGCAGCGCGCGCGATTGCGCGACGATCCTGCAGGCGATCGCGGGTGCATCGCCCGACGACCCGACGTCGATCGATCGTCCGGTGCCCGACTACGCGATCGCGCTCACGGGAGATGCCTCGGGGCTACGCGTCGGCGTGGAGCGCGATCACCATACGCGAAGCGCCGGATTCGACCCCGCGTGTCGCGAACGCTTCGAGGCTGCCGTGAGTGCGCTCGAGCGAGCCGGCGCGGAAATCGTCGACGTGCGCTTCGACGGATACCCCGAGATCACCGCCGCCGCGCTCCTGACGAGCGCGGCCGAGTCCTTCGCCTACCATCGAAAGAACCTGCAGACGCGCTTCAGCGACTACGGCCGCGCGACCCGCCACTCGCTCTCGATCGGGGCCTTCTACGGATCGGCGGACTACGTCCAGGCCCAGAAGGTTCGCGCCTGGGGACTCGCCACGCTCCGGCGCGTACTCGGCGACTGCGACGTGATCGTCACGCCGACCCTCGGTCTTCCCGCTCCTGGCCTCACCGAAGATTTCTGGGCGATGATGGAGTGGACGTATACGCCCGCCTGGAACCTCCTCGGTGTCCCCGCCATATCGGTCCCGATGGGTCCGGTCGACGGCGGGCTGCCGTCGGGGCTGCAGCTCATCGGAGCCCGCTTCGACGACGCGACCGTCCTGCGCGTCGCCGACGCCTATCAGCAGGTCACCGACTGGCACACGCGCCTGCCCCAGTGCGCGCAGGCAGCGGGCTGACGCGCTTCGCGCCGCGGCGGACGGGGCTGCGCGAACCTCGAATCTAGACGAGAAGGAGACTCGCCATCGTGACGGCCCAGGCCCTGCTCCAAGCGAACGCCGCCTTCTACGAGGCCTTTGCCCAGCGGGACGTCGAGCGTCTGTGCAGTCTGTGGGCGCGCGACGCGGAGATCGCCTGCATCCATCCGGGCTGGCCGGCGGTGCACGGAAGACCGGCCGTACTCGAGTCGTGGCGGGGCATCTTCGGCGGGAATCCGCCGGACATCGCCGTCACGGACTCGCGCGCGTACGTCTACGGCGAAACGGGCTTTGTGATCTGCACTGAGCTGCTCCCGGGCGGTACGCTCGTCGCCACGAACGTCTTCGTGCTCGAAGCTGGGGAGTGGCGTCTCGTGCATCACCAGGCCGGTCCGGCACCGGACATCGAGCTCCCGGAGCCCACCGGGCCCCTTCACTAGTTCGCGTGCAAGCGCTCGTCGATCTCGCGTGCGACTCGGGGAGCGTGTCGTCAGGTCGACGGGGATGGCACTCATCAGCGGCTGATGATTGCCTGAGAACAGACGGCACGCCGCCCTCAGCGAAGCGCTGCCTCCTGCCCAGGTCCCACGGGCTCGTGTCTAACGAGGCTCGGATCGATCGCCACGGGTTGGACCTCGACGAATCGGCGGGCGAAGGCGTCGATGTCGCGGAACGCGTTGAGCGCCGCGGCCGGTCGGGGTGTGCGCGCGGAGTTGCTGTAGAAAGAGAAGGCATGGGGCTCGCCCGGGTACGTGATGACCTCGAGGGTCTTCCCCGCGGCCCGGATCTCCGGGATGAGCACCGCGGCGCTGAATCGATTGAGCCCCGAATGCGTATCGTGATCCCCCTGAAGGATCAGGATCGGACTGCTGATCCGGGCGATCTTGGCCCGGAACTCCCGATGGTCCTCTCTAGCCCTGTAGAGCTGGATATAGTCGGCCTTGCGTGCGCGGCTCGAGTCCGCGACGACCAGGCCGGCCATGAGAACCGCCGCAGGCTCTTCCGGAGCGATCGCCGCCACATCGAGCTGTGCCGCGGCCTCGAGCGTGAGATCACCCCCGCCGCTCGTCCCCGTCACCAGGATGCTGTCCGGGTTCACATAGGGAAGCGCCTTCACGAGCTCGATCGCCGCCACGCAATCACTCACCGGCAAGGGGGTCTGCGCAGTCGGGTCGACATCGCGACTCCGGTAGGTGATGACGACGGTGACATAGCCCGCCTCCAGAAATCGGGAGGGGTGGGTACTGAGAGCGTACTCCCTGAGCTCCTCCGTGGGACGCGTCGTCAAGCCCCCGTGAATCAGGATTGCAGCCGGAAATGGGCCTTCGCCCGGGGGCTTGCGCAGGAAGCCTTCGCCCCGATGGCCGTCCCGCGCGATGGGGCTGATCGCATGCAGCGGACTCACGCTCTGGGAGATCACGGGGCGGGTGGTCGGGATGCTCCCATGGTCCTCTCCCGCCGAAGAGTGACTCCCCGAGACGAATACGAGATGCGACACCATGGCCACGACGACGAGCAACCGTCGTGCGACTCTCTGCTCACCCATTCCGAGTCTCATCTCGCCCCTCCTCGACTTCTCCTGGGATGCGGACAGATCCGCCCGAGTGTTCTCGGGTGTCGTCCGCCGTCCAAAGACCGAACACCCCTCGAGCCGATGCACCTCGCGAAGCGTAGGGATAGCGGCGCCCTGACAGAACGTCGACAATCGAGTCTGGGTGGCTTCGGATGCCAGGCCTCGACTGGGCTCGATCGAAGCGCTCCGGTCATCAGCGCATTGGACAGGTAAGGCTCGGACTCGCCTCGGACGACATCATGCTCTGATTGGCCGGGCACAATGAGCAGAGGGGGTATGGGCGGGGGCTCCACCCTCCGATCAGATCCGGTAGACCCGCTCCGCATTGCCGCGAAGGACCGCGTGCTGCTCGTCCGCGGACAAGGTCGAGACCGCATCCCGGAAAAGCGCCCAGATGGTGTCGTAGTCGGCCGCCAACCGGTCGATGGGGAAGTTGCTCGCAAAGAGGCAGCGCCGCGTTCCGAAGGCCTCGAGTGCCTCCACCACGAGCCGTCGATTCAGCGCCCCGTCCCAGCTACCGGGCGCCATCCCCAGCCCCGAGATCTTGAGCGCGACGTTCGGATACGCAGCAAAGATGGCGAGACCGCGACGCCAGAGCGCGAGGCCCTCCTCCGAGCGATCGAAGGGCATTAGCGTGTGGTTGAGGATGATCTGGGTATCGGGGTGGCGACGCAGGAGCACCCGGGCCTCGTTAGTCTGCCAGGCGAAGAGCTGCAGGTCGAAAGACAGGTCGAAACGCCGCAGCAGCCCGAAGCCCCGCAGCCAGCCCTCGTCCTCGAGCTGACTCGCGCGCGAGGCCAGCGTCTTCTCCGCCGACGCGCCGGAGGCCGCCGTCGATTCGCGGCGGAGTATCTGACGGATGCCGCGAACGTTCACGAAGCTCGCCTGGGCCTCGAGCACGCGCTCGACGTCGCCTCGCGCGAGGTCGGCACCGGCCACGATCGCGTGCGGAAAGCCGACCGACCTCGAATCGTCAGCGATCGCCTGGAGCCAGGCCGTCTCGCGAACGGGATCGTCGGCGTCGTGCTCGGCCTGCACGTGGACGGACTTCACGATGTCTTGACCCGCGCAGTCGGCGCGATAGTGCTCGATCTTGTAGTCGCGGCAGAGCTCGACGAAGTCCGGGAATGGATCGCCGGCCGGACTCGCATGCAGCCAGGAATAGTGGCGCACGCCGAGGTCCCAGAGATGATGGTGCGCATCGACGGCCGCGATCCGGGTCCCAGACTGCGCATCTTCGGGCTCGTGCCGCGAACCGGGATCCTCCTTCGACCCCGAGTGGCAGGTCCTTTCCCGTCTAGGCTTCGATGTCGGCATCAATCCCGACTGTGCCTCCAGGCCGGATGATCGGGCATGGGATCGTCCGGTCGGTAGTCGACGAAGTGCCGACCCTCCTCGGTCTCGTAGATCGCGCGTCCCGCGCCGGCCTTGGCCCCGTGGATCTCGACCGTCGTGCAGCCATCGGGCCCGGCCGTATGCGGCCCGTACATTTCGTTCGCCTCGGTCACCATGACATCGCCCGGGCGGAGCACGCGATCACCGATATCGAGCGTCCCCTGAATCAGCACCTCGAAGCGCGGCGCGGGATGGGCGTGCCGGGCCAGCACGTGGTTGGGGGGCATGTAGAGGACCGCGGCGACGGGTGTGCGTTCGTCGTCGGGGTCCCCCATCGCGAAGTAGCTGAGTCGGCAGCCGACGGCCTCGGCGCCCTCCTGCATCGGCTTGGCAAAGTCGACGCTGTTTCTCCAGACCGAATCCGCGTCATCGCTCAGGGTGTAGAAAGGCACGTTCGATTCCTCCTCTTGCCTCGATCTGCGCCCGCGGCTCCATCCATGCGCGCATGATCAAAAGAGCCCAGCCGGATTCTACCGCCGCCTCGAGCCGTCAGGAAGGCGGAGACTCGGGCGCAAGGATCGGCGGTTAGGCAACCTCTCGATTTCATTTCAAATTTCGATCGGCTGACTTTTGGCCCACTACGGGGGCTCCCAGCTTTTCGTCGAAGAAGCGCGCCCACTCGGCCGTCGCCGGTCCGAGGTTCTCCCCGTGATTTCCGGGGTAGGCGAGCACGTATTTGTCTTTCGTTGCGAGCGCATCGAAGAGGGCGAGGCACGCATCGCGGCTCATGAAATGGTCGTCGAGATTCATGGTGTAGAGCACCGGGCAGGTGATGCGCGGCGCGTAGGCGAGCATCAAGGGCACGGCGCTATTCAGCCCCAGCACGGCGGCCTCGATGCGCGGCTCGAGGGCGACGAGAGGCAGCCCGAACGTCGTGCCGCCCGACAGGCCCCAGTAGCCGATTCCCGCCGATCCCAGCCCCCAGGAGCTGAGGAGATGATCGAGACTGGCCTGCCAGTCGCGCGCCATCTCCTCTACGAGCTCGCGCGTCCAGAGCTGCTCGATGGCCTCCTCGATAGTCATCGTGCGACGCCGGGCCTGCTCCCGCTCGACGCCGGGTCGATCGCCGCAGCCGGGCTGGTCGATCGCGGCCGTGGCGATTCCGTAGTCGGCAAGGCAGGCCGCAAGCCGAACGATCTGCTCCACGCGTTTGTGGCCTGCGGTCCCGAAGCCGCCTCCGTGACCGGCGAGCACGAGGGGAGTGTCCGCGCCTGACTCCGCGGGCTGCCAGAGAATCCCTGGGACGAGGCGTCCCTCCACCTCGAGATCGAATCGATCTTCGCGAACCGTGGCTGCCCGCTTCGCTCGCAGATTTCCGTCTCGCACGCTTTCCTCCGTGTCTGGAACGTGTGCGAATGCCCTGGCCGTCGCTTCGGCTCCTGGGGGCTTCGCGGGGGGGTCCGTCAGGCAGCTCGCTCCGAGAAGTCCCGCGCTGAGAGCGAGGCCTTTTGCCAGGAAGTCCCGACGCCCCGGGTCGACTCCCTCGGTCTGCAGACCGGATGTGGGAAGCCGTGCCCCGAGAGCCAGTCGGGATCGTCTCGAACGGCCTGACGGCTCAGCCCCTGAGTGATGTTCAATCATGACCGTCTACCCTCCTGCGCTTTGCGAGCTCGCGGCCTGGCGGCCGGCGAGCCGGCCTAACCTGGTCCGCCTATCGGGCACCTACCAAAATGGGAATCGACCATCGGCCTCGCAAGGGCGGGCACCGGCGACACGCGGAGGACGGCGTCGTGTGCAAAAAACTCAGCTGACCGTCTAAGCGGCCCTCCGTTCGTAGTAGTTGAGGAACCCGCCCGGCCTTTCGTAGAGAACCGACAGGCGTTGCTATTGCAACGGGCGCGCTCCAGAATTTCATGAGACGCAGCAGCGCCGTACGCTGGCGAGCGACTGCTTCCGTAGACTGCCGTGACGCAATAGGCAGTCGGTGTCGATCATTGTTCGGCTTTCAAGTGAGCCAGGGCCGAGTCGCAATATCGAGCTGCTCGGCTTCCTGCTCGCTGATCTCGAAATCGATTGAGCGGGCGTTGTCCTGCGCCTGCTGGGCATTCTTGGCGCCGGGAATAGGCAGTACGTTTTCTTGGCGCGCCAGCCAGTTGAGGGCCACCTGTGCAGGAGAACGATCGTGGGAGCGGCCGATGCGCTCCAGATCTTCGATGACAGGCATAACGCTTTCGAGCTTGCGGTAGGCGCTCATGACGCGGCGTGTGGCCTGGGGCTTGCGGCCTCCGGGGCGGTACTTGCCCGTGAGGGCGCCGGAGGCAAGCGGGGTGTAGGCGATCAGGGTAATGCCGAGCTCGCGGCATGTGTCGAGTGTGCCGTTGGCTTCGGGGGACCGGTGAAGGAGGCTGTAATTGACCTGGTTGGAGACCAAGGGGATGCCGCGCTCGGCCAGGGCCGCGTGAGCGCGGCGTGTCTGGCCGGCGTTGTAGTTGCTGACTCCCACCCCGCGCACACGGCCACGCTCTACTTCGTCGGCTAGGCGGTCCATCAGGCGCTCGATCTTGAGGAGAGTGAATGGCCAGTGGACCTGGTAGAGATCGATGCGTTCGACGCCCAGACGCTCGAGGCTGGCAGAAAGCGCCCGGGAGAGCGAGTCGAGGCTGAGGCGCAACGGCATCGGGGCGAACTTGGTGGCCACGAAGGCGGTGCGGCCACTATCGCGGAGGATGCGGCCGATGGTGCGTTCGGAATCGCCCGAGTGGTAGGCTTCGGCGGTGTCGATGAGCGTGATACCGGCGTCGAGCGAGGCGAGCAGCGCCTCCCGGGCGCCCGCATGGGTCTTGGCTCGCCAAGAGTTGGTGCCCACGCCGAGTGGACGTACCTCGAAGGCGTCGGGACCGAATTTGATGGAACTCAACATGCTGATCATCTTACTCGTTCTTGGGTCGGCAGGGCAATTTCGTAGTTCTGTGCGTTCTCAATATCGGCCCACGGCGTAATCATTGAGCCTTCTCCCTTCCGACACTCGATGGGTCAACGAGCGGCGATGAAGTCGCGCAAGACCTTTTGGCCGCACTCAGGTCGGCTCGCGAAGAAAGAATGAGACAGAATCGGGCTGCGCGATGTGGCGTATGTGTCGGAGACGCGAGTTCAGGGGCGTTGCTATTGCAACGGCCCCGCTCCAGAATGTTGAGAGGCGCAGCAACGCAGCAGTGCGACGACTCTTCGGACTGCTACATCAGAGGGTTGGAGGGAAGACATGTCCCAAGCTCGCACGGAGCAAGCCCCGGAAGGCGTCGAGGTCGGTCCCGTCGCCCATCATCTCCTGCTCGAGAACGACGACGTGAAGATCTGGCAGGTCGATACACCCGCCGGCGAGACCTTCTGGCACCACTACCACAACCTCGACTACGTCCTCTTCCATACGACCGAGATGCTCGCAGCAGTCTACCACGCCAACGAGGAGCACGATCGCCTCTGGCGTTCGCGTCTCGAGGCCGGTGAGACTCTCGACGAGAGCCTCGGTGGCTGGTGTTACGAGCACAGTGTCAACTTCATTCCGGGAACGGGCTTTCTCTCCCCCGGCTACGTGAACATCGGCGAGACCCGCTTCACGGCCTCCCTGATCGAGCTGAAGCGGGCTCGCCGCCCCGAACAGGAACACGTGGGCTTCTCCCGCAGCGACGCATTGGTGGGGCTGCCCGCGCGGAGCGGATCCGTAATGTTGCTCGAGAACGATCGGGCCCGTGTCTTCGAGACCGCCCTCGATCCGGGCGAGCGGAGCACTGCCCGCAAGCGGCTGGACACCGCGGTCTACGTCATCGACGGGGGCCACGTCCGGATTCGCGAATCGGGCTCGAGTGGCGAGGCGACGAGTCGTGAGGAGACACGAGAGAGCGTGAGCGGGTGTTGGCTGCGGGGTGCAGACGACTTCGTCCTCGAGAACATCGGAACGACCCCCTATCGAGAGCTCAGCGTCGAGCTCAAATAGTACCCGGACAGCGAAGAGCGGCGCTGGTGCACGAATAGGAACGTCAGAAAAGGCTTCCCGTCTCGTATGATCTTCATCCAGCACTGACCGCGAAGGATTCTGGCCTGCCGAGAATCGTCATCCGATTCAGAATATTGCAGGCCATCAATGCCTCGACCTCCTGTGACCTTGCATGGCGAGCACGAAGTCTGTTGCCAA
>SMVB01135471.1_pt1 | contig 12581 bp, 15 predicted proteins | sample 2456461 | NCBI WGS metagenome assembly SMVB01 (sample SAMN11095934, study PRJNA526329) | marine sediment metagenome | biome: Marine sediment; feature: Surficial sediment; material: Deep marine sediment; isolation source: Hadal surficial sediment | place: Pacific Ocean | collected 2014-05 | depth...
AAGCCGCTTGTCCGGTTCTGAGAGGGGCGGGAGTTCAACTGAAGTATGGACGAGATATTGTGGCACCGTCGCGAAAGCAGGCGGCAAACAGAGAACACAAACATCGTCCTGTAGCTCCGGGAGACTCCTGCCTACTCGAAGTGAAGTCTATCGGGCGAGAGACAAGAAGCTTGGTCGGGACGTCGCCATCAAAGTTTTGCCTGACGCGTTCGCGCAGAACAAGGAGCGGCTGGAGAGATTCGAGTGTGAGGCCCGGCTCCTGGCCCAACTGAATCATCCGAACATCGCTACGTTGCATGGACTCGAGGAGCACGAGGCTCGGCAGTGTTTGATTATGGAGTTGGTCGAGGGGGAGACCTTGGCCGAACGGATCGCGAAGGGCCCCATAGCCATCGATGAAAGCATCTCGCTGTTCATCCAGATAGCGGAAGGTCTGAGCGCGGCACATGAGAAGCGGATTATCCATCGCGATCTGAAGCCGCCGAATATCAAGATCGGGCCCGACGGGCAGATCAAGATCCTGGACTTTGGTCTGGCGAAGGGATACGAGCAGGAAGCATCCGGTTCGAGTCCTTCCGAATCACCCACCGTAGCGGCAGGCACGGCCACGGGAGTCATCCTGGGAACGCCAGGCTATATGAGTCCTGAACAGGCTCGCGGCAAGACGGTCGACCGACGCGCCGACGCCTGGGCCTTCGGGTGCTGTCTCTTCGAAGCGCTGAGTGGGAGGTCGCCTTTTCTTGGCGAGACGGTCTCCGACACCATCGCGGGAATTCTCGAGAGAGAGCCACCTTGGGACGCCTTGCCAAAAAACACACCGGTGACGCTCGAGGCTCTGTTGAGACGGTGCTTGCGAAAGGAGCCCGAGAGGCGGCAGCGTGACATGGGTGATATCGGCGTGGAGCTTGCCGATGCTCGGGCAGCGCACCCCGAGCTTGCGGCACCCGCGGTCACCGGGGCGCGGATGTTTGGGGTGAGCTGGTTGCTTGCGGCCGCGCTGTTGGCGAGTGTCGTCACGGGAGTGATGGTCTGGACGCTAACCGGCAGAAGGCCTGAAACATCGACAACGGTCGAGCGCTTCGTCATTCAGGCGCCGCTTGATAGTGAGTTCGTGGTCGGTGGCAATCGCAACCAGGTTGCCATCTCACCCGACGGCCAACACTTAGCGTACGTACTCCGTCGCGACGGAACGAGCCGGCTCTACTTGCGGGCTTTGAATGAGATCGAGCCGAGGCTCGTGGACGGCACTTGCCACTTCTCGAGCTCGGCACCGCTCATCCCTGGCCTTCGTCCAGCTCAGCTTGCCAGCGTCGAACTCCGTGCGAATGATCGGCAGGTTCTCAAGCCGCTCGGCAATGAAAACCAGGTACCAGGCCTTGCGCGGCTTGATGCCGACGAGCTCCATCGCGTAGTCACCCAGCGACGAAAACCCTCGCGTTCTGTAAAGCCCCCCGCCGATCGATCTCGAGCAACCAATAAGCGATGTTCCGCTCCTCGAGATGGTGGCGGTTGGCCGCCTCGATGAGATGGGACTCGATTTGTTCGACGGAAAGCTCAGGCTCCTGCCCGACCGCTAGAGAGACCAACGCTCATGAATTCCTCCCGGACGTGGATTTGGGAGGATAGCGCACGCGTGTCCTAGAAAAACACCCCGCCGTTCCAAGTGAAACTATAGTGTATATTGAGACCGATGTCAGTAAGTCGTTATTTTGGAGTTATTCTGGGCGAACAAGATCTGTCGTCGGTACGGCTTCTGCGCAACAAGAAATGCGCGAAGATTTTGCCGACAGGATCGGCGGGTTCAGGCACTACTCCCCGCCTCTGCCGATGAACGAGGGCATCCGCGAGACCGTGGACTTTCTCGACCGCTATGTCGGCCCTGTGGAGAGCACTCCTCGGCGTGGACTCACCGTCAATAAGTCACGCTGAGAAGCGATCCGGGAGGCCCGCAGCTTTCAACGTTTTGATATGTTAGTAAGTGTGATGATCGGCAAAAGGGTTTCGGGTTGTCTCTGGTTTGTGGTCGCGTTATTTCTCACCACCTGCGATACAACGACGGGACCGAGTGAAGGGATCACTGTCTACGAGCACCCCAACTATGGAGGCAGCGCGCGGACGTTTGACGGTAGCTTCAACGACCTCGACGTTGTCACCGGGCCGTGCAGGGGTTTTTTTGACGCACCGGACCGACCAGGGAACTGGGAGAATTGTATCTCCTCGATCCGGATTCCAGCAGGATGGGAGGCTACCCTATACGAGCACGATGACTATGAGGGAGATGGCCTCATCGTTACTTCCGACATCTCGGATCTCGATGACGTGATGGGGTGCGGCGGTGACTGGGACAACTGCGCCTCGTCGCTACAAGTTCGACCCCCGAGGTAGAGCACAGACGTTGGTGCGGTGTTCCTTCTGGACGAGGCCTCCACCGTTCCAATGCTCGTGCAAAGCGTCAGTGAGAGCAAGCCGAAACCCACTTCCAGACGTGTTGCGCCAGACTCCTTCCCAATCACCGAAAGCTCGGCCAGGTCGGAATGGCTGGACGCAGTTGAAAGCTCGGAGTTGAATCGGTAGATTCACCCATGCCCCTCCCGTCGGGAACACGCCTAGGACCGTACGAGGTCCTGTCGCCGATTGGCAAGGGCGCTACCTCCACTCGATTGTGGGTGACGCGTTTGTCGGATGAAAAAGGCGCTTCGTTGACCGATGTCTTTACGAACGACTGGAGCCCGACCTGGTCCTCGGACGGAAAAAAGCTATATTACGTTTCCAACCGGGGCGGCAGCATGGACCTATGGCAGCAGTCGATGGGGCGCGACGGGATGCCCGAAGGAGAGCCCCAGCCCGTTACGTCTGGGCTCGTCATCCGTCGTGCCGAGCTCTCCCCGGACGGCACGAAGCTCGCCTACTCCAAGGGGCGGCGCATCGCGAATATATGGCGTGTTCCCCTTCTGTTGGACCGACCGGCGAGCTGGAACGATGCCGAGCAAGTAACTTTCGACCAGGCGCTCATCGAGTTCGTGGACGTGTCTCCGGACGGTCTGTGCCTTCTCTTCGACTCGGATCGCAGCGGCAACGGCGACATTTGGCTGATGGATCTAGCTGACAAAGGCATCGTGCAAGTGACCCGTGCTCCCGCTGGAGACTTCGAGCCTAAGTTCTCGCCGGATGGCCGCTCGGTAGCTTTCGCCTCTCGCCGCACTGGAAACCATGACCTCTGGGTGAAAGGACTCGATGGCGGGCCCGCGCGGAAACTAACGCAGCACGAAGCTCGCGATATGCACCACAACTGGTCCCCGGACGGCCAAAACCTCGCGTTCACTTCCTTCCGCGGAGACGGTGCTACACAGGTTTTCGTTGTACCTGCCGACGGCGGCGAACCGCGATCTGTCACGGCGGGATCCTGGTCCGACTGGTCTCCGGATGGGAGATCGCTGGTCTTCTTTTCGCGCAGATATCTCTACATCATCGGTGCAGACGGTAGCTCGCGAAAGCAGTTGATCCGCGGCAGGACTCCATCATGGTCACGGGACGGAGAGCGGATTTACTTCAAAAGGGATCGAGAAAACATTTGGGAAGTCCGGCCCGATGGGAGCGGTGAGCGCCAGGTGACCGATCTCGCGGGCCGGCGTGGAAGGCTCGGATACGAAGCTCCATCAACCGACGGACAGTATCTCTATTTCATCTGGGCCGAGGAGCTCGGCGACATCTGGGTGATGGACGTCGTAACGGACGAAAGCGAATGATCGGCCGAACCCTTTCCCACTACAAAGTCCTCGAGGAAATTAGCCGTGGCGGGACGGGGATCGTTTACAAGGCCTTGGACTTGAAACTCAATCGCGAGGTCGCTCTCAAAGTGCCTCCTCCCGTGCTCGTCTCCGACTCCGACCGCAAGCGCCGCTTCGTGCCAGAGGTCCAGGCCGCGGCCGCGCTGAACCATCCAAACATCGCCGTCATCCATGAGATCGACGAAGTCGACGGCGTGGACTTCATCGTGATGGAGCTGAAGGACGAGCAAACTAGTGACGTCTTGGCCCGTGGTCCGCTTGCAACAGAACGCGCGCTCGAAATTACCATCGAAGCGGCCGAAGGCCTCTCAAAAGCGCAGTCCAAAGGCATCGTGCATCGGGACTTGAAGCCGGCCCTACGATCGTGATGGACCTTAGAGAAGAACAACGCGACGGTGTCACGGTTTTGTTGGTGAAATGGGGGGGCGGGGTTTTGCGGTGGGACCAAGGAATCCTGACGAAGACCGTAAGAAACCTCGCCGCGCGTGGACAGAAGCGAATCGTGCTCGATGTTAGCGACATACCCTATTTCGACAGCGACGGCATTGGCGAGCTCGTGCAATGCATGGCCATCGCCGCCCGAAAAGGCGGCGAGTTCAAGCTCATGAACCTCCATGAGCGCATTCGAGACCATCTCGCCATCGCGAAGCTTCTCCCCGTCTTGAGCGCTGATGACGACAAGCCTCAAGGCGGTTGAAAGCTTCGAGTTGAATCGGTAGATTCACGCCATGCCGCTCACTGTGGCAACACGCTTGGGACCGTACGAGACCCCATCCCTTCGAAGAAGAGATGCTGCAAGAGGCGATGAGCTCGGCTCCATCGGGCCAAAAGGCCGAGCTGGTACGATTGACAAGTGATTCATGATCCCGAAACACTGATTCCGACGCCTGTGCTCCCTACGAGCCAATGTCGGCTCTGCGCCTACCATCGCGTGGTCCGAACGAAGCGCGGCACGGAATACGTGATGTGCAAGGAGCCAACGCGACCACGATATCCGACCCAGCCCGTTTCCAACTGCCCTGTGTTTGCACCGTGGCCTCGCCGTTAGCCTGGATCCGGCTATAGTCATAGTCCACCTCAGCGCTTCCGACGGAGATGCGAAAGCTCTCAGACGTTTCCTGCGCGAAGCGCGGTCCTCGAGCGGCCTGCTCTCTTAGGACCGAGGTCCGCTTAGTGTTGACTACGAAACCGACCTGCTGACGCCAATCGGTGATCGGAGTCCTTCGCCGCGATCGGGCTCTCTAGCTAACTAGAAGCTCAGCGCGAGCTCGAGGTCCTCGTGCTCGAACGCGGAGCGCATGAAGCTTATCTCTTCGCGAGCAATACCTTGGGCCCTTGCCCGATCGGCCCAGGCCGCGGTAGCTGCCGCCACCTCCGATACGATCCCTCGGGCCTCGCTCTGTTCGAGATCGAAGTACTCGATCACCTCCATTGCGATCTCGAGCGAAGCACTGGTGTCGGCCGGGTCCTCACCGATGGCTGTGGAGAGGAATCGGGACTTCAGTTCGGCCGGCATGGGCTTCAGGTCATATGCTGGCGACAAAGTCCAACCGCCGCGGCCCGCGTAAAGAAACCCGTGATTCCGGAGATGATCGTCGGTGTTGGAGATCAGCACGTTGAATACGACACGCCGGAAGAGCTCGCGAAGATCATCACCGACGCGCTGGATCACCTCTGCGATCATGGCGGTGATCCTATGCAGGAGGTCTACCGATTCCGGCGTCTTCTCCCGGCATACCGAACACGGGATCACCTAGCAGCGGGCTCGAGAGGATATAGAAGCCGTGGTTCGTAAATAGGTAAATCAGGTTCCTGTCCCATTCGACGAATACGGCGTTCGTCGGATTGCCGAACGCCCAGTTCATTTCCGGATCCATCATCTTCGGGACGAAGTAGGCGGCGATCTTCACATCGGTCGGGTCACTGACGTCGAACATCTGCATGCCCGCGCTGTAGAACGACCAAGGCGCGTAGCGAGGATTCGGCGTGCCCGGCTGGATCGACCGGCCGGAAGCACCGGGCCGTTTCGGTCCGAAGCTCCCCCGCCGCTGGCAGAAGTCGGTAAACGCGGCATCCGCGGGTGGCTTCGGTCGCGGGAAGATGCCAACCCTCTTAGGGTTGGACGGGTCGTTGACGTCGATCGTGTAGATGTTCTTGTAGGGCTCGTAGCAGTCTTCGACCAGCGGGTACCCGTTGAAGAAAACGTGCCCGCCGGTCTGCTCGATGATGTCCACGTAAACACTGTCGCCTTCATTGCCGCTGACCGCGATCGGGAAATCGTCGACCTTGCCGACCGTCTTCATGTTCGCGGGGTCTCTGATGTCCACCACGTAGAATCCCCATCCGCCCATGGCGACGTAACCGTATTGGCCACCGTCGTCCGGATATTTCGGCACGAACATCACGCGCGCGCCCATGCGGGAAGCCTTGTTGTTCCAGCGTGGGTTTTTGCGAAACGCCTCCTGCTCACTGAGAAGCTGCCCCGGCACGTGCCAGGTCGACAGATAGATGGGATTCGCAGGGTCGGTCATGTCATAGGCGCTGACACCGTAGGTGTACAAAAGACTTCGGTAAGGTTGATTGGCATAGTCGTCAGTGGGCGCACAGGTCATGAACATGTATTGGCTGATGCCGTCCCAGGCAAACTCGGAACAACCGCCCCCCTGCTGGGGCCTTTTGGCAGGGTCACCCTCCGGATCCGACGTCACCGTCGCCACGAGCTCGAACGCGTCGGGAGCCGTCATTTCGAAGACGCGGAAGCCTTTCAGGTTCGGCCAATTGCGGATCGCGCGCACGCGCTCGGGGTCTAGGTACTTGTTCTCGAGGAAACCGACATAGGGCGGAGAGTAGGACTGAATGAAGTAGTACTTGTCCAGTCTCGGCACGTAGCGGAAGAATCCTCGCAGATAGAGAGGATCATCTCCTTCGATGCCGCTGTCAATCGGCTCGGGCGCGGGTATGAGCTCGAGCTCGCGCGGGTCGGTGATGTCATAGATCTGGACACTCGGATAACCACCGTTGAACATGTAACGGCGACCGTCGAACTCCAACACCGACTGATAGGTGTGGCCGACACTCGCGATATGAGGATAGTAGGCCACCACGTCGATGTTCTTGCTGTACTGCTCCATGTCGATATAGGTGAGACTGCCTTTGAACGGACGCGGGCCTTCGATCTCGGGCGCGGCAGCCGGGTGGGTATAAACGCCCGTCTCTTTGTCGTAGCCAAAAGTATCCGGGTCCGGGTGGTCCGCCTCGCCTTCGAGTCGGCCGGCGGCTTCGCCCAGAGAGTCCAGAGACACCATCGGCAACGGCCCAAGAACTTGATCGTTGTAGTAGGAAGGCGGGAGCTCAGCCTGCTCGCCCGGATTCCCCATCTCGCAAACGGTCAGCACAACCCCTAGAACGAGACCAGCCACAATGTAGCCGACGCTTCGCTGGCGGTACGCGATTGAGTCTGAGACCTTGTTCATGACATCTCTCCTTCGCCCGCCCAAACTACCACCAACCCTCGACGAACATAAAGCGACACGCTGAAGTAAACTGCGTCCCCGCTGTCGCGAATACAAGAATCGAGGCTAACGAGATGAAACTTTGCATCGACCACCTTGGTGCTGCTCTGCGTGTTGGTTGCCGGTTCGGTGATGGCGCAAGACGAACGCGCCGGTTTCACTCCGAAGGCTCTCGAGACGATCAAGAAGGGGATAAGAGACCGCGCGTCGGGTGACGGCTCGCGATTGACGACGATGCGGATCGAGATCGAAGCGGGGACAGCTCTGATCTATCGCGCCCGAAAGCTCGGACCCGAGGCAGCAACACGTCATCTTGTCCGACGAGCCGTTCACCCAAGGTCGAACCGACACCGCGCCGTCGCCGCTCGGAATCTTCGCCTCGAGTCTGGGCATGTGCGTGATGAATCAGTTCAATCGACTGACGATCTACGCCGATCTGGATCTCACCTACACGCGCAGCTCGCTAGAAACGGTTTTCAGTGGAGAAGAGGGGGACGGACTTCAAGAAGTTCACCCAGGAAGTCTTTGCCGAAGGCGATGTGACCTCGGCGGAGATTGACGAGCTCACGGTAAGGGTCGAAGATTTTTGTCGTATTCACACGACGCTTCGCCGGGTGGTTTCGATGACCACGATCTTCCACGTCAATGGAGTCGAGGTTTCGAGGCGGGAGTTCCGGCCGGAGGAGTATCGGTAGCAACGCTGACTTCGAGCTGGTCAGAGACGTGAGCTTTCAACGAGAGCTCCGCGTTTCACCGGATAGTAGGCGACTCGCCGCGCATTTCGGCGGTAGCGAAAACGACATTTGGATCTATGCGTTCGAGCGCGGAACAATGAGGCGCCTGACTCTGGAGCCGGGAGAGGACGAGAGCGACGCCCGGCCCCTTCTCGACTCCCGCTTCGACGAGAGGTTGGCGCGTATCTCGCCCGACGGGCGCTATATCGCCTACATGTCGAACGAGTCGGGTCGCGAGGAAGTTTACGTGCAATGTTTTCCCGACCTCGGCGACAAGCATCAGATCTCGAACAGAGGTGGCGTGCAGCCGGACCGGGCGCCGTAGGGCCGGAAGCTCTTCTATCGATCTCTCACTCACGTGATGGCCGTCGAGGTGAGCTTGGGCCCGACCTTCGACGCCTCGGCTCCCGATCCTCTCATCGCGGATACGTTCTGGGGCTCGGGCAACGTGGAGGGAGGCGAGCACACGTACTACGACGTCATGCCTGACGGGAAGCTCATCATGCTGGAGGGTGAAGGTGCGCGGGAGGGCACGTACGTGAAGTCATCGTCAACTGGTTCGAAGAGCTCGAGCGACTCGTGCCAACGGGCCAGTAGCCATCCCTCCGACTCGGTAACTACGAGGTTGTCTCGGAGTTGGGTTCTGGCGGGAATGGGCGAAGTTTACAAGGCCCGGTGGACGAAAACGCGGCCGTCCTTTCCCCCATCGCCCGTTTAGGATAATAATAGGGTCCTGCCGACTGACAAATTCAACACCGTGCCGAGAGTCTGGAGATTAAACTACTAATGAAACCATTGACGAACGCCCTTGTTTCTCTTCGCGAAGAGCAAGCAGACCTGGAGCGCCTGCTCGCTCGCGTGAACCGTGCTATCGACGCCCTGACTGATGCGCCAGCGAAGAAGAAGAAAATTGCTACGAAGAAGAAGCGCACGGTGTCAGCTGCCACGAAGAAGGCTGTCTCTGACAAGCTGAAGCAGTATTGGGCGGCGAAGAAGGCGGCCGCTGTAAAGAAATAACGTCGACACACGAGTAAAGACAGAGCCTGGCTCTGGAGTGCCCTGGCAATTGGCACGAGGCGGCTCAGGTTGAGGGACTGGTTTGCCTGAGTCATGTCAAAAACCACGCTCTTAACCCAAGACTCCCAGACGAAGGAGAGGAACCGCTTTAAGGATTTTCGGGGCTTGAGAGGCGTCGTGAAGACCATAACTCCGCATGACATGCGAAGAGAACTCGACCTCGAGCTTCCAGCGCAGATCCGGCAGTCCCTTCCTCCTAAGCTAGCAGGTCTGACCCGAGTCGAGCCAGCGCGGTGAACTGAGCGGCCGCAGCCGGCAGGGGCACGCGGGGGAAATCGAGTTTGAGCATCGGCTCGAAGCGGCGGCGGTATTCCGGGCAATGGAACACGCCATAGATGTACGCCAACACGACTAAAAGAGTTGCTTCAAAGCTACCGCCGGCTCAAAGGCTTTGACGGGCGCTTTCGCATAATCGCGTAGATTCCTCGTCGCGATGAAGTCGGCGCTGCAGGCTAGCGCGGCGGCAACCTGCAGAGCGTCCTCGAAGTCATTCATGTTGAGCCCACAGGCTATCCGTTGTTGTAGCGGACACGTCGACGAACTTGGCGAGGTCCAGCAGAAACGTTCGAGCGCTAGCCTTACCTCGGCTCGGCGCCACTAGGTAGTAGAAGTTCGAGATGGAGTGCCACGCGATGAAACCGGTTCCTGGGCGGCGCTTGAGCGCATCGACAAGCGCTGAGGCGGACTCGGCGTGAGGCGTCCGATCGAGCGCCACGTCGACGAGGATATCGGTGTCGAGTAGAACTTTCATAGGTACTTCTCAACGAGGCGACTATAGCGCTCGTCGCGGCGGGGGGATGTGCGAAGCTTTCCCCTCCAACGCTCGGAGAAGGAGGGGGCTACGGCCTCGCTCAAGTCGCGCAGCGCCTGCTCGATGAGCTGCGATAAGGAAACGCCAAGAGACCGCGCGTGCTCCTTGGCTTTGGGGAGCAGCTCCTTGTCGATGGTGACGGGTATTCAACGCGACTTTGCGCCGCCTCAACGGAAGTGTTTCGCTGTGAACGCTCGCCCTGACGGTTGCCTCTTCGCGAACGCGCGCCCGGACCCGGCTTTCAAATTATTTCTCGACCCCAGTTGGCCAATTGCGGCTCGAGGACTCCAGGCCACGACCAGCGTCCACGGCTTGAGCTTGGAGGTGTGGGGCGACCGCCAAAATTGTGCCAAGCCAAGGCGCTTGCTGACATGGCCGTCAGCCCGACGTAGTGGCGAGCCGGGTTGCGAACGCTTCGGAGAACATACCCGAACCGTTTCGATTCCTCACTCATACAAAGAGTAGACGAATCTCAGCGGTGTAGCCCTCCTTACTCTGGCGGGATCTGTTTTTGGTGAGCCAGCTTCAAGATTGCGGGGTGAGGTTCCGCCGTCGCGCTTCCGCCTCCGCCCTACGGGCTATCGCGAGACAGCCTTCGCAGCGCCCCCTATTAGGGTTTGCAGAGGTTTACCTAGCCGAAGCCAACGGTTTACTGCATCGGGCGAAGGCTGGTGGAGGCGGCGGGAATCGAACCCGATCAGGCCATTTTTCTAACTAAATTGATGGCGCACGACTTTCGTCAGTAAGTGCCTCAGTCCCAAAGCCTTCAGCCCCATCTAAGTCCTCTCCAGTCCTCCCGAGTCCTCTGGAATCCTCCCCAGTCTTGGAGACGTTTGGAGAGCCAGGCACAGAGGGGGGGGCGCGGTGCGACACGCCTGAGCTCGTACTTTTTTAGCCCGTCGAAAGGAACAGACTCTTTGAATTGCTCCGTACCCGAGAACACCTCATTGCCATGATCGACTTCTTCGAATCTCCCTCTGCGAGTTCGAGTATGTGCCGCCACTTATAGATGCCGAGGCGTTGGAAACTACGATCGACGACCTTCGGCCTGTCAACAACGACTTCGTCTAAGTAGGAGCTCGCTCTCAAGCAACCGGATCGCGCTGACGACTGCTGCGGGACTCAGGTGCATGTAGCGTTGCGTCGTCGTGATGTCTTTGTGTCCAACGAGTTCCTGAATCGCCCGCGTTGGTGCTCCGCGCATCGCGAGGTGCGAACAAAAAACGTCTGACGAAGCACATGGACTCCCCCGTTTTGTAGGTTCGTCTTCGGGCTGCCTTCCGGACGAGTAGCTGTACGATCTTCTGAGTCAGGGAACGTCCGTCCTTCCGAGTCAGAACTCGTCGGCCTCTGAGGTTCCGGTGAGCGCGAAATGCCACCGCAAGGCGACTCGTCATTGGAACGTGTCGCGAACGACCTCCCTTCGGCACTGTTACGCTCCCCTTCCACTCGGCGCGCCGCACGTGGATCCGCGACGGGGAAGAGAAATCAACGTCGGTCCATTCGAGCGCCATCATCGCTTGCCTTCCATCAGCAGGCAGTAGGCGGGCGCTGGTGAATCTTTCTTCTTAAGCTCGGACTCTCAAGGTCGCTTTGGCTGCGAGTTCCTGAGCGACGCTTTTCCACTCATCCTTGGCCGTAGGCCACCCCGCAAGATTCGCGTGGCGTGGCGGGATATCGTCGGGTTCGACGCGGAGACCGGCGTCGGTCACCTGGTGCACAAGCAAAACTGCCCTGGCTTCGGCTTTACGCCGATCGCCAGCTGCGTGTTTGTCCGCCAGCCTCCAGACCTCCTCCTCGGCCAGATCGATGGTTCAGAAAACTGACGTCTTGTAGTCTTTGCGCGCGGGTTGGAAGGCCCTCGGCTTCACCCGGCCCTTCTCCCGTGCGTAGTGGTTCCGGTTGAACAGGAATCTGGCGAGTGGTTCTTGGGGCGAGGGCTCAACGGGGAGCGTTGAAGCTGGCCCGGCGGATACCGGAGAGGATCCCCTCCGGAATATCGTCCGCAAAGTTTTCCACACCATGTTGCTTCGACACTCCGAACAGCCCGGCATAGGTCAGCGTGCCGTCGCGACCGATACTTACCGAAAAAATCGAGCGGCGACCCCAATCCCACTCCAGGGAGATCTCCCCGTCAGGGTCGACTGAGGCCTCCGGGTTTGGCGCCCAACGCGGAAGGCTCTGAATAAGAAGCAGAGCGTAGCGATAGCTCATAGCGTCGGCAGGCTCACCACCCTCTCCATCCCAGTTCTCTGTGTTGGCTTCCACGAATGCCTGCTGCAGAGCCTCGAAAGCCCTCAGCCGATCCAAGTCCGAGAAACTCGATGACGCCTCTTCACTCGGCGCAAAAAGTTTGCGGAGGGATTCAGCCGCGTCGCTCACACCTTCATCTGGGGCAATCCAACCAAGACTTGCAATAGCCGGTGATGCCATCACTCAAATCCTTCAATCATCGTTTCACTCAGACTAGCAAAGAATATCTCGTTCTTGAACTCGTGTAGCTCGGCGAAGGTCTTTTCGATACGTGCCTCTACATCGTCCTCCTCGAGCAACACTTCAGCCTGTCGGAATGCATCAATATCCAATATTAGCGTTGCGCCGTCGTGATCTGGCTTCGGCTCGACCGCCTGTGCGATGTGCGCCTCGAGACGCCTATTAG
>SMVB01292742.1_pt1 | contig 12580 bp, 6 predicted proteins | sample 2456461 | NCBI WGS metagenome assembly SMVB01 (sample SAMN11095934, study PRJNA526329) | marine sediment metagenome | biome: Marine sediment; feature: Surficial sediment; material: Deep marine sediment; isolation source: Hadal surficial sediment | place: Pacific Ocean | collected 2014-05 | depth 0-1...
ATTCCTGATTAAGCAACTGCGTCTCCACACCCAGTACCTGCTTCCACATGGAACTGATCGCAATCGCCAGGCGCTTATGATCCTGCGAGGTGTTATAGAGGATTTCGAGAACCAGAGGGTTAGCATCGTTATAACCTGCTTCCTTGTATAAACGGCGTGCCTCAGCATGACGTTCTGCACGTGTCCATGTGGCCCACTCGGGCTGCTGCTGCTCATAACCCTGTACCGCAGGTACCCAGCCGTAGGCCGGCAGTTCACCCGCACCCGACAGTTTGTCAGTAATAATCTCCCGGTCGATGGCCATCGACAGCGCTTTACGCAAACCGGGCTGACCCTTAAACGGCGCTTTGGTGGTATTCAGACCGTAGTAATAGACACCGAGGTAGGGTGACTGTACATAGTCCCCCGGCAAGCTGGTTTTTATAAATTCCAGCTGGCGTATTGGAATAGTGGTGGTGAAATCAAGTTCATCTGCACGGTAGCGTGCAAATACTGCATCCGCATTTTCAATGGCGTAATAGAAAACCTGGTTAATTCTGGTTGCAGTATTTTCCCTGTATTGTTCATTACGTGCGAGCTCTATATGTGACTGCACCACCCAGTCTTTGAGCACATAGGCACCATTACTGATCAGCTTACCCGGACGTGCAAACCGTTCACCGTGTTCCACCACACTCGGTGGGTGTACCGGATATGCCATGCTGTGATTCAGCAAACCCAGAAAAAAGGGTGTCGGATTTTCAAGGGTGATTTCGAGTGTCAGGTCATCAATTGCACGGACACCCAGTTCTTCCGGCGGTAATTCACCACGATTGATTGCAGCAGCATTTTTTATGGGATAGAGGATGCCGCTGTAGACCGATAGCGTTGCCGGATCGAGGCCACGACGTAAACTGTAGGCCCAGTCACCGGCGGTAACGGGATCACCGTTGCTCCAACGGCCATCCGAACGCAGGGTAAATGTATAAACCCGGCCATCATCGCTTAACACCCAGGACTCCGCCGCCCCGGCGATTAACTCGCCATCCGGTGCTTCCATAACCAGGGGTTCGTACAGGTCACGCAATATGTTGCCGGCTGGAACACCCTGTGCGCGATGTGGGTCCAGCGTCTGTGGTTCAGCACCATTACCTTTATGCAGTACCTGATCAGTTGCTAATTCAGTGCCGGATTCGCCCCCTATCTGCCCGTAGTCACGCGCCTTAACCGGTGATTGATTGTCATTGCTGCATCCAGCAAGCACTAACAAACCTGCAGCGGCTAAGGCCGTGACCCTGTGTCTGTTCATCGATGGATATACAAAATAGTGTAGCGGCATGCGGCCAACAACTTCTACCTGTTCAGGCGCTCATGCGCACTATAGCTGCTTTGTACTAATTAGCCCCATTAAGCGCTTTTTAGCCTGCTCTTCTTGAGGTGCACCAGCAGCAATGAAATGGCGGCCGGTGTCATACCGGGTATACGCGATGCCTGGCCAACTGTTGCGGGCCGAATCTCGCTAAGCTTCTGACGAACTTCATTCGACAGGCCCAGCACCTGAGCGTAATCCAGTTGCTCAGGCAGTGTTGCCTTGGACTGTTTACGACTGCGCTCAATTTCGAGTTCCTGACGTTTCAGATAGCCTTCGTAGCGCGCCAGTATTTCAATTTGCGCATCGATCTGCTCGCCCTGTTCGATAGTTTCATCAACGGGGCGCGGCCGCTTGCCCACGGTGTCGATACTCTCGAGGAACGCATGGCTGACTTCCGGACGACGCAGCAGTTCCAGCGCTTTTTGTTCTCGTGACAGAGCACCCCCCAGTGTCTCAATCTGATCGGCAGACAGATGTGCGGGCTGCACGGTAATGGCTGCCAGCCGTTGTTGTTCCAGCGCTATGCGCTCACGTTTAGCTGAAAATATCTGCCAGCGCTTATCGCCAACGATGCCCAGGTCACGGCCAATCTCTGTTAAACGTTCATCAGCATTGTCTTCCCTGAGCAACAGGCGGTACTCGGCACGACTCGTAAACATGCGGTAGGGTTCCAGGGTGCCCCGCGTTACCAGGTCATCAACCAGTACACCTATGTAGGCTTCATCACGAGCCGGACACCAGCCCTCTTTGCCAAAAGCCCTGCGACCCGCATTAATACCCGCAAGGATCCCCTGTGCACCTGCTTCTTCATAACCTGTAGTGCCATTTATCTGGCCCGCAAACCAGAGATTTTTTATGGCTTTGGTTTCAAGCGTATTTCTTAAATCCCGCGGATCAAAATAATCATATTCGATAGCATAGCCCGGGCGCGTGATACGGGCGTTCTCCAGCCCACGCATGGAATGCACAAATGCCTGCTGCACATCGAAAGGCAGACTGGTCGAAATGCCGTTGGGGTAAAGCTCATTGGTATGCAGCCCTTCGGGCTCCAGAAAAATCTGGTGACTGTCGCGCTCGGCAAAGCGTATGACCTTGTCTTCAATTGAAGGGCAATAACGCGGGCCTACACCGTCAATAACACCGGTATACATAGGCGAACGATCCAGACCCGCACGAATGATGTCATGTGTCTGCGCATTGGTATGAGTGATGTGGCAAACCATCTGCTGCGGATGATCGGTACGTGAGCCGATAAAAGAAAATACCGGGCGCGGCTCATCACCTGGCTGTACCTGTAACTGGCTAAAATCTACCGTTGCACCATCGATACGCGGCGGGGTACCTGTTTTAAGGCGGCCAACGCGCAGCTCCAGCTCCCGCAGCCGGTGAGCCAGGCCTATCGAGGCCGGATCACCTGCCCGCCCGCCAGTGGACTGATGCAAACCCACGTGAATACGGCCATCAAGAAAGGTGCCAACCGTTAGCACCACCGCTTGCGCGTAGTAACTCAGGCCCATTGCCGTTACCACGCCACGCACTTCGCCCTGTTCGACAATGAGGTCTTCCACCCCTTGCTGAAACAGTGCGAGGTTCGGCTGATTTTCCAGTGCCTGCCGTACGGCCTGCCGGTACAGTACCCGGTCCGCCTGCGCACGTGTCGCGCGGACTGCTGCCCCTTTACGCGCATTCAGGGTACGAAAATGTATGCCCGCGTGATCAGCCGCGCGGGCCATCACACCATCAAGTGCATCAATCTCGCGCGTCAGATGACCTTTGCCGATGCCACCAATGGCCGGATTGCAGCTCATCTGGCCAAGTGTTTCCAGATTTTGGGTAAGCAGCAGCGTGCGTGCACCCATACGCGCGGCGGCGGCTGCCGCCTCGGTACCGGCATGCCCGCCGCCGACAACGATGACGTCGTATGTATACTCGCTACTCACTGGATAATTCTCATGCGTTGCTGATCGTCCTGAATGGTTCCTCTCGCGAGGGCCGCGCATTCTACAACTGCTTGATGACCACGTCCCAAAAAAGTGCAGCCGCAACGCAATATATTGCTTATACAACTACTTTTTTGCTGGCTCCAGCGCTGTTTCAGGCTGACCTATATCTGACCCGCTTTTAACTCCAACCAGTCAAAATAATCTGGCAGCCGGCGGTCTGAAATCAGTGACCCTCCCCGTAATCCCTGCTCTATCTGCCGCGGCGAAAAGCTTTGCTTGCGGTAGTAGTCGGTAAGACCATTGCGCTGATATTCTTTGTATAACTTACGCCAGGTATCACCTGCGTTGGCATTGTGGGTGGTATTACGCTCGTAGGCCTGACCACCTTTTATGATTTTGTTGGTGAACTGTGCATAACTACGCAGGGGGAAATGAAAGATATCGATAAGGCCTTCAATTACTCCGGGTTCGCCAGACAAGGTCGCCCAATGATTGCCCTGTGCAATTTCTACTACCGGATCAGCTCTGTGAGCAACCTTAGGAGGCAGCGGCTTGCCCTTCGCATTCAATGACACTTTTTGCCGGTAAGTCATGTCCTGAAAAAACTGGCCTGTTTCGTGATTGAGCGCTATAAAATCATGCCGCTGGGCTACCAGGATCCCCTGCTCTGCAGGAATATTTAAAAAGGTCGATTTCAGATCGCCGCTACGCGGCCACCAGAATTCATCGGCATCATTGTTGATAACCCAGTCAGCAGCATGCTCTACGGCAGCCAACCTTGCCATTCGTGTAACCCACGCAGACTGATTGTAGTCATCATCATCTTCATAAATATATCTGGCAATACCCTGTTCTTCATATTTACGAATAATATCCGGAGTTGAATCTTCGGATTTATTATCGGTAATCAGAAAATAATCAACCCCCTGAGCGCGATGAAACTCTATATTTGCGGCCAGTACATCTTCTTCATCACGAACCAGCAATGTCATAACCAGCTGCATTGATCACCCTTTCGGTCTGAACTATGAACTAAAGCATAAGAGCACGGGATTGTAGCACCCGGTTGCTTGTTTACCTGCCCCGCTACATAAGCTTTTTTGCCTTGTCATAACAGCGGTAGTGCTTCACGGTTTTGTATTCACTGTTCTGCAACAATACGGGTACATGCGTTACTACAGATAGTAGACAACGTACTTTTAAGAGCAATAATTATAAGCATAAAAATATGCTCGAGAATAATCTGGCCAGCCGCTCGTTACCCGCAACCCCTGTACATGGGTTGATCTGGTTTTATGCGATTTGGATTGGTCTTGCGGTATTAAGTGCATTGCTTGGACACTCTCAGATAAGTGTTACGAGCACACTATTTTTACTCGGTGGAATCATCAGCACCAATTTTTTCTTTGTTGCTTTTTCACGCACTGAATCCAGAAGTCCAACCTTCCTCCACTGGCTCACCATTTACCAGACAATTATTGCTATAGGCTGGATCAGTGGCTATTTTTATTTTAGTAGCGGCTCCGGTGAGCTTGCACTAGGCATGTATATCACCCTATTAATGGTTGCTGTTTTTTACCTGGGAATCAGAACTTTACTAAAACTGAGTTTCATCGCACTGGCAAGCTATGTACTGGTTATAACACTGCAAATGCTCGTGCCCTCCCAGGAAGCTACCTCCCTGCTGTCTGCAAGTATTCGCTTTCTTATCTTTAGTGCAATTGTGGGCTGGATCTATCTGTTTGCCCGGCAACTACGTGACCTGCGGTATCAATTACAGAATCGTAATGAGGAATTGCAGATGGTTATAGATCGGGTAACAAAAATTGCTGAAGAAGACCACCTGACTAAATCTTATAATCGACGCTACATCATGGATGCACTCGCACGTGAGCGTTCGTTCGCGGTTCGTTCCGGAAAGGCCTTTTCCGCACTAATATTTGATTTGGATCACTTTAAAAGGATTAATGACAGCTATGGCCATCTGGTTGGAGATGAGATTCTTGCCGACTTTGCTCGCAAGGTAAAGGCGGAACTTCGCGGCATGGATACTGTAAATGCAACAGACCATAAACGTTCTTTCGGGCGTTATGGCGGCGAGGAATTTATCGCTGTTTTGCCCGAAACTGATTTATTGGGGGCACATCGATGCGCAGAACGAATTCGAAAAAATATTGCTGAACAAATCTTCCGTGGCAACTACCAGATTACCGTCTCTGTAGGCGTGGCTGAGTACAAGCATGGGGAAACTGTACCCCAATTGCTAACCCGTGCTGATCAGGCGCTTTATCAGGCGAAGCGTGATGGCCGCAACCTGGTACGTTGCAGTGAAAAGGTTATTGAAGAAAGTTATAAAACTGTTCCCAAACTGAGAATTCTCAAATAAGCACATAAAAATATTTGCGCCATACCTTTAGCACTGTATAGAACGTAAATACTCAATCAGGTTATCAACAATTATTGCAACTCGTTCCCGAGTTGCTTCATCAGCACCTTCTTCTACCCAAAATTCATATCCACACACACGCATAAAGCGGGGGCCGTGCACGATAACGACTTCACGCCCATCAATAATTTTACGCAGTACATCTTCAGGAAATTTATCGCCCTTGCGCTCTTCCAGCCGCGTGAGATCGGGGACAATAATGGTGAATCTCCGAAATATGCCGTAATGCTAAAGGGCTACTTGCCTATACAGAAACTTTCAAATATGCGGCCCAGCAAATCATCACTGGAAAACTGGCCGGTAATTTCAGCAAGTGCATTTTGGACCTGTAACAGCTCCTCTGCCATTAGCTCGCCAGCTTTAGTATCAGCCAACACTTTGCTGGCCATTTCAAAATGTGTCTGTGCTTTTCTCAAGCTCTGCAGATGCCGTTGCCGCGCAATAATACTGCCCTCCGTAGCGGGCTGATAACCCAGGCTGATCTCCAGATGACGCCTTAGTTCATCTATACCGGCACCAGTCAACGCACTCACACAGACCGTATTATTATCTCGTCCACTAATACCAGCAACTTCATCACCAAGATCAATCTTGTTGCGGACAACGGTATAACCAGTGGTGGCTGGCACCTCAGCCAGCAAAGAATCCAGCTCCTCGCTGGTAACAGTACAGGTATCAACTATTATCAAAACGTGATCAGCATTCACCAACTCCTGCTGGGCACGCCGGATTCCTTCTGCCTCAACTTCATTGCCCGCAGCCCGCAATCCGGCGGTATCCACAATATTGACGGGCAAGCCGTGTATTTCGATCTGCTCTTTAACCAGATCTCTGGTTGTGCCTTCAACAGCAGTAACAATTGCTGCGTCGTACCCCGCCAGCGCATTTAGCAAACTGGATTTACCCGCATTGGGTCGACCGGCCAGAACAACAGTGACACCATCTCTTAACAGACAGCCCTGACGAACTGTATTTTCTACCGACTTAAAGGTATTACGCAGGACTTCAATGCGTTGAAATAATGAGTTATCGGACAGGAAATCAATTTCCTCTTCCGGGAAATCTAATGCGGCTTCCACATAGACACGCAAAAGAGTGACCTGTTCATTCAGGTCATTCACCAGTACCGAAAACTGTCCTTGCATGGATCGGCGTGCAGCACGAGCAGCTGTACGTGACGTGCTATCAATCAGGTCAGCTATAGCTTCTGCCTGTGTGAGATCCATTTTGTCATTGAGAAATGCGCGCTGCGAAAATTCGCCCGCTTCAGCCAGACGTGCGCCGGTTGCACAAATCTGTTCGAGTAGCAGTTCAACAACAACAGGACTTCCATGGACCTGTAGTTCAAGGATATCTTCACCGGTAAAGGAATGCGGCCCAGGGAAAAATAGTGCTATGCCGTTATCTATGGTTTCGTTAACACCAATATCGACCAGAGTTGCCAGCCGCGGTTCCGGAATGCTGCCGATCAACTGAACAGCGATGTCCCGCACCCGGCGGCCTGATATTCGAATGATAGCAATTCCACCGCGCCCCGCCGGGGTGGCGCGAGCAACAATTGTGTCGTCTGTACTGAAGTTAGCCATCAACCAAACATACTAATGAGTGCCTCGGTATACCAGATGTTTGCTGGCCAACTAGCGACACCAGACCTGCTGAAGCTAATGGCTGCAGCAGACGTCTGTCGCTAATCTACCGCCATTTTACGGTTGATATTCCACTGCTGAATTACCGATAAAACGGAGTTGGTCAACCAGTAAAGAACCAGGCCTGATGGAAAAAATGCGAAGAAGCCGGTAAACATGATAGGCAACATCATCATTACTTTAGCCTGAATCGGATCCGGTGGTGCGGGGTTCAGCTTTTGTTGCACAAACATTGCGAGGCCCATCAGCAACGGCAAAATAAAATACGGGTCTCGTGATGACAGATCGGTTATCCAGAGAGCAAAAGGTGCCTGACGCATTTCGACACTTTCGAGCAGCACCCAATAAAACGCAATGAAAAAAGGTATCTGAATGATCATTGGCAAACAGCCAGCAGCCGGATTTACTTTTTCGGTTTTATACAACTCCATCATATGCTGACTGAGTGCCTGCCGATCATCTTTATAACGCTCCTGCAGGCTTTTCAGGCGTGGCTGCAATTTGCGCATTTTTGCCATCGATCGCCCGCTGGCTTCTGTCAGCTTGTAAAAGGTTGCCTTTATCAGGAAAGTCACAAAAATAATTGTCCAGCCCCAGTTCCCAAACAGGCCGTAGACTTTCTGTAATATCCAGAATAATGGCTGGGCAACAATTGCCAACAGCCCGTAGTCAGCCGTTAGGGCGAGTCCGGGTGCGGTTTCTTCCAACTGATCCTGCAGTTTAGGTCCGACAAAAAAATCAGCCTTAAAAAGTTTCTGTTCACCTGGAGCTACAACACGCGTTGGTCCATTAGCTCTGACGGTAGCGATACCCGCATCGTAATTGGCATCGTAACTAAACTCTTCATCCGCGGGCGGTACGGCCGCGGAAAGAAAATGATGCTCAATGGACGCTATCCAGCCACCGGCCAGTTTCCGATTAACCGGGTCGTCAGCAAAATCTTCCGGATCCAGCTTTTCATACTTCTCGCCATCGTAAATAACCGGCCCGTTGAAAGAATAGGTATCGACATCAAACATCGACCGTTCTGGGGGGCTGTGAAACCGGCGAATCTGCAAATAGCTTAATACGCGCCAGTCATCTGCGCTTTCATTGAGTACCCTGTATTCAATATTGATGGCATAGCTGCCACGCTTCAAACGGTAAATTTTCTCTACCGTTATGCCATTACTGGTCCAGTATAGTGGGACTTCCAGTACATCCGCCGATGGCTGCATGACAAATGTATCGCTATCAGTTTCAAATGTAGCAAGATGTGTGGGACCACCACGGGAAGAATCAACAAGACCACTAATAAGTACGTAGGGATCTTCTCTGTCGCCGCGTAATAATTCCACGACCACATCTGGCTCATCTTTATGTTTCGGGTACTTTCTAAGCGCAGCACCCACCAGTGTTCCGCCTGTTTTGCTTATACGCAGATCCAGAACATCAGACCGTACGGAAATAAATTGTTCTACGGTAGCAAGCTCTGGTTTTACACCAGGAATTGCAGCCGTTGGCTGCGCTGAGGATGGATCACTCATCACTGGTAATTCATTGATCCTGGCGCTGTTGTCTGCATCGGCAAATGCTGGCAGCTGACTTTCTACTTCATTAGCAGCTGCTGTGGCCTGCCCGGGGTCAACAGCTGGCGCCTGTTCAACCTGCCATTTTGACCAGGTCAGAAAAGCCATGGCGGCGAAGAGAGCCCAAAGAATGGTACGTTGGTTGGTCATTATGGTTTTCTGTCCCCACGCCGGTTGTTTTTCCGGCCGTTTACATTCTTATGGTTACCTGTGGTCTGATAAATCTTTAACCAGTGTTTTTCTAGACTTTCAAACAGTTGTTCATTACTGGCTTTTCCTGCTGCTGTTTTTGCAAGTAAAACAATATCTACACCGGGAAAGTTATCGCGTCGATGCCTGAAACTTTCGCGGGCAAGGCGACGAACTCTGTTTCTGCCAACCGCAAGCGAAATTTGCTTTTTTGCGATCGCGAACCCAATACGTGCGTTAGGATGATCATTTTCTCGCCACAGCACAGTGAAAAACCGATCACCGGAGCGCGTCGCCTGCTGAAAAACCCGGCGGAATTCAGCGGGTAAACAAAGTCGGTAAAGACGGTTAAATCTAAATTGTTGAGTCGCCGTCACAGCATCACCCAACAAGGAAATCTTAGTGACTTAGTCGGGCACGCTGTTTTCGGCGCCTGCGTTTTAGGACCAGGCGACCGCCTTTAGTGGCCATCCGTGCACGAAATCCGTGGGTACGTTTGCGCTTGATGCGACTGGGTTGATATGTACGTTTCATTTTCTGAAAAACTTTATAAAAGGCTACCAAAAATTCTCTAGAAAATTTTATGGAAACCTGACCGGAAACAAGGGGATGGAGCCCCGCAAAGAGCGCGGAAGGTTACTTGCGCTAGGGTATCATGTCAATAGCGATTAAGGCTGTGGATAACTCTGATTAAGCAGTATAGACTTGCCCGTCCTTCGAGCCTAACAAAAAGAAATAGCTTAGGATTACCTTACGTGCAAACATCCATTTGGAACCAGTGTATACAAGCCCTCCAAGCGGATCTTACCGAGCAGCAAATCAATACCTGGATCAGGCCTCTGCAGGCTGTCGAGGAGTCAGATAAGCTGCGGTTGCTCGCGCCCAACCGATTCATCGTTGACTGGGTAACAGCCAACTGCAAGCAACAGATAGAAGAAGCCATCAGTAATAATACCCGCTGGCCCGCGGGGGCCGTCAGTATCGAAGTAGGCCACAGAGCCAGTGTGGCACCAGAAGCCATTTCCCAAAACGCGAAGCATCCGCCTATCACCCCGGATGCCGTACCTGGCAGCAAATTGAACCCCACTTATACCTTTGAAAATTATGTAGAAGGTAAAAGTAACCAGCTTGCCAGAGCAGCCTCTTTGCAGGTCGCTCAGAATCCCGGGTTGGCCTACAATCCGCTGTTTATCGCTGGCGGGGTAGGTTTAGGCAAAACTCACCTGATGCACAGCATAGGCAATCTGATTCGCGAGCGGCGCCCGGGGGCGCGGGTTGCCTATGTACATTCAGAAAAGTTTGTCGGGGATATGGTGACTGGCCTGCGGCATAACAGCATCGCCGAATTCAAGAAAACCTACCGCTCACTGGATGTATTGCTTATCGATGATATTCAGTTTTTTGCCGGAAAACAGCAGTCACAGGAAGAATTCTTCCATACTTTCAATGCGTTATTGGAAGGACAGCAGCAGGTAGTATTAACTTGTGACCGTTATCCCAGAGAAGTTTCCGGATTAGAGGAAAGGCTTAAATCCCGTTTTGGGTGGGGTTTAACTGTGGCGATCGAACCGCCCGAGCTTGAAACCAGTGCCGCTATTCTGATGACAAAAGCGACTGCCGCTAACGTTGATCTGCCTGAAGATGTGGCATTTTTTATTGCTCAGCATATACGGTCTAACGTCAGAGAGCTGGAGGGGGCGCTGCGGCGCGTTATAGCAAACTCGCATTTTACGGGCCAACCCATCACCCTCGAATTTGCCAAAGAGGCGCTGCGGGATCTCCTGGCATTGCAGGAAAAATTGATCACGATTGATAATATTCAGAAAAAAGTAGCGGAGTATTTTCAGATCAGGGTTAGTGATCTTTTAGCAAAAAGCCGCAGCCGTTCAATTACCCGGCCAAGGCAGATGGCCATGAGCCTGACCAAAGAGTTAACCAGCCATAGCCTGCCGGAAATCGGGGATGCCTTTGGCGGACGTGATCACACGACAGTTATGCATGCGTGCAGAAAAATTAAGGAATTGCGAGAAACTGAGAATAGAATCAGGGAAGATTATAAAAACCTCCTCAGGATACTTTCAATTTAAAGCTATCATTCTAACGGCGATTGAAAACCGGTTAACGGGCTGTGGATAAACTGAGCAGGGAATTTAGGGGAATAAACTTACACATTTAATTCACAGCCTTTCCGATGATAAAAGCATGTTTTATAAACAGGTAAAACACTTATAACAAGCTGATTTAATTAATAAATAATATTTTATTAACAGATTTTTTGGCCCTCTATAACTACTACTATATAGATATATAAATATTATTTTATATACAGCACAGGTGGATAAATGAAACTCTGTACGTCTCGCGAATCGCTATTGAAGCCTTTACAGGCTGTCATCGGTGTAGTTGAGAGAAGGCAAACTATGCCGGTACTCGCAAATGTTCTGTTGATAGCGGATAACAACAAGCTATCAATTACTGCTACGGACCTGGAGGTAGAACTGGTAGCAAGTTCGCCTGTTGATGCCATTGACATGCCAGGTGAAATTACGATACCAGGCAGAAAATTTCTGGATATTTGCAAATCATTGCCGGAATCAGCAGAAATCAAGATTTCACTGAAAGGTGATCGGGTAACTGTTCAATCCGGTCGAAGCAAGTTTGTTTTATCCAGTCTGCCAGCAGCAGAATTTCCGGTAGTAGAAGATATTAATGCCGAACGGGTGATAACAGTCGGTCAGGCCGCATTTAGCCGGTTGCTTGAAAAAACCCATTTTTCTATGGCCCAGCAGGATGTTCGTTATTACCTTAATGGTTTGTTATTGGAGACGGGCGGTGGGCGGTTACGAGCAGTAGCCACCGATGGGCATCGGCTGGCACTGTCTGATATCGAGCTGGATGACGCGGATGGTGCGAGTGCGCAGGTCATAATTCCTCGCAAAGGTGTACTGGAGTTACAACGATTGCTCGGTGGTGAAGGCGAGGTTCAGATTGCACTGGGTAGTAATCATATTCGGGTTGAAGTGGGGGACATTCGCTTTACCTCTAAACTGATCGATGGGCGTTTCCCAGATTATGATCGTGTTATACCGGAAACGAGTGCCAAAGCGGTGACAGCCAGTAAAGATGCGCTCAGGCAGGCTTTGCAAAGGGCGGCAATTCTATCGAACGAAAAATACCGGGGTGTTCGGCTTGAGTTTAGGAAAAATAATATCCGGATCCAGGCCAATAACCCTGATCAGGAAGAAGCGGAAGACGAGGTTGAAGTTGAATATAGCGGGGAAGAAATGGAAATAGGCTTCAACGTTAATTATTTGCTGGATGCACTGGCTGCAGTTGAAGAAGAAAACGTTGAGATCGGCCTCGTAGATCCCAATAGTAGCTGTGTTGTACGCGCTCCGAATGACGATAAAAGTCTTTACGTTGTTATGCCCATGCGA
>SMVB01373864.1_pt1 | contig 12580 bp, 13 predicted proteins | sample 2456461 | NCBI WGS metagenome assembly SMVB01 (sample SAMN11095934, study PRJNA526329) | marine sediment metagenome | biome: Marine sediment; feature: Surficial sediment; material: Deep marine sediment; isolation source: Hadal surficial sediment | place: Pacific Ocean | collected 2014-05 | depth...
AAGTAACTTCATGTCATCCTGTGTGTCACGAATAATCTAGACCAAGCCCATTCAGGCTCCGATTCCGCCAACTGCGCCATCCCCCACCTTGTCATCCTGAGGAAACGAAGGATCTGAGCCCAGCCCACCCATGCCATGGCTGAGCGAGATCCTTCGACTTCGCCAAGCTTCGCTCAGGATGACAACTCAATATATAGTTACTCTCCGTCGTCCGGGCGCGCCGCGCGCCATAAAGCGCTGAGTAGTTACAATACTGTAGTAACCCCGAGCCTAGTGTTTTGTCTTGGCGATGAGAAATGAGGAGACAATGGAGGCAATTGGCTGCAACCAAGTCTTGATGCACATCAGAGAAGCCCCTAAATTCTCTCGTGATCAAAACGGACGGTTCACAAGAATGTGGGAAGGAAGCTTTCACATTTACAAATCCCCCTAACCCCATTTTCCAAAGGGAGAAACTACGCGTCAACTCCGTAAAAATCTACAGGAATAGCAAGTTGAAGACTCTCGAAATCTATGTAAGAACGCAACATCGTTCACCAGAATTTCTTCTTCGAGAAAGACCATGACTCTATGAGCATGTTCATGTTCATTCATGGCTCGGGGAATGGTGGATGGTGCTGGGACAAGGTGACGCCTTTGCTCACGCAGGCCGGGCACGAGGTCATCGCCCCTGATCTACCGGGGCACGGGAATGACAAAACCCCTGTCAGGGAAGTGACTCTACAGTCATGTGTTGATCATGTGGTCCAGATTCTGGATACGCAGTTGAAGCCGGTCATTCTTGTGGGTCATAGCACAGGCGGCCTGGTCATCACTCAAACAGCCGAGCAGAGACCCGGCATGGTCAAAGCACTGGTGTATCTCTCTGCGTTTCTCTTGCAAAATGGCGAACGCTGTGTAGACATGCATGATCCCGAATCCTTGGCTAGAGAAAACCTCGTTCTTTCCAATGACGGAGGAAATGAGCGGGTCAAAGAGATGTTCTACAGTGATTGTTCTGACAAGGATATCGCATGGGCGCAATCCTTACTGGTGCCAGCGCCGTTGCAAATAGCTTTCACACCAGTCGCAACGTCTGAGAATAATTTCGGGCGAATCCCCCGCTACTATATCGAATGCCTCCGCGATCAAGCCATTACGCATTCTTGCCAACGCAGGATGTACACAGCGCTGCCTTGCAAACACGTGTTTACGCTGGACACAAGCCACTCACCGTTCTTGTCGGCTCCACAGGCCTTGGTCGATCATTTGCTTGCGATATGAATCTGCTATGACGAACACCTACCCTATAGCTTGATCGACTACGGGATCACGATACAACAACGCCTATTTTGGCCGGTGACTCACTCTGCTGGAATAGGAACTTAATGTGCGAGCCCTTTAATTTAACGAATTGTTGCACGGATATCCGGATCAGAACTGCGACATTTCGGATCCGGGAAAGACAGACTCCAAAAAATCTGTTCACCGCATATTGATAATATATTGGATTCAGTAGACAATGGTTTCATGCCGACTATTTGGTACAACGTATGCATACTTTCATTATAAAAAAGACCAACCAGAATAGGATAGAATGAGGAGACGACCTTAAAAAAAGTCATTGTGAGGTGCAAGAGATTCAGCGGGGCGAACACGACAGCGAGCAAAGGAGACATGCATGCCTGGAAATCGTCTCTTTACAAAGTGGGATCGTCTAGACAGAGAGAGCATCAGACGTGCGCAAGCGTATAAGTTGCGGATATTCTTGCGCGATCAGGTCGTTCCGTTTTCTCAATTCTATCGCGAGCTGTTCACAAAGGCTCACATTGATCCGGATAAGATTCAGTCGCTGGATGACCTTACACGGATCCCGTTTACGTCTAAGCAAGACCTGCTCGTCACTCCAGAAAACCCGAATCGTGCGAGAGATTTTGTGCTCATCCCTGATCGGGCGCAGATTTCGAAACGGCCCGCTGTCGTGATGCAAGCGCTACTGAGGGGAAAGGCGCATGTGCAAGCCGCACTTGAGCGGGAATACCGTCCCATCTTCCTGACCAGCACCACCGGGCGTTCAACTGACCCCGTTGGTTTTGTGTATACAGCCTACGATCTCAATAACCTTGATTCAGCCGGCAAGCGTTTTGCGGAGGTCCTGGGAATCATGCCTGATGATCGCTTGGTCAATATGTTTCCCTTTGCGCCGCATCTCGCATTCTGGCAGGTCCACTATGCGGCGACAGCTTTCGGAGTCTTTACCGTCAGCACCGGCGGAGGCAAAGCCATGGGCACCGATGGCAACTTACGCATCCTGGGAAAGACGCAGGTGACGACGATGCTGGGAATGCCGACCTTTCTTTACCATGTGTTGAGCCAAGCTGCCGATGAAGGACGCAGGTTTGAGAATCTGACGTCGTTGGTGCTGGGTGGCGAAAAAGTGCCGCCGGCATGCGCACCAAGCTTGCAGCTCTGGTGAAGACAGTGAGTGGGAACGAGGCTCGTGTTGTGGCCACATATGGATTCACCGAAGGTAAAATGGGATGGGGGGAATGCCCCTTCCCGCTCGGACACACATCGAGCGGATACCATCTTTATCCAGATCTCGGCCTGTTCGAAATCATCGATCCGGAGTCGGGTGAAGTTCTTCCCGATGGCTCTCCAGGAGAATTAGTCTTTACCCCGCTCGACGCACGCGGGACTGTGGTGTTGCGCTACCGTACCGGCGATTTCATTGACGGCGGACTGTCCTACGAGCCATGTCCGTATTGCAAACGTGTCGTACCCCGCCTCCTCGGCCATATTTCCAGACAGTCGGAAGTGAAGGAGCTACGCTTGGATAAGATCAAGGGCACGTTGGTTGATTTCAACATACTGGAACATGTCCTTGACGATGCGGAGAACATCGGCGCCTGGCAGATTGAACTGCGTAAAGCACATGACGATCCCCTGGAGCTCGACGAGTTGATTCTGCATGTAGAGAAAACCGGATCGGTGAAGGAAGACATGCTGGCCATGCAGCTCACAAATCATATTGTGGCATATACCGAAGTGCGCCCCAATCAGGTGTTATTTCATAGCCGGAAGGAAATGTGCCGAAGGCAAGGCGTCGGTGAGGAATTGAAGGAAAAACGTATCGTGGATCATCGTCCGCAAGCAGGACATTCTCAGCCGCAGGATTCATCAAAATGGCGGAGTTTACTCGCGTCGATTTTCAAACGTCTGGAAAAAAAGACATGAGGGCGATGGCAAAAAGGCTGGTCGTGGTTGACGGTGTCCGTACCCCGTTTGCTCGTATAGGGACAGACTTGGCGGGAGTGGATGCCGACGAGCTGGGCCGCATTGCGGTGAACGCCTTATTGGCGCGTACAGCTATCGACCCCGGAATGATTGACGAGGTGATTATGGGCTGCGTCGGCCAACCGATGGGTGCGGTTAATGTTGCGCGGGTCATCGCGCTGCGCGCCGGGATTCCCAAGCATGTTCCGGCCATGACCGTAAGCCGGAACTGTGCGTCGGGCTGCGAAGCCTTGACCCAGGCTCAGGAAAAAATGGTGGCGGGCCGGGGCTCCATCTTCGTTGTCGGAGGCGTCGAGAGCATGACTCGGTATCCCTTGATTTTCAGGCAGAGTACGGCGGTGAAATTTGCAACCTTCAGCAAGGCAAAAACACTTGGACAAAAACTGTATGCAATGTCGTGTTTCCGACCTGCCGACTTTACCCCACAGTCCGCACTACTTCTGGGGCTGACTGATCCCGTCAGTGGCCTCAACATGGGCGAGACGGCCGAATTAATCACCCGTGAGCATGGCATTACCAGGCAGATGCAAGACGAGTTTGCCTTAGACTCACACCAACGGACCCTAGCAGCTCATGATCGCTTGGCGGATGAAATTTGTCCCGTGTACATCTCCCCAGATTTTAAGCGGGTCATGGTCGAGGATAACGGGCCGCGTCCTGATCAGTCTCTGGAAGCGCTGGCCAAGCTCAAGCCCGTGTTCGACCACAACATGGGCACGGTGACGGCAGGAAATTCCTCCCAGTTGACAGACGGCGGCGTAGCCCTGCTGGTCATGAGCGAAGCAAAAGCGGCTGAGCTCGGGTACACCCCTTTAGGCGCATTGACCGGATACAGCTACACCGGATGCGATCCCGCACGCATGGGCCTCGGCCCGCTCAGTGCCATGGCACAGGCCGAAACGCAAACCGGCCTAACGATACAGGATGCCGATATCGTCGAGATCAATGAAGCCTTTGCCGGCCAGGTATTGGCCGTTCTGAAACTTGCAGAGTCCAAAACCTATGCGCGTGATGTCCTTGACCGAAGCACAGCGATCGGAGAAATTCCTAGAGCAATCTTGAATGTCAACGGCGGCGCAGTAGCTTTAGGCCATCCCGTGGGCGCAACGGGCGCCCGATTGATCCTGAGCAGCTTAAAAGAATTGCACCGGCGAAAAGCCAAACGCGCCCTGGTGTCGCTCTGTGTGGGTGGCGGACAGGGGGCTGCACTCTGGCTGGAACGGCTGTGAAACGATGAATACCTATTTTACATCAGAGATTCTGGATGACGGTGTGCATGTGCTCACCTTCGACACCCCGGCATCGGCAGCGAACGTGTTCAACCGCGAGACGTTGAACGAACTCAGCACAATCATTGACGCCATTGCGGCAAATCCGGCCGTACGAGGCTTGATTTTCTTGAGCGCCAAGCCAGCCATCTTTATCGCCGGAGCCGATCTTCGCGAAATGGCGCGAAAGACGGCCGAAAATAACCTGCTGGAGATGATTCATTTTGGACAACAGGTATTCAATCGTATTACCGATCTCCCTATCCCGACTGCGGCGGCGATTCATGGTGCATGCCTCGGTGGCGGCTACGAGCTGTGTCTTGCCTGCGATTACCGCATTGCATCGGATGCTTCTTGCACCCGCATCGGGCTTCCCGAAACTCTCTTGGGCCTACTGCCCGCCTGGGGCGGCTCGACACGCCTGCCGCGCCTGATCGGGCTTCCCGACGCACTCGACATCATTCTCCAAGGCAGGCGACTCGCAGCAGTCCCTGCCCTGAAACGTGGCATGATCGATGCCGTTGTGCCCCGCGAACATCTGATTCGTGCAGCCATAGAACGCATGGGCAAGGGGATGCCGTCCAGACCACGACATGTGCTGGTCAATAACCCCCTTGCCGCATTCGTGATTGGCTCACGAGCCCGGGCCCGGGTGATGAAGACAACCAAGGGACATTACCCTGCTGTACTTCAAGCCTTAGAGGTTGCGGTGACAGGTCTCTCGAAACCATTGGCTGACTCGCTTGCGCTCGAAAGCCACGCCATCATCAGACTCACGAAAACATCCGTATGCCGCAATCTGATGGAGGCATTCTTCCTTCAAGAGCGCGCCAAGCGTCTGCATGTGTTAACCAGTGCCGCAGCAAAAGAACTCCGGAAAATCAACATGACCGCTGTGATCGGGGCAGGGATTATGGGCGCAGGGATTGCGCAGTGGGTGAGCGCACGCGGCCACATGGTCATCTTGCGTGATATTGACGAGGAAAAAGTCCGCAATGGCCTGGCCACTATTGCGGGCCTGTACCAACAGGGACTGAAACGTCACACCTTCGACCGGGTGTCCGCCCGGGAGGGGATGGATCGCATCTCTCCGAATGCCCGGGAGGTGCCGCTGACACATGTCGATCTGGTGATTGAAGCTGCGGTGGAGAAGATGGATGTCAAAAAACTGGTGTTTCAGGAATTGGCTGAATTGACGCGAGATGATGCTGTGTTGGCAACCAATACCTCCGCTCTTTCGATCAATGAGTTGGCCACGGTCGTCAAACATCCGGAGCGGGTAATCGGGCTCCACTTTTTTAATCCGGTGCATACAATGCAGTTGGTTGAGGTCGTGGTAGGTAATCAAACCCATTCCATCGTCACGGAACGAGTCCTTCAGTTTGTGCAGGGGATCGGCAAACTGCCGGTCGTCGTGAAGGACAGTCCCGGCTTTCTGGTGAATCGTGTGCTGATGCCCTATCTCATGGAAGCCGTGACCTTGTTTGAAACGGGAGCCTCCGCCGTGCAGATAGATCAGGTCATGCTCGATTTCGGTATGCCGATGGGGCCCCTCAGGTTGCTTGATGAAGTGGGCATCGACGTGGCCTTCCATGTCGCCACACATGTGAGCGCGGCGTTCTCCGACAGAATGCATGTTCCGGAGGCCCTCAGGTTGCTTCTACAGGCGAACCACCTTGGAAGAAAAACCGGGTCGGGTTTCTATGTGCATCATGCCCACGGCGGTTCGGAGGTGAACGGCGAGATCATGCATCTAGTGACAACGAAGCAAGCCAGGCGGATGGAACGGCAGGATCTTCAGGAGCGCATGGCGCTCGCGCTTGTGAACGAAGCCGCACGCTGTCTAGAAGAAGGGATTGTGTCGGAGCCGCAAGACGTGGATTTTGCGATGATCATGGGGACAGGGTTTGCACCCTTTCGAGGTGGGCCGCTGCGCTATGCTGATTCGCTTGAGATTTCGCATCTAGTCATGAGCCTCACGCACCTAGCGGAAGACGTTCATCCACGGTTTACGGCATGCGCCCTGCTTCAGGACATGGCCAAGACCGGGAAAAGATTTTACATGGACAAGACAACATGAGCACCGTACATAAACCAGAAGCGACATCTGAAGCCGGGGAACTCATCGACACCTCACAAATGTCCGTGGGCAAACGCGACGCGCTGGATTTGGCGGAAGATTCCCGCGAGACTATGGAACAGTATCCGACCTTTGCCGGACAACTATTCATGGGACATGTGGCCTGGGACATGATTTACCCGTTCATAGAACAACCTGCGGATGATGCGGTCAAAGGCGATGAGTTTCTCCAAAAACTTGAGACGTTTCTTCGTGAAAAAACCGACCCGGACCGGATTGATACAGAGGGAGAAATTCCCCGGGAGGTCATCGATGAATTAGGCCTGATGGGCGCCTTCGGCATTAAGATTCCTGCCGGGTACGACGGCTTGGGCTTGTCGCAAACAAACTATAGCCGGGCAAATATCTTGCTCGGAAGTCACTGCGGAAACCTGACCGCCCTGCTGTCCGCGCATCAATCGATTGGCGTGCCACAGCCGCTCATGATGTTCGGGACAGAAGAACAAAAGAAAACATACCTGCCGCGCATGGCCAAAGGTGAGATTTCTGCTTTTGCCCTGACCGAAGAGGATGTCGGTTCAGACCCTGCCAAGATAGAGACCCGGGCGGAACCGACTGCGGATGGAAAATCCTTTATCATCAACGGCAAAAAACTGTGGTGTACGAACGGCACCAAAGCCGGCGTCCTGGTGGTGATGGCTAGAACTCCGGACAAACTGGTCGGTGGGAAGAGCAAGCGACAGATAACGGCGTTCATCGTCGAGACAGATATGCCCGGCGTCAGCGTTGACCTTCGCTGTCGGTTTATGGGGCTCAAAGCCCTCTACAACGGGGTAATTCGTTTCCAGAATGTGATCGTGCCTCGCGAGAACATTATCCTTGCCGAGGGCAAAGGCTTAAAGGTGGCGCTCGCGACATTGAATACCGGGAGGCTCTCATTGCCGGCCGCATGCGTGGGCCTGAGCAAACGTTGCCTTGAGATTGCCCGCACCTGGGCCGGCACACGTGTGCAATGGGGCGCACCGATCGGACGGCATGCCGCCATTGCCGACAAGATTGCGAACATGGCGGCAGATATCTTCGCCATGGAATCCATGACCCTGCTGACTTCAGCGCTGGTTGACCGGAAACAAACGGACATTCGACTGGAGGCCGCCATGAGCAAGTTGTGGGGCACGGAAGCGGCGTGGCACATTGTCGATGAAACCATGCAAATCCGTGGCGGCAGAGGATACGAAACGGCTGCATCTTTGGCGGCACGCGGGGAGGAACCGGTGTCCGTTGAACGCCTGATGCGTGACTGCCGGATTAACCTGATCTTCGAGGGGTCCAGCGAAATCATGCGGCTGTTCATTGCACGAGAGGCACTGGACCCTCATTTGCGACTCGGTGCTCCTGTCATCAACCCGAGACGGCCCATGCTGGAACGTCTCAAGTCGGCTGGCAGAGCTGCGAAGTTCTATGCGGGGTGGTATGTTAGACAGTGGTGGCCAGGGGGCAGACATCCACCGGCAGGCATGGATCCTCAACTCCGCATCCATGCCCGTTATGCGGCAAAGACCAGCAAAAAACTGGCGCGTGCAGTCTTTCATGCCATGCTACGGCATGGACCGAAGCTGGAGCGTGAACAGATGCTGCTGGGCCGACTCATTGACGTTGGAACCGAACTATTCGCCATCACAGTCACATGTTCCAGGGCACAGTATCTTCTGGAGCATGGTGGAGATCGTCACGAGACCCTTGCCCTGGTTGATTTTTTCTGCAAGCAATCCCGTCTGCGCATCATGCGTTCCTTTCGGGGTGTCAGGAAAAACAACGATCACCATGGATACCGTCTCGCCCGTCGAATCCTCGACGGCAAATACGCATGGCTGGAGGAAGGGATTGTGCGTAGAAAGTGATGGCTCCTGATCATGAGTCTCTCAAGAACACAATTCAATGTTTTTCTGTAAAGATATTTCTGGCGAAGTTCAAAAAGTCTTGTCTGCTAAGGATGTCATTCAGGGCACATCCAACCTTTTGAAAACGGGCATCCCTCCATATCTTCGCCTTGTTCTTTTCTTATCGCCTCCCGCTTTACGCCTCACGCCTCACGAGTTTCCCCTCGTTTGGTTCCGGCTATGCCAGGTTAGGCTTTGCGAGGAATGGTGATGGTGTCTCCCCTAGAACTCGCTGGACGTTGGCTCGCCAGATATCTCTCACGGCCACGTACAAACGATGCCAAAGCTGCGACAAGTCAACCGTGGATTTTGTCAGCATCCCTCAGGAAAGGGGATGTTCTTCTCGTAGAAGGGTCCAGCGCTTCGGCCTTGTCGTCAAATACCTTACCCAGTCGACCTGGTCTCATGCGGCACTCTTTATCGGCGATGCGTTAGGTCCTCCGGGAGACGGTAAAGAACCCTGTGTTCTCGTGGAGGCAGATGTCAACGCGGGAGTGCGCGCAGTGCCGTTGAGCATGTATTCCTCCCAGCACACTCGAATCTGTAGACCTGTGGGGCTTTCGCCGGATGAAATTGATGCGGTCATCACATATGTCGTCACGCGACTGGGAGATCAATATGACCACAAGAATGTTATTGATTTGGCCAAATATCTCTTTCAAAGACCACCGGTACTATCTCGATGGAGACGCCAGTTTTTGGCCTTCGGAAGTGGTGATCCGACGCGGGCGATCTGCTCTTCCTTAATAGCGCAAGCCTTTCAGTCCGTTCACTATCCGATTCTGCCGGAAGTCATCCTCGAAAAGTCGAAAGACCCGGCCTGCGTGCAATGCGACAAAGAAATTCTCCGCATCCGGCATCATAAGCTGTTCACCCCAAGAGACTTTGATGTCTCACCGTATTTTCTCATCGTCAAGCCCACGATCAGGCAAGCATTCGATCCTCACCGCTTGAATTGGGACGACACGACCCAAGCGGAGTGATCATGAATGTCGCGGCACACATGGCAGATGGTGAATCACGCAGTCCTTTGACCACCATGAACACATGAATGTTGGTTGCATAAAGATAGACGCCCATTCGCCTCTTCATAACAAGTGCGGAGCCAGACATGTTCCTGAATTTGCATATTATATGTATTATTAGTAAAATGCGTAATAGGAAAGGTGGAAGTATGGCCATGGCACATCAATCGATTACTGCTACGGAATTAGTTCGGAATCTTTCAGGAGTGATAGACCAAGTCCGGATATCAGGCAAGTCTCTCTTGATCAAGAAAGGAACCCAGACTGTTGCGGAACTCCGGCCTCCACCAAAAGTCGGAATACCCGTGACGAAGCTTGGTGAATGGTTTGATTCTTTGCCCAAGTTGGGAAATGAGAAAACTCCAATGTCCCAGGATTTGGCAAGTCTCCGGAAGAAGGCGGTTTTGCCAAAGAGCTCATGGGATTAGTCATCGACACAAACATCTTTATTGATGCGGAGCATGACCGAATCGCCTGGAATGAGCTGACAGAAATGAAAGACTATGGTGAGGCATATATTGCGGCAGTCACGGTTTCCGAACTCCTGGCCGGTGTCCATTTGGCCAAAACAGCCAATGCCCGGATTAAGCGCTCCGCCTTTGTCGAGGGTATTCTTGGTGCAATTCCCTGCTTAGCATTTGAGGAAGCTGTGGCTCGGACGTATGCGGAACTCTATGCCCATTTTTTGAAAATTCAATCACGGGTTAAAGGCACATTCAATGTGCATGATTTACAAATATCGGCAACGGCCATCACGCATGGCTTTGCGGTTCTCACCAACAATGTCAAAGATTTTGAAAAAGTCCCAGGCCTGAAAGTCCTAAAGCCTCCTTAATGCATTGCCTCGCTTCGCTCGCTATTGCCCACTCAAATACTTGATTCTGCCTTATACAAACTCGATATCCTTAATTCAGCTCATACTTTGAAAGATTTACAATCTACCTGGCAATAGATTAGAAGCTTTACATGGAGACTATGCAGGATTGCATCGCAGAAGAATTCACAATCAATGGCGCCTCATTGTTCAATGGCAAGATGGCAATATTGATGATGTCCAAATCATTGATTATCATCAATAAATTATCGGAGGTATTGACATGATTCCATCTCATAGAGTTACCACACACCCTGGTGCCATCCTCCTCAAAGAATTTCTCAAACCATTAGGTTTATCGCAAAAAGCTTTAGCCACGCACCTTGGTATTCCCATTCAACGTGTCAATGAAATTATCAAAGGTAAAAGGGGTGTGTCACCTGATACGGCTTGGTTATTATCTGAGGCATTGAATATGACTCCTGAGTTTTGGCTCAATCTTCAGGCCACTCATGATGTGTCGTCTCACAAACCAACCACTCACATTCAACCATTCATAACAGTTGGTGGCTAATTTTCTTATTTACTGAGGAAGACGAAAAAAGTCAATGAGGCAACTCAAGCAAGTCTGACGCGAAACCTTTGGTGGGCAAAGGAAGAGCAAACGTGGGTGGGGGTAGCTCAAGAGTTTTAGCTTTCTTGAATAATCTCTCTAACCAATATTAAAGATAGATTCATGATAGTGTCGGAACATACCCTCATAGATTCCCCTAAGAATACGGTTCATTCTCAAATAGTAAAGCAACTGAGTCAGGCTAGTTATTAATCCGGCAATAGTTCAGAGTGCATTTATTTATTGAGAAGCCTTAATTACATTGGTGTTTGTCCCATTTGTCTTCATTCACTAGTCTTGCCGGGTTAATATAGAAGGTCAATTTGGCTTGATAAGCCTTACAGCCTTTATCTTGCTGAAATACAGCCAACGAGGTCTCATGACATTTTTCATAGTGACGCCTCCCATCCTGACTATTCTGGACACATATTGCATACCAACTAGCGCAAATCACCTATGAGGATTTTTTATGTCCATTCTTTACCCACATAGAGGATCAATAAACATATGGTCGATCTAGATTTAGGTCCCTTGTGGCTGACCTTGCAATTGGCTGGAACCACGGTCCTCGTCCTTTTGCTTGTCGGGACGCCCATTGCCTGGTGGCTCGCCTTCACCTCTTCACGATTTCGAACAGTGATCGAAGCCGTTGTGACCCTTCCCCTCGTCTTGCCTCCAACCGTGCTAGGCTTCTATCTCCTGATAGCGCTCGGACCGCATGGCCTTATCGGTGGACCCTGGAAGGAAGTCACAGGAGCTTCCTTATCTTTCACATTTACCGGACTGGTTATCGCCTCAACATTCTATTCCTTGCCTTTTGTCGTGCAACCTCTCCATAGCGCCTTCGAGGCAATAGGAAGAAAACCCTTAGAGGCGGCCTGGGCTTTAGGAGCCTCCAAATTCGATGCGTTTTTCACAGTTGCGTCGCCGATGGCTATCCGGGGGTATCTGACGGCCATTGTCTTAGGATTCGCACATACCCTTGGTGAATTCGGCGTCGTCCTCATGGTCGGAGGAAACATTCCCGGCCAGACGAAAGTCCTCTCTATTTCCATCTATGATCATGTAGAAGTCTTGGAATACACACAGGCGCATATTCTTTCCGTCGGGTTATTGATCTTTTCCTTTCTCATTCTTCTGGCTGTCTACACCACCAACCGTCGCCTCCCCATCCACGTCTCATGAGCCAGTTACTCGTCAATTTCGACATCACGTATCCCTCCTTTCACCTCAAGGTGAATATCATTCTTCCGGACCAAGGGATCACAGCGATATTTGGCCAATCAGGGTGCGGCAAAACCACATTACTGCGATGTCTAGCCGGCTTAGAACGCTCCCCTACGGGTACAATGATTCTGGGAAATGAAATTTGGCAAGATGAGGCACAGGACATTTTCCTACCCCTTTCGCGACGCCCTGTGGGATACGTGTTTCAAGAACCTCGACTCTTTCCTCACCTCAATATTCGTTCAAATTTATTGTATGGGTGGAAACGAACTCCTCTAGAAGTACGTAAGATTGACCTTGCCCATGTCGTTCACGTTTTGGACCTGGAATCACTTCT
>SMVB01345661.1_pt1 | contig 12578 bp, 8 predicted proteins | sample 2456461 | NCBI WGS metagenome assembly SMVB01 (sample SAMN11095934, study PRJNA526329) | marine sediment metagenome | biome: Marine sediment; feature: Surficial sediment; material: Deep marine sediment; isolation source: Hadal surficial sediment | place: Pacific Ocean | collected 2014-05 | depth 0-1...
ATCGTGGCCTTTTCGGCGATCGCGGGGTCGCGGCCGTCTACCGCGGCCGATCTCACCGGCGCTTCGATCGCGACGTGATAGACGCGCACCGGCTCGGCGATGTTTTTAAATTGGTTTTCGCCGAAATAGTCGAAGCCAAACGCCACCTTGGACTTAACCTCGTCGAACACCTTGCCCGAGATGCACACGCCGCCAGCCTTGCCCAGCGCTTCCAAACGCGCGGTGATATTGACGCCGTCGCCGTACAAGGCGCCGTCCTTCACCAGCACGTCGCCCAGATTGATGCCGATTCTGAAATCCATGCGCCGATGCTCGGCGAGTTGGCCGTTCCGCCTCGCAAGCTCGCGCTGGGCATGAACGGCGCATTCCACGGCCTCTACCGGACTGGCGAAATCCGCCAGAAGATTATCGCCCGGCGCATCCACCACCCGGCCCCGGTGACGCAAGATATGGTCGCGGAAAACGTCGCGATAGTCAGTAAGCGTGCGCACTGTCGCGCGCTCGTCGTCCTCCATCAGCCGTGAGTAGCCAACCACGTCCGCGCTCAGGATCGCGGCCAGCTTGCGCTCGCCTTCGCCCCCACCCACGTCGTTTCTCCTCGGCCCGTGGCGTACATCCTACGCAACCTTAGGTCGGCACTTCAAGTGCGGATCACCTGCCTCCAGAAAACCAACGCGGACCCGAGGTCGCTTTCCGCCGCCCGTTCAGGAACCCACGTCGCGGAAGCCCATGTTGCTTTCGACCGCGACCACGTCGTCGGGGCGGGCGAAGGGTTCGGGCGCGGGCTCGCCGGGGTGGCGTGGGCGGCCGATGGCGGCGAAGAATTCGTCGAGGCCGGGCGGCGAGATCAGCCATTGCATGACCAGCTCGACATCCGACTCGTTGATGATTTCGTGGCGGACGTTGTGGCCCAGGAAGGCGGTCGTTCCGGGCACGAAGGTATGGCTCTCGCCGTCGACCACCACGCGGCCGCGGCCCTGGAAGCAGGTCAGGATCTCGAACTGGTCGGCGTGGGAATGGGCGCGCACATGCCCGCCCGGCGCGATGTGCTGAAAGCCGCTGGCTAGATTGGCCGCGCCGGTGTCGGCCCCGCTCAGCTTGACATGGGAATAGCCGTTGGCCGGCACCGGCTGCCAATAGGACGGCCCATCCGCCGGTTGCACCACCACCGAGCGTTTGTCGAGACTTCCATCATCGGCCATGTCGCGTCCTCCCTTGCAACGGACAGTGAGGCCCGACTTTACTCCCGGCGCGGCGATCGCGAAATGCCCGGCCGGGTCTTGACGCCATCCGAACGGATTAAAACGGGCTCAATTCAAAACGCAGTCCGACGACCAGCGCATCGTCGAGATCGCCGTTCGTGCCCGCCCCGGGATCCATGACGTATTGGATGTCCGGTTGCACGGCCAGCCACGGCGTGACTTGGGCGTGGTAGGTCAGTTCGATAATGATCTCTTGATCGAACACCCGCGCGCCGGCCGCGCGCAGGGCATCCTTGAACGGCTCCCCGTTGCGCGCGAGCGCGACCGCGAGGCCGAGCCGGTCCTCGTCCCGGCCGGGCAGCAGACCCGTGTAGACCGCGCCGGCCCCGATATAGTTGGAGAACTGGTTTACGTCGCTGTCGGCAAAGCCCAGTCGGGCATAAACGACAAGACCCTGCTCCGGGTGTCTCGGTTCGTGGCGGATCATTCGTTCGCCAAGCATGTAGATGCCATGATTGCCGGATCGCCTGAGCGGATCGCCGGCCGCGTCGGTGGCCGACACGTCGTCGAACCCGGCCGTGAAACGCCACGCGCCGATCGCCAGTTTGGTACCGGCCCCGTCCACATAATCGGCTTCCGCCGTCAATAGCACCCCGTCCCCGCCGCCCAGTCGTATGGTTGTCCGGCGGGGATGATTGGGGTCGCCGGGCACGCCGTCGAGTACGGCCATCTGGATAGATAGCGTATCGGTGAAGGCAAGGCGCCCGCGCGCGGCCAATGACGTAACCGGAAAAATCGATGGGCCGTTGGCCCCCGCTTGGGAAAAATCGACACCGATGCCGTGCGAGCTGTTTATGAACAGGCCGCCGGCTTCGATCGCGTCGAACTCGGAGTTCAGGTTGTACAGCCCGGTCTTGACGGAAACCCGATCGTCCCAGAAGTTCTGCTCATACCAGAGTTCGAGCACGCGAAACGCCGAGGTCGCGTCTATATTGCTCACCCCTTGGGCGTCGCCCACGATATCGGCGCTCAAGCTATCGGCGAAGTTCCCCAACAGGTAACCGAAAAATGTCGCGCCATCCCATCCCCAGGCCCGCTCGGCATCGATTTTCGCCGTTAGATCCAGATTGTCCAAATACGCCACGTCCCGCTTGATGCCGCCTGTCGTATTTGTCCAGATATCGCCGGTATATACGGCGCCGAGGAGATATCCCGACTCCGCAGCGGTTGCCTCGCTCGCCGCCGTCGTCGGATCATCGGCATGACTGGCCGCGCCATAAACGACGATGCCCCAAAATGTCAGGACTCTCGGTACCAGAGACCGTCGAAACGCCATCCCCTTGATCCTTCCAAACGTTTTTGCGTTTGTCCGGACGAGCAGACAGCGGATCGATTTCCTGTCGCCGTAGCCGCGCCAGCCCGAGCCGCGTCGCGCGACAAAGGCGAGCGCCGCTCGGGTACGAATGGTTGCGCGATAATCGATTTGTAACGCGCCATCGGTACACCCCGCCCGGATTCAAATCGTGAATGCGTGGACCCGGGTCGGTCTCCTGGCTCGCGGCTCATCGCCTTGGCGCATCGCCTTCCCGGTCGGATCAGGACCGACCAGTGGCTCAAGTGATGCAGGCTAGCCGCTCACAGTTGCGGGGGCAGCCGCGGCATTGGCTGATAACTCAGCCGCACCGCGTTCCCGTTTAATCCCCTTCCGCGGAATCTCGCTTCGGGGAACCCGCGTCCATACATCGCGGGCATTCTGGCCAATAACGGCCGCGCGCGTCAATCGAATTTGTAGCTGAGCCCCCGCGCCGCGCCTTCACCGCCGTCAGCCGCTCTCGGCCGCCGCGTTCGCGCTGGCCTTGTGCAAGCCCCCGATCATCCAATCGGCGATCGAGCGGTCGCGGTAGGCGAACATTCGCCGCCTGGCCTCGATCGAGAAGTTCGGTGTTTGGCGCAGCACTTCCGCGAACATTCGCCCGGCTTCGCCCGGCGGCCCTCGCTGGCCGTAAATAGCGGCGAGCCAAATATATCCGCCGGGCCAGTCCGGATTGTGTTCGATCGCCCGCTTGGCCGTCTCGATCGCCCGGTCGTGGTCGCCCAGAACGACGTAGCCGTTGGCGATGTGGAGCAGGTGATGATAGCTCAGGTACGGATCGAGCGGGATGCCTTGGCGGGCGACCCGGATGCCTTCCTCCGCCGCGCCCGCGTAAATCAGTATTTCCGACAGGATCAGATAGCCGTCGCCATAATTGGGGTCGAGCACGAGCGCCCGTCGCCCCGCCGCCACGGCCTCGTCGAAGCGCCGCGTGCCGAGATAGGCCCAGCCTAGGCGCGCGTGCGCCGCGGCAAGCGTATCGTCCAGCGCCACCGCCCGCTCCGCCATGTCCACGGCCTGGCGAACGCTGCGCTCCAAATCATCGGTCCACTGATAATAATACGCCTGCATGTGAATCCAGCTGAGCTCGGCGTGGGCCGCGGCGAAGTCGGCGTCGAGCGCGATGGCTTGCTCGATCAACGCGCGTGCCTCGGCATTTGTCCCCCCGGTAACGCCGCCCTGCAATCTTCGGGCGCGCAGGAACAGGTCATAAGCCTGCATATTGTCAGTGTACTTGCGGACCATGCGCTGACGCTCGCCCTCGACGAGTCGGACCTTGAGCGCCGCGACCACTTTCTCGGCGATCTCGTCCTGGACCGCGAAAATGTCGCTTACGTCGCGGTCGTAGCGCTCGGCCCAGATGTGACGGCCGGTCTCGGCGTCGAGCAGCTGGACCGTGATCCGCACCTGTTCGTCCGATCGCCGCACGCTGCCCTGCAGGATGTGGCGGACGTTGAGCGCGGTGGCCGCCGCCGTCGCTCTCGCCATCTCATGCAGCCCCTCGCCGTCGCCGCCGCCGAACCGCTCGACGACGCCGAAAGAGGAATAGCGCGAGATCACGAAAAGCCCGGAGATCTTGGACAGATCGGTGATGATATCCTCGGTGATACCCTGGGCGAAGTAGTCTTGCTCCGATCCGCCGCCGAGGTTCTTGAACGGCAGTACCGCGATCGACGGCTTGTCGGGCAGTGATGGACGCGCGACCGACGTTTCCGGCGCGGGCGATTTTTCTCGATCCCCGAAGCCGCCTTGGAGCCATGCCGCCACGCCGATCGCGACGAGAGCGACCAGGCCGATCAGGAGAGGGCGCCGTCGCCCGAGACCGGACCGCGCGGCTGTCGGGCGCGCGCTGCCCTCGCCGCGCAGGTGGTAGGCGCGGACCGGCCGCTCGATGTTCTTGACCTGTTGCTCGCCGATGAAGTCGAAGGTGGCGGCGAGCTTGCCCTCGACCTGATCGAAGGCCGCGCCCGAGATGGTCACGCCGCCCGGCGCCGCCAGGCTTTCCAACCGCGCGGCGATATTGACGCCCGCGCCGTAAATGGTGCCGTCGGGCTTGCCGACGATCTCGCCGAGGTTAACACCGATGCGGAATTGCATCCGCTGGTCCTCGGGCAGGGGTTGGTTTGCCGCCTGGAGTCGTTCTTGTATCGCGATGGCGGCGCGCACCGCGCCGGTGGCGGTCTCGAAAACGGCAAGCACGGAATCGCCGGCCGTATCGACGATCCGGCCCCGGTCGGCCTCTATGTGCTCTCGGAAGATCAGGCGGTAGGCGTCAAGGGTCGCGATGGTGGCCTTTTCGTCGGCCTCCATGAGCCGTGAATAACCGGCCACATCGGCCGCCAGCACGGCGGCCAAGCGCCGCGTGACCTGGCTCTCCGTCACACCATTGCCTCCCCGCGGTCCTCCCGCGCGTCATGACTTTAGGCCAATTGCCGGGGTTCGGCCACCACGGGTTCACTCCGCGAGCCAGTCGATGCGGCCGCCGCCCGCGAGGCGAGGCGAGCTAGAAAGCGGGCGGCGCGACGCCGCTGGCTTCAAGCTGGTCGGCGAGCAGGCGCTTGAGGCGGTCGAGGCCGGCCGCGTCGCGCGCCTCGCAGCGGGCGACGAGGACGGGTTGGGTGTTGGAGGCGCGCAGCAGCCACCAACCGTCGGCGGTGTTGACGCGCACGCCGTCGATGGTGATCACGTCCGCCCCCTCCCCGGCCAGGCGCGCCGCGACCTCCTCGACCACGACAAACTTGCGCGCGTCGTCGCAGGCGAACCTGAGCTCCGGCGTGTTGAGCCGTTGCGGCAGCGCGGCGCGCATCTCCGCCAACGAAGTGTCGGACCGCGCCACCATGTCGAGCACGCGGACGGCGGCGTACAGTCCGTCGTCAAAGCCGTAATAGCGGTCGGCGAAAAAGATATGCCCGCTCATCTCGCCGGCCAATGGTGCGCCGGTCTCGGCCATCTTCTCCTTGATCGGTGAATGGCCCGTACGCCACATCAGCGGCGCGCCGCCATGGGCCGCGATCTCGTCGAACAGCACCTGGCTCGCCTTGACGTCGGCGATTACCGTCGCGCCCGGATTGTCGCGCAGCACGTCGGCGGCCAGCAGGCATAGCAACTGGTCGCCCCACAGGATTTCGCCGCCGCCATCCACCACGCCGATGCGGTCGCCGTCGCCGTCGAAGGCGACGCCAAGGTCGCACGCTTCGGCGCGCACGGTCGCGATCAATTGTTCCAGGTTTTCGGGCACGGTGGGATCGGGATGGTGCGACGGAAAGGTCCCGTCGATGGTCTCGTTGAGCATGATGTGACGCCCCGGCAAACGGGCGGCGAGGCGCGCCATGATCTCGCCGGCCGCGCCACTGCCGGCGTCCCAGGCCACGGTCAGGGGCCGGTCGGTGGCGTAGTCCGCCCCTAGCCGATCGACATAGGCGTCGCTGATATCGGTCTCCTCGACCGCCCCCTCGCCTTCCGCGAAATCCCCGGCCGCGGCGATCCGTCCCAGCTCCTGGATGTCGCGGTCCCAGAACGACGCGCCGCCGAGGTTCATCTTGAAGCCGTTATGGTCGGGCGGATTGTGCGACCCGGTGATCATCACGCCGGCGTCCGCGGCCAGGGTCTTGGTGGCGAAATAGAGCATCGGCGTCGGGCCGAGTCCGACCCGGACCACCGCCGCGCCGGCCGCGCGAAGCCCGTCCACCAGCGCGGCCTCCAGGGCCGGCGACGAAAGCCGCCCGTCATAGCCGACGCAGATTTTCGGCGCCGCGCCGGTCCGCGCCACGACCATGGTGGCGAAGGCGCGGCCCACGGCGCGCGCGTCGGCCTCGCTCAGGGTGTCGCCGACGATGCCGCGAATGTCGTAGGCGCGCAGCGCCGAGGGCGCGATGCGGTGGCCGGTCATGGCGCCGCTCATGGCACCACTGGGGCGCGGCCGACGCCGGTATAGGCGATCCCGGCGGCGCGCATCTCGTCCGGACTATAGATGTTCCTGAGATCGATCATCACCGGCGCGCGCAGCGCCGCCTTGACCCGGCCCAGGTCGAGGGCGCGAAATTCGTTCCACTCGGTGATGATGACCAGCGCGTCGGCGCCGTCCATGATCTCGTAGGCGGACGCACCCCACGTCACGTCGTCGAGCAGCTTGCGCGCCTCGTCCATGCCGACCGGATCGAACACCCGCACGGTGGCCCCCGCCGCCTGGAGCGCCGGCACGATGACCAGGCTGGGCGCGTCGCGCATGTCGTCGGTATTGGGCTTGAAGGTCAGGCCGAGCACGGCGATGGTCTTGCCGTCCACCGACCCGCCGCAGGCCGCGATCACCTTGCCGGCCATGGCCCGCTTGCGGGCCTCGTTGACCGCCACCACCGCCTCGACGATGCGCGCGGGCACCCCCAACGCCTTGGCGGTCTGCAACAGCGCGAGGGTGTCCTTGGGAAAACAACTGCCGCCGAAGCCCGGCCCCGCGTGCAGGAACTTCGGCCCGATGCGACCGTCCAGCCCGATGCCCCGCGCCACGTCCTGAACGTCGGCGCCTGTCGCCTCGCACAGGTCGGCGATCTCGTTGATGAACGTGATCTTGGTGGCGAGGAAGGCGTTGGCGGCGTATTTGGTCAACTCCGCCGTCTCGCGCGAGGTGAACACCACCGGCGTCTCGCGCAGGAACAAGGGCCGGTACAGGGCGCGCATCACGTCGCGCGCGTAATCGGTTACGGCGCCCACCACGATCCGGTCGGGGCGCATGAAATCGTCGAGCGCCGAGCCCTCGCGCAGGAATTCCGGGTTCGACGCGACATCGAAATCGACGCCCGGACGAAGGTCGGGCCGGGTCTCTACGATGATGGCTTCGATTTCGGCCCCGGTGCCCACCGGCACGGTGGATTTGGTGACCACCACGGTGCGTCCGGTCAGGGCGCGCGCGATGTCGCGCGCCGCGGCGCGGACGTAGCTCAAATCCGCGTGGCCATCGCCGCGACGGCTCGGCGTGCCGACCGCGATGAACACCGCGTCGGCGCCGTCCACCGCGCCCGCCAGATCGTCGGTAAAGCGCAGCCGTCCGGCCGCGACATTGGACCTCACCAGGGCGTCGAGCCCGGGCTCGTAAATCGGCACCCGCCCGTCTTTGAGCGAGTCGAGCCGGGCGGCGTCGGATTCGACACACACCACCTCGACGCCGAACTCGGAGAAACACGCCCCCGACACCAGGCCGACATAGCCGGCGCCAATCATCGCCACGCGCATCGCCCGCTCCTATGCCTCGCCCGCGTCGAACGAACGAAGGATCGCCCGCACCGCGTCGCGCATCTCGGGCCGCGCCAGGGCGAAGGCGATATTGGCTTCCAGGAACCCGACCTTGTCGCCGCAGTCGTAGCGCTGGCCCTCGAACCGGTAGCCATGGAACGGGCCGTCGCCCAACATGCGCGCCATGGCGTCGGTGATCTGAATTTCGCCGCCCGCGCCGCGCTGCTGTCTCTCCAGATGATCGAACAGCGCCGGTTGCAGGATGTAGCGGCCGATAATCGACAGGGTCGAGGGCGCGTCGGCCGGGTCGGGTTTTTCGACCAGGCCCTTGATCTCGACCAAGCGGCCGTCCTCGGCCCCGGTGTCGAGAATGCCGTAGCGGCCGGTGTGCTCGCGCGGCACGTCCATCACCGCCACCAGGTTGCCGCCCACGCGCGCATGGGCCTCGGTCATCTGGGTTAGGCACGGCGTCTCGGCGAGCACCAGGTCGTCGGCCAACAGCACCGCGAACGGCTCGTCGCCGACCAGATGGCGGGCGCACCACACCGCGTGGCCGAGGCCCAGCGGTTCCTGCTGGCGCGTATAGGCCACCGATCCCGCCGGCGGACGCCAGCCAAGCAGCTCCTCCAGCGCGTCGCCCTTGCCCTTGGCCTCCAGCATGTCCTGAAGCTCGTAGGAAAAATCGAAATGGTCCTCGATCGCCGATTTGCCGCGCCCGGTGACGAAAATGAATTCCTCTATTCCCGCCGCGCGGGCCTCTTCCACCGCGTATTGAATGAGCGGCTTGTCGACCACGGGCAGCATTTCCTTGGGCATCGCCTTGGTCGCCGGCAGGAAGCGCGTGCCCAGGCCGCCGACGGGGAAAACCGCCTTGCGGATCGGCCGCGCGGTCACGTCCCACCCCACCGGTTCATCGGCTCATTCCACATCGACCCGGGGCTCGCGCGCCATGACGTCGAGGTCGGCGGCGACCATTTCGCGCACCAGATCGGCGAAACCGGTTTGGTGCGTCCAGCCCAGCAGCCGTTGTGCCTTGCTCGCGTCGCCCAAAAGATGTTCGACCTCGGTGGGCCGATAGTAGCGCGGATCGATCTTGATCAGGACATCGCCGCTGGCGCCGTCGACGCCTTCCTCGTCGGTGCCGGCGCCGCGCCATTCGATGGCGCGGCCGATCTCGTTGAAGGCCCGTTCGACGAACTCGCGCACGCTATGCGCCTCGCCCGTGGCGAGCACGTAATCGTCGGGTTCGGGCTGTTGCAGGATACGCCACATGCCATCGACGTAATCGCGCGCGTGGCCCCAATCGCGCACCGCGTCGAGATTGCCGAGGTAAAGCCGCTTCTGTAGGCCCAGTTCGATGGCGGCGACGGCGCGGGTGATCTTGCGTGTGACGAAGGTCTCGCCGCGAATCGGGCTTTCGTGGTTGAACAGGATTCCGTTGGACGCGTGAATGCCATAGGCCTCGCGGTAATTGACGCAAATCCAGTAGGCGTAGAGCTTGGCCGCCGCGTAGGGGCTGCGCGGGTGGAACGGCGTGGTCTCGCTTTGCGGCGTTTCGACCACCTTGCCGTACAGCTCCGACGTCGAGGCCTGGTAGAATCGGCAACTCTTTTCCATGCCCAGCAGGCGGATCGCCTCGAGCAGCCGCAGCGTTCCCAGCGCGTCGGAATTGGCGGTGTATTCGGGTGTCTCGAAGCTCACCTGAACGTGGCTCTGGGCACCAAGATTATAGAGTTCGGAGGGCTGGATTTCCTGCACCAGGCGGATCAGGTTGGTCGCGTCGGTGAGGTCGCCGAAATGCAGGTGGAACCGCGTCGCGCCTTCGTGCGGATCGGCGTAAAGGTGGTCCACGCGGCCCGTGTTGAACGACGACGAGCGCCGCTTGATGCCGTGAACCTGATAATCCTTGGACAGGAGGAGCTCGGCGAGATAAGCGCCGTCCTGGCCCGTCACGCCAGTGATCAGGGCAACTTTTTCGTTCATCGGAGGTCCCGCGCTGCGTGCCGCGTCTTCATGCCTTTATGCCACGGCCGGCGCCGCATCGTCGATGAAAAGCTGTACGTCGTTGCGGCCTTGCCAGTCGTCGGGCCGCAGATGGCCGGCGACATGGAGCGGTTCGCGCGCCGCCAGCAAGGCCTGGCCCAGCGGTTCCCCGGCGCGGCGAAAAGCGATGCCCTTGAGGCGGCCGCCTTCCCGGCCCGCGAACACGCAACGCACGTGGTTTTCGCCGACAATGTCCGCGCGCACCGCGCGGACGCCGGAAAAGGCGAAGCGGGGTTCCGGATTGCCGCTGCCATAAGGTCCGGCCTGCTCGAGCGTCTCCAGGAGCTCGCGCGTGGCCGCCGAGACCGTCAATGCGCCGTCCAGGCGAAGGCCCGGCGGGGGGCGGTCGGCGGCCCGCGCCGCCACCCGCTCGCGCAGGAAGTCGCGCAGTTCATCGTAGCGTCGCCTCTGCACGGTCAACCCCGCCGCCATGGGGTGGCCGCCGCCATTGACCAGCAGTCCCGCCTGGCGCGCGGCGGTGATGGCGGCGCCGATATCGATACCCGGCACCGAGCGGGCCGAGCCCTTGCCCACGTCGCCGTCCCAGGCGATGGCGATGGCGGGGCGGTCGAAGCGGTTGCCGAGACGGCTGGCGACGAGGCCGATCACGCCAGGATGCCAGCCCTCGCCCCCGACCATGATCAGCGGCCCTTCGTCGTCGGCCTGGGCCAGCGCCGCCTCGACGGTAGTCGATTCGATGGCCTTGCGCTCGGCGTTGTAACGGTCGAGTTGACGCGCCAGCTCGGCCACTTCCACCGGGTCGTCCGACGTCAGCAGCCGGTAGCCCATGTCGGCCTGGCCGACCCGGCCGCCGGCGTTGATCCGCGGGCCGAAAACGAACCCCGCGTGATAGGTGCCGGGCCGCGCATCAAGTTTCGCGACGTCGGCCAGGGCGACAAGCCCCGGGTTGCCGCGCCGCGCCATTACCTTGAGGCCCTGGGCGACAAGGGCGCGGTTGAGGCCGGTCAGCGGCACCATGTCGCAGACCGTGCCCAGCGCCACCAGATCGAGCCATTGCAAAAGGTCGGGCTCGCGCCGCGTGGCAAACCAACCCGCGCCGCGAAGCGCGCGGTTGAGCGCCACCACCAGCAGGAACGTCACGCCGACGGCGGCCAGCGCGCCCTGGCCTGAGTGGTCGTCGAGACGGTTGGGATTGACCAGCGCGACGCAGTCGGGAAGCCGCGCCTCGGCCAAGTGATGGTCGACGACGATCACGTCCAGACCGAAATCCCGCGCCTCGGCCAGCGCGTCGTACGCGGAGGTGCCGCAATCGACAGTGACCGCCACGTCCGCGCCGGCGTCGCGCAAACGGCGCAGGGCAGGCGCGTTGGGGCCATAGCCTTCGCGCACGCGGTCGGGGATATAGACCCGGGTTTCGGCGCCCACCGCCGTCAGGTAACGGTCGAGAAGCGCGGCGGAAGTCGCGCCGTCGACGTCGTAATCGCCGAACACCGCGATCGGCCGGTCGGCGCGCACCGCTTCGACCAGACGCGCCACCGCGGCGTCCATGTCGGCGAGCGTGGACGGGTCGGGCATCAAATCGCGCAAGGTCGGATGAAGATAGGACTGGGCCGCGTCCGCCGCGACGCCGCGCCCGGCCAGGACGCGCGCGACGATGTCCGGCACCCCGGCGCATTGCGCCACCGCCAGCGCCGCGCGGTCGTCGGCCAGCCGGCTTCGCCAAGGCCGCCCGCCGAACGATTTTTCCACGCCAAGAAAAAGATCGCCGTCGGCTTGCGCCGCCATGCTAGCCCACGTTCTCGGTGAGCGGCACGTTGCGCGCGAAGTTGTGCTGCGCCTGAATCACCCGCACGGTCCCGGTCTTCGAGCGCATGACCAGGGATTCCGTGGTCGCGCCGGTTCGCGTGCGGCGCACCCCCTTCAGCATCGAGCCGTCGGTGACGCCGGTGGCCGCGAACATCACATCGCCGTCGGCCATTTCGTCGAGGGCGTATTTGCGCGCCAGGTCCTCGACGCCGAGCCGCGCGGCGCGCGCGCGTTCCTCGTCGTTGCGGAACATCAATCGGCCCTGCATCTGCCCGCCGATGCAGCGCAGCGCGGCCGCCGCCAATACCCCTTCGGGCGCGCCGCCGCTGCCGATATAGATGTCGATCCCCGTATCCGGCCGGGCGGTGGCGATGACGCCCGCCACGTCGCCGTCCTGGATGAGCTGGATTCGCGCGCCCGCCTCGCGGGTTTTCGCGATCAGTTCCTCGTGGCGCGGCCGAGACAGGATGCAAGCCACCAGATCGCCGACTTCGATACCCTTGGCCTTGGCTAGATTATTCAGGTTTTCCGCCGGCGTCGCGTCAAGGTCGACGACCTCGGCGGGCAGGCCCCCGCCGACCGCGATCTTGTCCATGTAGACATCCGGCGCCTGCAACAGGCCGCCTTCCTCGGCGATGGCGATCACCGCCAAGGCGTTGGACGCGCCGGTGGCGCAGATGGTGGTGCCTTCCAGGGGATCGAGGGCGATATCGACGCGCGGGCCGCCGGTGCCGACCTTCTCGCCAATGAACAGCATCGGCGCCTCGTCCCGCTCGCCTTCGCCAATCACCACCAGGCCGTCGATCGACAAAGAGTTAAGGGCGCGGCGCATGGCATCGACGGCGGCCTGGTCGGCGGCCTTTTCGTCGCCCCGGCCCATCAGCCGCGAACACGATATCGCTGCGGCTTCCGTGACTCGCACGACTTCGAGCGCCAGGTTTCGGTCGAGACTTCCGTGACCCGTCATG
>SMVB01141368.1_pt1 | contig 12573 bp, 8 predicted proteins | sample 2456461 | NCBI WGS metagenome assembly SMVB01 (sample SAMN11095934, study PRJNA526329) | marine sediment metagenome | biome: Marine sediment; feature: Surficial sediment; material: Deep marine sediment; isolation source: Hadal surficial sediment | place: Pacific Ocean | collected 2014-05 | depth 0-1...
ATGTGGGTCATGTGATGACCGCGCACGCGGCCCATACTCACCATCACGGACGCCGAAACGGCGGACAGGATCATCTTCTGGGAGTAGGAAGAATAAGCCTCGTTTTCCGCACCACCGATACTAAGCATTCTGACAACTAGGCCGCCGTCGCGCGGCTACGTGGCCCCTTCCCGGGCCGCTGGCGGTGGGCTGGGCGCGTTGAGAACGCTCTTTGGATTCAGAGCGTTGCTGTTGCAACGCTCACTGTCCAGAATGTCATGAGACGCAGCACGGCTAAAACCCATTGATCCACTTTTCTCTGTCGATTATGTACCTGTCCGAAGCCAATTTGAAACTCGATGGAAAGATCAAGGGCCCCGGTGGCCTTGCGACGGACTTGAACGCCGAGCTTCCTCTGGTTCAGGTGGTCGAAGTGAGTGCGTACTGGCAAGCGACAGAGCGACTCGCACTGCTGGGTACCTTCAATTGGGAGGACTGGAGTTCGGCGAACAAGCTTGCCGTGACATTGGGCCCGGTCGCAGTTGAAGCAACGCTAGGCTTCCGCGACACCTATAAGATCGGCGTCGGCGTCAACTACCTGCTGAACACTGACTGGCTCCTCCAAGCAGGCATCATGTACGATACATCCGCCCTGAAGGATTCGGACCGAACCACCGCGCTGCCAATCGATGAGCAAGTACGCGTCGCAATTGGAGCACGCTATCAGCTGCGGCCGTCATTGGTCCTGGGTCTTTCGTTCGTTTATCTCAATCTCGGTAGTGGCGACGTGAATACGGCATCCGTTTCGGGTGATTACTCCAGCAACGATGTTTTCATCCTTGGCGTCGTGCTGAATTTCGAAAAACTACCCTGGTCTCGATCCAAAATTTGAACCCAGAAAATCTCGCCACGCGGCGATGAACGTCAACCCTCTGGCGCGCTTGAGCCCCGCGTCCGACCTGGGACGTATACACCTATGAGTCCCGCAATGAGAATCGCAATAAAGAGTTGCCCGATCACCGCTTCTGCCATGGATAGCACCCGCGCGACTTCACTCAGCGGTCGAATATCGCCATAGCCCAACGTCGTGAGGGTCGTGAAGCTGAAGTACTGGAGCAGGTCCTCGAGCCGTTGTCCCGAATGGACTGCAGCAGTCGCCAACGGAAGATCGCCCAGCATGTAGGAACCAGCGCTGTACTTCTCGATGACCAAGTGAATTCGTGCGAACAAAACTCCCAAGAGCAGGTAGATGTTGACACCGCCCAATATGTGATCGAACTGTACCCGCCGTTGTGAAAAGATATCCGTCAGGATGTACGCCGCGATCAACGCCAGGAAGAGCGCCTCGAACAAGGGCCCAATGTCCGCCAATCCAAATAAGTCGACCCAGCGAGACAACAGGCTGGGAACGGCGACGATGAGTGCCGCCCAGAGAAAGAACCGTCGTCCCCGCGCACGCACGATCCCCACGATGATCACGGCCGCCCAGGTGATCCGGGTGATCACGCTCTCGGAATGCTGCCCAGGCAAAAACGGCAGAAAGCCGAGAAGAAAAACAAGCGTCGCGAGCAAAATGGCGTTGCCGCCGAACTCATCCCGGAGGAAGCCTGTCCGCGTCGAAGAAGCCGCTGCTATTTTTTCCCTGTTTCGTTCGCTGTCTAGTTCGCCGTCACTCGACATCCGTCGCTTCTCCTCTCACTCACAAACTTCCGAAGCCTACGACAAGGTAATTAGCACACGGGTATCCACGTCGATTCTGTTCGTGGCTGAGGGCTCGAGTCCGACCGGCGCGATTTACGGAACCCGTCGTTCCTTGCATTCTTGATCTTGGGATCTGTCAGTTCTAACAAGCTCTCCACTGCCAGTCTTGACTGATAGTCGCGGCGCTGGTACCACATACTTATCAACGCGGTAAACAAAGGATAGGGTCTGTGTCAAATCACAAGCTCACCTGGATCATGATTGTGCTCGTGTCAGCGGTTTTCCAGCTGGTCGGCGTCGCCCGGGCGGAAAACTCCCCGAGCATGGAAGAAATGGCCAACAAGGCGAACAATCCGCTGTCCGATGTCTGGCTGCTAATCGTCGAAAACGACACGCTGCTTCTAGGGGGCGATGAGGTTCCCGGCACTAAAGTTCTGAACACGACCCTCTTTGAGCCGGTCATGCCAGTGCCGGTGTTCGACGAAAAGTGGAATCTGATCTTTCGACCCATTATCCCAATCATCAGCTCACCGATCGACAGCGACGTCGGCAAGCTATTCGGCAAGAGCGATGCAGAGATTATCGCGAGCCCCTCGCTGTCGGCGATCGCGGGAGACGTCTATGGCAGCAGGACTTCAGGCCTCGGTGATTCTGTGCTGCTGACGTTGCTCGGCCCCAACCGGAACGACGGTTTCGTCTGGGGAATGGGTCCCACGTTTATCTTCCCGACCGCAACCGACGATGTGATCGGCCAGCAGAAGTGGCAAGCCGGGCCAGCCGCGCTGGCGGTGCTCCTCGGACCCGACTACGGGGGACTGGGTCTCAAGAACTGGAACATCGGGGTGCTCGCGCAGCAATGGTTTTCCTACGCAGGCGCCGACAGTCGCGATTCGACGAGCCAAGCCAATATCCAATACTTCATCAACTGGAAGATGAACGCGACGCAGCTGATCGGTATGACGCCATCGATCACGGTAGACTGGAAAGCAGATTCGGGAGACAAACTGTCCTTTCCAATCGGTATTGGAACCATCGGCATGATCAAGATCGGCAGGCTTCCGATGCGGTGGGGAATCGAGTACCAGTACTACGTCGTCCAGCAAGATAGCGCCGGCCCGAGGATGAATTTCAAGTTCTTCCTCGCTCCGATCATTCTGAATCCATTCAAGTAGTCGGAGTTCGGTCCATCGAGCACGTTCTGCTCCTAGGACACGGGGGATACGAACTGTCTCCCGACGTGCAAACGATGGGCTTCGTACTATTCATCTTTTCGGTCTCTGCCGGTGTGGGAACTACTCAAGGGTCTGCGTAGTCGTTGTGACGCTCGCCTCCCCTTCTGAGTTCCACGCCTAAGAGTGAGTGCTCCGCTCGGGCGCAGGAATTCGATTCAGAGTCACGTAGAACGTCGGCACGAGCACCATGGTGAGAACGGTTCCCACCAGCAGACCGAACATGATCGTGAGTGCCATCGACATCCAGAACGCATCTTGAATCAGTGGGGACACGCCAAGAATTGTGGTCGCCGCGCCTAACGCCACTGGACGCACGCGAGACATTCCAGCCGCTACGGTCGCTTCGTAGGGCTCCATTCCCCCCGACCTGTTGGCTTCGATTTCGTCGAGCAACACAATTGAGTTCTTGATCATCAGACCGGCGAGGCTCATCGCACCGAGCAGCGCCATGAATCCGAACGGAGTCTGGGTCGGTAATAGAATCATCGTGATTCCGATCAATCCGAACGGCACGGTGAGCCCCATGATCACTGCCGGGGTCACCTTGTTGAAGAGGGCCACGATAATCAACGTCATGATCACGAACGCGGGAATCATCCCTGGAATCAACGAGAGCTGTGCCCGTAGTGTGCTGTCATACTCGCCGTCCCAAAACATGGCGTACCCGGGCGGCAACTCGATGGCTTTGAATTGATCGATCACCGTGCTGCGCAGAGCCGGAAACGTCGTGCCGTCGGGTTGCGCGTGGATGGCGACCTGCCGACGCCGATTGAAGCGAGTGATGATCGGGTCCTCCCACTCGAGCCGGATTTCGTTTGTAACTTGCCCAAGGGGCAACGGGTCGACGCTCAGCGCGCGATACACCTGAAGTAGTCCGAGTTGGCCTGCAGCGCGGTCGCGCTCGGAGTCGGTGTCGCGCGCGATGATGGGCAGCATATCATCGCCTTCGCGATAAAGACCCACCGGGGTACCGTCGAAGGCGCGGCGGGCGGCTTCGGCGACATCCGCCCGGGTGACGGCCGACCAGCGCGCGCGCTCCTGGTCGTAGTCCAACACGACCTTTTGAACCCGCTCGCGCATGTCCATGCGCACATGTTTTGCGAGGGGACTTTGCCTGAGAATTTCCATTCCCTCGCTGCCGAGTCTTCGCAGCGTATCGAGATCAGCTTCCGCAGGTCCGCTGATGCGCACCTCGAAAGGCCATGTATCGCCTGGACCCACAGTGTATTTCCGAACACGGGTGAGGATCTCCGGGTATTGCTCATTGAGCCACGGTTCGATTTCGGCGACTAGGCTATTCACTTCCGCGTAGCTGTTGGTGTCGATGATCAACTGAGCGAATGACGAGTAGGGAAACTCTGGATCGACCGGCAAATAGAAGCGCGGGCCACCTGAACCGATGAACGTCCCGACATCCTTGACTCTCGGATCGTTTAGGAGCTTGTCCTCGATCCGCCGAAGACCCTCGGACACGTCGCGGATTGGTGTGCCTTGTGGCGCCCAGTAATCAATCATGAATTGAGCGCGGGTCGAATCTGGAAAGAACTGCTGGGGAACCTTCGTAAACCCAATGATCGAGATGACGAGCAAGGCCGTCATTCCGCCAATCATCAAGATGCGTCCGCGCAGGGCAGCTTCGAGCACTCGCCGATACATCTTGAAGAATCCGGAATCGTAGGGGTCGGCATCTTCGTCGACTCCCTCGGGCACCTTGAGAAAACTGATGCAATTCAGCGGTGTCATCGTCATCGCGATCAACCAACTCAGGAGCAGCGAAACGCCGATCACGACGAAGAGGGATTGCGCATATTCGCCCGCATCGGTCTGCGCGGCGTAGACGGGATAAAACGCCATGATGGCGACCATGGTGGCACCAAGAAGTGCCACCCCGGGAGTGGCCGCACTCTCGATGGCAGCCTCGATAGGCTTCTTGCCTCGGGCCAGACGGATCGTGTAGTTGTCGGCCACCACGATCGCGTTGTCGACCATCATGCCCAACGCGACCACGATGGCACCGAGGGATACACGCTGGAGGTTGATGCCAAGGATCTGCATTGCGAGCAGAGTGCCCAGGATGGTGACCACGAGCGACCAGCCAATCACCATTCCCATGCGCCATCCCATCGCGACTGAGAGCACCACCAGGACGATAAGGACTGCCTCAATCAGGTTGATGACGAAGCCGTCGATCGACTCGGCCACCAGGTCCGACTGCCACTGGAACTTCGAGATTTCGATTCCCGCCGGTAGCAGGGGCAGCAACTCCTCGAGTCGCGCGTCCAGCGCGGCGCCCGTCTCGAGAATGTTGCCTCCGGTGATATTCGCAATCTGAATGGCGAGCGCCGGCTTCCCCTGGAACCTCATCAGCTGGAACGGCGGATCGAGATAGCCTGCACGTACCGTCGCGATGTCCTTGATGCGAATTAACTCCGTCGCGCGAACACGGCTGCTGCTCCCGGATGCGGAACTGCCCATCGGGATCCTGCCATCGACGGAGCGACCCAACACTCCGGCTTCCCTCCCGGCAAATGCCGCGACATCGGCAAGTGAGCGTCGAACGATCAAATCTCCGATGTCTTCCGGATTCTTGAAGTTGCCGCTCACTTCGACGCGGATGCGCCGACCGGGAACCTCCACCGCGCCGGCATTCACGACCATATTCTGCAATGCCAGTGTCGCGAGGATGTCCTCGCGGCTGATTTTCAGCGCTGCGAGCTGTGCCTCCGAAACATCGATGTAGATGACTTTGTGCTGCACCCCCCACAGCTCTACTCTCGCCGCGCCCTTCACAAGACCGAGTTCCTTCTTGAGGGCCTTGGAATATTCCTCGAGTTCTGCGTAGCTGTAGTCTTCGCCCGTTACCGCGAGTACGAAGCCGAACACGAAACTAAAGTCATCCACGATCTCGGGCTTCAGGACACCCGGCGGAAAGAGCGGCGTGATATCGCGAATCTTCTTCCGCATCTCGTCCCACACCTGAGGTAATCGGTCCGCCCAGTACTCTTGTTTCATATCGACCTTGATGATCGAGAGTCCAGCGCGCGACATCGAGTACATCGTGTCGACTTGGGGCATCTCCTGGATCGCCTGCTCGATGCGATCGGTGACCTCGAGTTCTACCTCGGTAGGACTCGCTCCCGGATACTGCGTGATGATGATGCCGATCTTGACGGTGAAGTCCGGATCTTCGAGCCGGCCCAGATTCACGTAGCTCAGCAAGCCCCCAACAACGATCAAGAACACGACGAAGTTCGTGAGGGTCCTTCGCTCAATCGCGATGCTGGTCAGGTTCATGAGCCGCTGCCCTGGCCCTTGTCGCCGAGGGACACGACCTTCTCACCTTCACTGAGGAGATTCACTCCCGCGATGACGATATGGTCACCGGTTTGCAGTCCCGATCGAACCAGCACTCCCGATTCCGACAGCGCTCCAGTGCTGATTTCGCGGCGCTCGAGCATGCCGTTCGTCGGATCGATGACCCATACGTATGACTTGGTGGGGTCGTTCTCGGTGAAGATCGCCGTGGCGGGGACTTGAATCCCGAGTTCACGGGAACCTTCGGGCAACTCGGCTTGGATGACGGCCTCACCCGCCATTCCCGGCAAGATCTCAGCGTTCGTAGGTTGATTCATCACCAGGGTCACCGGGTAGGTACGCGTAGCCCTCGTCGCCTCCCGACCGACTTCCTTGATCTCGGCAGGCACCGACACTCCCGGAAGTGCGTCAAAGGTAACCGTGGCCTTCGTGACATACCGCGCGTAGCCGATCAGGTTCTCGGGAACACTCACGACGAATTCGATCGTCGACGCGTCGACGATTCGCAAGATGGGCTGCTTCGGGAGAATCGTTTCGAAGTTTTCTACATAGGTCTCGACGACCTCGCCGTCGAACGGAGCGGCCAGGGCCGTATAGCGAAGTTGGTCTCGGACATAACTCGAGGTGCCCTCGACCACGCGAACCCCGGCGACGGAGGAGTCACGCACCTGCCGTGCTCGGTCGATGGCCATCTGGCTTGTCGCTCCGGGGTCCTGCCGGAATGTACTCTCTAGTCGTTTCAGGTCTGCTTCTGCGCGAGTCGCCCTCGCTCGCGCCATCTGCAGCTCTCCCTCTGCGGAGTTGAGTGCCGACTCGAAGTCCTTCGGGTCGATTCTGGCGACGATGTCACCGGTCGAGACGTGATCACCCACCTTCACGGAGAATTCGACCAGGGGACCGGGAACCCGAAAGGACAAATTGACCTCTCTTCCGGGATTCGCCTGGCCAGGAAATACACTTGCCGAAAGACTGCTGGCATCCACCACTCGCATGGCTTTCACCGGGCGAGGCGGCTTCGCGGTCTCCGGTTCTGATGAATCGCAGCCCACGGCGAGAATGCCGATCAGCGTTAGGCAGAGCACCGCCGACGCCATCTGGGCGGTCACTGTGGCTCGACGAATCTTCATCACGAAATGACCTCCGGGTTGAAACGTGCTGCCCCGCCGTGCCGGCCGAAGCTAGAAATCGGGTAGACGAAGCGAACCGCGCTCGTCTTCCGGCACCGGCTCGATCGAGTCGGCCTCGAGCAGTTTGCCCCAGTTTGTGCGCTCGCTCATGATCTCTCGGATTTGCTCGGGAACCATTCGACTGGGATCGCGATTCTCCCATCCACCGCCGATCGCCTTGTAGATGGCGACGAAATTGACGGCGACCTTGCCCCTTGCCTGCGCCAACCGATCCTGTTGCAGGAGTAAAAAGCGTTGGCTGTCCAGAACGCGCGTATAGTCGGCAATGCCGTCACGGTACTGAATCAACGATAACTCGACGGCTCGCTGAGACGCGGCGACACCGTCCTCGAGAAACCCCACCTCATCTTTCGCAAAGACGAAGTTCGCGGTGGCGTCTTCCACTTCTCGAGCCGCCATCAGGACCGTGTTCTGATAGTTCACGATGAGCTGCTGGAATCGCGCGTCTTCGGCGCGGACCAGAGCTTGGATGCGATTATAGTTGAGGATGTTCCATCTAAAGCCGACGAGGCCGAAGCCCAGCCGACTTGCGGCGTCGAAGAGATCTGCGCCATTTTCTGACCCGTAGCCGATGCTGCCGATGAGACTGAACGCAGGGAAGAGGTCCGCCTTGGCGATGCCGATTCGGGCGCTCTGGGCAGCGGCTTGAAGTTCTGCCCTACGAATATCCGGCCTGCGCCGCAATAGCTGTGAGGGCACGCCAATCGCGAGCGAATCAGGGCTCGACGGGATCCCACTCCCCGAGTCGAGATCAATGTTGAGCGTGCCCGGAGGCCGGCCGAGCAAAACGCTGAGCGCGTTCTTGACGCGACGAATTCCCGATTTCAAAATTGGGACGGTCGATTGCGTGCCGCGCAGCAGTGCCAGGGCGAGCTGCGGATCGAGTTCGGTCGTGAGCTGATTGCGATTGCGGACTCGCGAGATTTCGAGACTGCGCTTCTGAATTGCTGCATTCGCCTGCGCGACCGCCAGTCGTTCCTCGAGCGTTCGCAAAATGATATACGCGGCCGCGACCTCGCCCGTCAGCAGGACGAGGACTTCATCGTACGCCGCGACCGTGGCCGCAAGATTGGCATCTGCAGACTCAACCGAGCGACGAAATCGGCCCCAAAAATCCAGCTCCCAGGCCGCATCGAAGCCGACTCGGAAATTGCCGAACGTCGTATCGACCCCGTTGCGAACCCCCGGCGGCAAATTGGAGATCGGCTCCGCATTTTCGGAGATCTCGAGTGTGCTGGCCGATGCCCCGATCTGCATCACTTGGGGAAAGAACGTGCTCACGGCAACCCCGAGCTGAGCCCGGGCTTCGTAAACCCGGAGCCCCGCGATTTGCAGCGTGGGGTTCTGGGCGTAGGCCTGTTCGATCAGTGATGCGAGAATCGGATCGCCAAACTGCCGCCACCATTCGAGCGTCTCGGCCGGACTCGAGTTCAAGCGCGCGTGTTCAGCCTCGAGCCACTGTTCGGCAACTTCCGATTCGGGTGTCTCGAAGTCGGGGCCAACGGTCACACAACCATTCAGGAGTAAGCTGACAAGAACTAGCAACAAGCCGCTTTTCCAGCCACGGGTCATCGCGCGATGGTTCCCAAGCGACTGATTGAACGCCCTGGAGCTGTCGTTTCGTCGACAACGCCGCACCTTGCCAAGACGCGAGACTCGGCAGGGTCCGCGGCGAATGCTCGATCCGTGTCAATGACAAGCCATCGTGTGCTGGCGAGCTCAGCAAAAATCAAGGGGACTCTCTACGCGTTGTGATTGAGGACGAGCGAAACCGACCACAATCTGGGATAGCAAAAGCACGCGGAAACGAGTTAAGTCTGACAGGTCTAAGGATCGCCGCAAGTGGCCTGCGCAATACGAAGTAGGCGGTTCTGGCTCCAGCTGCGCAGGTTCGCCGGGCAGCATCAGCCTAGTGCCTCTCCGGTGTCGGATGTGGAGGCCTGTCTTTTTTGACAGGTGAAGTCGAGAGCACTCTTTTCGCATATACTGTTATTGAATAAATCATTCGCTCTAACGGAGTGTGAACGTGAGGTTCGCGAAGCCTGCGAAACAAACGTTCATTGCCTCTCAGAAGGACCCTAACAATGATCAAGCCAGCCATTCTGTGCCGACAGCTCCAATTCCGATTTGCGCTTCTGGTCGCAGTCTGCCTGTTGGTTCGACCGAGCTCAGCCGAGCTGTTTGGAAGCGATGCGTCCGAGCCGCCGAGGCTCGTGGTGCAAATCACTGTCGACCAGCTGCGCGGCGATCTCCCCACCCGCTATCGCGAACGTCTGTCCAAGGGCGGCTTTCGGTATCTCCTCGAAAAGGGTACGCACTACACCAACGCGCATCACCGTCACGCAAACACCGAAACCGCGGTCGGCCATGCAACGCTCGTGACGGGTGCCGATCCGTCCCACCACGGCATCGTTGCCAATGACTGGATCAATCCGAAGTCTGGTGCATTCGTCTACAACACCGAAGACGAACGGCACCATTTGATCGGCAAGGAACCGAAGGCTCACCGCGGCGTCTCGCCCCGCAATCTACTTGGCAGTACGATCGGAGACGAGATGGTGTTTGCGAATGCCGGGAAGTCGCGAGTGTTCAGTGTCTCGGGCAAGGATCGAGGCGCAATTTTGCCCGGAGGGCACGCGGGAAAGGCGTTCTGGTATTCGAAAAGCTCCGGCGAGTTCGTCACGAGCAGCTACTACTACGCGGCGTACCCCGATTGGGTGGCGGCCTGGAACGCAGACAAGCCAGTGGACCGCTTTCGCGGACGCAAGTGGGAGCTGCTTCAGCCGCGAGACAGCTACTTCGCAAAGGATCTCGACGACCGCCCGTATGAGGCCAACTTCGGAGATCTCGGTCGAACTTTCCCGCACCGGTACGGCGACGGAAAGTACTTCACACTCGTAGTCGGAATCACTCCTGCGATCGACGAGCTGACACTTGACTTCGCGAAGGAATTGATCAACCGGGAGAAACTCGGTGCCGGTGAAGCGACGGATTATCTTGCGGTGAGCTTCTCGGCGACGGATTACGTCGGCCACCTGTTCGGACCCTCGAGCCTCGAGAGCGAGGACAACATCCTTCGACTTGATCGTGTCCTTGCATCGTTCTTTGCGTTTCTCGATGAAACCATTGGGCTCGAAAATACGCTGATTGTCCTTTCGGCGGATCATGGAGGACCCGAGGCGCCCGAGTATGCACAGTCGAAGGGCATCGAGGCGGGCCGGTTTTCATTTGACCATTTCAAGAAGCCGAACCAATTGACCGCCGCACTCAAAGAGCGTTACGGCCGCGACGATTTCATCCTTTCACACAGCCATCCGTATCTCTATTTAAACTACGATGCGATCCGAGACGCAAAGCAGGATCCCACGCAGGTCGAGCGCTTCATTGCCGTTGAAGCCACGAAAATTCCAGGGATCAGGTATGCAATGAGCCGAAGCGAGCTGTTGGACGGGCGATACGTCGACGCACCAATTCAGCGCCAGATCCGCCGCAACTTCCATCCCGAGCGCTCGGGCGCCGTGCATCTGGTGCAAGATCAATATTGGTTCCTGCACTCAACTAATGAGGCCGCAAAAATGGGGCTCTCGGGGTTGGCGGCGATTCACGGCTCACCGTGGTCCTATGACACCTACGTACCGATCTTCTTTGCGGGTCACAACGTTCCTGCACAATCGATTGCTCGACGTGTCGCAACCACCGACGTCGCGCCTACGATCGCCGTGTACCTCGGGATCAAACCACCGTCGGGCGCAATCGGAAATCCACTCTTCGAAGTGTTGAGCGCCAATTGAGCGGCGACGAATGTGGACTGCATTCCGCTTGCGGTTCTCGACCCCCACTAATTCTGACCGGAAGAATGGAATCCACGTGGCGGCCCAAAACCTTCCAGTCACGAACAAATTGAGTGTTATAGTGGCTTGCCAAGCAATACATCGCGTGGATGGAGGAGTTCGAATGGCGATCAATCGAAACAACGCTAGAAGTAGGCGCAAGCAGGACGGAGGAACCGTTACGCAAGTCGCGATTGCTATTGCAGTGATCCTGCTAGCAGTCTCCGGCACCGCCCAGGCAGCAGACCAGCCCAACATCCTCGTGATCTGGGGCGACGACATCGGCCCCTTCAACATCAGCGCATACAACCGCGGCATCATGGGGTACAGGACGCCCAACATCGACCGCATTGCCGATGAAGGAATCCTCTTCACCGATTCCTATGGCGACCAGAGCTGTACGGCTGGGCGCGCGGGCTTCATCACCGGCCAGCATCCAATCCGCACGGGTCTAACCAAGGTCGGTCTGCCGGGGGCGAAGGGCGGTCTGCACAAAGACGACCCGACGATTGCCGAGCTGCTGAAGGCACGGGGCTACACGACCGGGCAGTTCGGCAAGAACCACCTCGGGGACCTCGACGAGCACTTGCCTTCGAACCACGGTTTCGACGAGTTTTTCGGCAATCTCTATCACTTGAACGCCGAGGAAGAACCCGAGCACGCCGACTACCCGAAGGATCCGGCGTTCCGCAAGCGCTTCGGCCCGCGCGGCGTCATCAAGTCCTCGGCCGACGGCAAGATTGAGGACACTGGGCCGCTCACCAAGAAGCGCATGGAAACGGTCGACGAGGAGTTTCTGGCTGCAGGCCTCGACTTCATCGATCGCGCCGCCAAGGCGAAGAAACCCTTCTTCGTGTGGTTCAACTCGTCGCGAATGCACATCTTTACTCGTCTTAAGCCCGGCTTGGCGGGCGTCACCGGACAAGGGCTCTATGCCGATGGCATGGTCGAGCACGACGGCCACGTGGGCCAGTTGCTCGACAAGCTCGACACGCTAGGGATTACTGATAACACCATCGTGATGTATGCGACGGATAATGGTGCCGAGCTAATGCTGTGGCCCGATGGCGGCTACACCCCCTTCCGTGGCGAGAAGAACACCAGCTGGGAAGGCGGCTATCGCGTGCCGATGATGGTTCGCTGGCCAGGCAAGATCAAAGCGGGCCAGGTGTCCAATGAGATCATCGCCATGATGGATTGGATGCCCACCTTCCTGGCCGCCGCCGGCGACTCCGATGTAAAGGCCAAGCTCAAGAAGGGAATGCGGGTCGGGGGCAGGACCTTCAAGGTGCACCTCGACGGCTACAACTTCCTGCCGTACTTCACGGG
>SMVB01172321.1_pt1 | contig 12569 bp, 12 predicted proteins | sample 2456461 | NCBI WGS metagenome assembly SMVB01 (sample SAMN11095934, study PRJNA526329) | marine sediment metagenome | biome: Marine sediment; feature: Surficial sediment; material: Deep marine sediment; isolation source: Hadal surficial sediment | place: Pacific Ocean | collected 2014-05 | depth...
CGGATAAATCAAATCGCATGATCAAACTCCTTTCCAGACAGTTTGAATCATACTTCTACACTAAGAATCAATAGGTTAAATTGGGTTCATACCCTAGTGGGAATATCGCCCATAAAATGGAGAATAGTGCTTGCAAAGTACAGTGATGATCGGAGAAACACATGAGCGCGATTACCTGGAGTGCCGAGGCCCCATCTGCGCCGCTGATCTCTTCCAAGGCGCTAATAACCGGCGCGCGGCGGCTTGGATTCGGTCTTGGATTGGTGCTGGCCCCAGCACGGCCTACGCCGGCATACTGCTCGCCGTTCTGATGACGTCGGGAATCCTGCAAGTCTAATGTATCGCGGCCGCTGCTATTCGCGGCCCTGCAACACCGAAACGACATAAGTACCTGTTCTCTCCTGAATACTTCTCTCCCACGAATGCGACACCATCGAGAAAAGGCCCGGTTTTCACCGGGCCTTTTTTTTATGCTCCAAATAGCTAGCTGCCTCCCATTGCCACAAAGCACAGTACCCCCGCTCCCCACATCTGTGTATGTTATGGTTAACGGGGGACGACCAGCCGTCTGGGGAGACGGCCAGGGAGAGAGCGCTGTCATGAACACGCGTCTCGGAAACATCTTGTACAATGCCGGTATGGCAGGCGCCGGGCTCAGCCTGCTTTACTCCATCGACGCGATTTGGCTGCTTGGGAAGCGGCCGGTCTCTGCTGCCCATATCCGGGCGTCACGTGTCGCGCGAGGAAATGCTCTTCGCCATCGCTATCTCCATCACGGCCGCGTTGCTGTGTTGGGGCGCTGGCGCGGGGGCGCGCTATTTTTTGAACAAATCGGCGAAACAGCAGGCCGGCGCCGGCGATCCCCGCTCTTAGCTGGCGGACCACGGCTAGATGGTCACGCATTCGGGTCTTGACCCTCTGCGGCATGAGGGCATTCCCTCCCGCTGATTTTTAATGCAAAATAATCTCAAGCCTTCGCGACGGAAGGACATTTTCCGTTACTGCGGCAACGACGGAGGAGAGGGAGCATGGCGGCAGCCGGCAACTTTAGCAGGATCAACGGTTTCCTCGACCGCATCGGCACGCTCGAGACCCCGTTCTCGATCGAGTTGCCCGATGGCAATAAGCGCGACGTCGGCGACGGCGAACCGCAATTCGATGTGACCCTGCGCACCGAGCGGGCGGTCAAGGCGTTGGGCTCGCTCGACGAGGCCAACATCGCCGAGGCCTACCTGCAAGGCGATATCGACCTCGAGGGCGACATGATCAGCCCGTTCGCGCTGCGCGCGTCGTTGGACGACAGCCACCCGATCGTCGCCGCCTGGCGGTTTATCCAGCCGCTGATCTTCGGCCAGGTGTTCACCAACAAGGCGGCGATCACGTCGCACTACGATCTCGACCCGAAGCTGTTTCTCAGCTTTCTCGACCCGGTGCTGCCGGCCTATAGCCAGGGTGTCTATGAGAATGACAACGAGACCCTGGAGGTAGCGCTACGGCGTAAGTTCGACTACGCCACGGAAATGTGCGAGATCGGCCAGTCGAGCCGGGTGCTGGAAATCGGTCCCGGCTGGGGCGCCTTCGCCAGCTACGCGCTGCCCAAGGGGATCAATTTCACCGGCCTGACGATTTCCCACGTGTCGCAGACGTTCATCAACGAAAAGCTCAGCGAGTACCGCGAGAACTTCGACATCCTGTTGCAGGATTTCCTCGACTACGACCCTAAGGAAAAATTCGACTCCATCGTGATCATGGGCGTGATCGAGCATTTGCCCAACTACGAGCGGGTGCTGAAGAAGTTCGATCATTTGCTGAAGCCGGGCGGGCTGGTGTTCCTCGACGGCAGCGCGGCGCGCAAGAAGTACGAGCTCTCGACCTTCATGGTGCGCCACATCTATCCCGGCAACCATTCGTTCCTGGTGCTCGACGACTTCGTCAACAAGATTGCCAGGACCGATTTCGAGATGCTCGAGATCCAGAACGACCGGCACAGCTATTACCTGACGTTCAAGCAGTGGGCGGAGAATCTGGACCGCAACAAGGACGCCATCATCCGCGAGTTCGGCGACTTCGAGTTCCGCAAGTTCCGCCTCTATCTATGGGGCGCGACCTACGAGTTTCTGTCGCGCAACCTCGATTGCTACCGCATGGTGCTCTACAAACCCAAATCGGCATAGCCAGAGCCCATGCCGGAATTCGAGCTCTACAACGCCCCCCAGTCGATCTGCAGCCACAAGGTGCGCTTCGCCCTGCACGCCAAGGGCCAGGATTTCACCGAGCATAAGCTCGATCTGTTCTCGGGCGACCAGTTGACCCCGGAATATTTGGCGATCAATCCCAACGGGCTGGTGCCGACCCTGATCCATAATGGCGCCAACATCATCGATTCCCTGGTCATCGTCCAATATCTCGACGAGCTGTTCCCCGAGCGCTCGCCGCTGGTGCCACGGGACCCGGTGATGCGCGCGCGCATGCGTTCGCTGATGGCCTATATCGACGAAGTGCCGACCCCGGCGGTGCGCCTGCCGTCCTACAATATGGCGTTCCTGGTTCATGTCCAGAGCATGCCGGAGGACGAGTTTCAGGCGATGGCGAATGCCAAGCCGCTGCGCAAGGAGTTCCTGCTCAACTTCGGCCGGGTGGGTTTTCCGGAAAAGGCATATAGCGAAGCCCTCGACCGGCTCGACCGCTCGATGGTGCGCATGCAGGCGGAAATCGAAAACAGCGGCGGCCCGTGGTTCCTCGGCGAAGAATTCACCATCGCCGATATCGCCATGATGCCGGTCATCGTGCGCCTCGACGACCTCAGCTTGGGACATATGTGGAAGGATAAACCGGGTATTTCGCGCTGGCTGGAGGCGATCCGGGCCCATCCGGCCTATGCGCCGACCTTCTATCATGGCTCATTGCTGACCGAGCAATACCCTCATCTCAGCGAACAATCCGCCACCAGTGCTTGAACGTAGATTTTATAAGATCAAGCAATATCGGGGTTTCCGAAGTAATCATGGTTAACAAGTTAATAATAGTTAATGAAAGGTAAAATTTAATTCATTATTATTTGAAATAATTGGAGAATGTGAGAATATTGCGGCCTCGATATTCGATATTGGTGAGGTCGAAATGAGCGCAGTTACCTGGACGAGTGAAGAATTCACTACCACGCGGCGACGTTCATGGGCGCGCTGCGTTGTACGCGGTCCGGCGCTGATTTTGGCGCTCTGCGCCGGCTCTTCCAGCATGCTGGCCGCCATCGTGCTGTTGTCGTCGATTTTCGAGTTGTAGAACGAGAGATCCAGGGCAGGAATCAAAACGATGAACAAGAACATGCAAACGATGACCTATCGCGACCGCGCCGCGGTCGAGGCTTATAACCGCGCCAAGGCAATTGGCGGATTGGCCTACGATGCCTGGCTCGCCGCCGTGCGCGCCTACGGCCAGGACGATCCCGCGTCGCGCCTGCGGGTCAACGAGATTATCCCGGCTTAAAATAAGGAAGAGGTGCTCTTAAAGCACCCTGCGTATCGGAGCAGCACCCCGCCAGAAGGGGGGATAATCTGGCTGGGCGCTGCTCTATTCGTTTAAACTGCGATAAAGTAACGGCAAGAACCTACGGAGGGGGCAGGGGCTTGAGCGTTACCGACATTCCCATCAGCGGCCACTGCAGCGATGATTTCGCCACCGTGCGCGCCGAATTCGAGCGCAATTTCGCCGAGCGCGGCGAGATTGGCGCGGCGGTATGCGTCTATAAGGGCGGCGAGAAGGTCGTCGATTTGTGGGGCGGGCATCTAGACCTGGAGCGCCGCCGGCCGTGGGACGAGAACACCATTGTCATCATGAACTCCCTGGCCAAGAGCATGAGCGCGCTATGCACCCATATCCTCATCGACCGGGGAGCGATCGATTTCGAGGCAGCCGTGGCCGACTATTGGCCCGAGTTCGCGCAGGCCGGCAAGGCCGGCGTGCGGGTCCGCCATGTGCTGTCGCACACTTGCGGGGTGATCTATTGCGACGCCGCGCCGCCGGGCTCGTGGTTCGACTGGCCGGCCCATATCGCCGCCATCGAGGCGCAGGAACCGGCGTGGGAGCCGGGCACAAATGGCGCCTACAACTCGATCAATATCGGCTTCATCCTGGGCGAGCTCGTCCGCCGGGTGACCGGCGACAGCATCGGCGCGTTTCTGCGCCATGAGGTGGGCGCGGCCCTGGGCGCCGATTACCATATCGGCCTCAAGCCGGACGAGATCAGCCGCGTGTCGGACATGCACCCCAACCCCGAGAACGCCTTCTTCAAGATATCGGGGGATGCGACGACGCCGCTGGGCCGCGCCTTTCGCTCGGCGCCGGATATGGGCTATTTCCAGAATTGCCGGGAAATCCGCGAGCTCGAAGTGCCGTCGTTCAGCGGTCACGGCAATGCGCGGGCGATGGCGCGCATCTACGCCATGCTGGCCGGCGATGGCGAAATCGACGGCGTCCGCCTGCTGTCGCCGGCGGCGGTGGCCCGGGCCGCCGAGCTGGTGTGGGACCACGACTGCATCATGACCCAGCGCCATTTGCGCATGGGCTATGGCTTCATGCATAACGAGACCAACACCCTGCCGATGGGCGAAAACCCGGCGGCGTTCGGCCATTCGGGCACCGGCGGCGCCGTTGCCTGGTGCGACCGCGACCGCAACATGTCGTTCGCCTATTGCCCCAATTTCCAGCGCACCGGGCCGGGCATCGGCCCCCGGGGCGCTTCGTTATCGGTGGCGGCCGGCGGCGGGCCCCGGCCCGACTGGCTGGATTAAACTATGCTTTCTCATCCTGAGCTTGTCGAAGGGTGAGGGGACATCGCATAAGATAGAACGGTTCAGGGAATAGGAGAGCATACATATGCGTTGCGAAGTGGTTGCCATCGGCACCGAGCTGCTGCTCGGCCAGGTCGTCGATACCAACTCGTCGTGGATCGGCGAGCAATTGGCCCTGGCCGGGATCGACTCCCTGTTCCAGGTCAAGGTCGGCGACAACGCCGCGCGCATGGAAGAGACCATCCGCCACGCGCTCGAGCGCAGCGACGCGGTGATCTGCTGCGGCGGGCTGGGCCCGACCCAGGACGACATCACCCGCGAGGTGATCGCCAAAATCATGGGCGTCGCCATGCGGCGCGACGAGGCCATCGCGTTGAAAATCCGCGATATGTTCGAGGCCCGTGGCCGGGTCATGCCCGACAATAATCTGCGCCAGGCCGATATTCCCACCGGCGCCAGCCCCATCGCGCAGATGCCCGGCACCGCGCCCGGCCTGGTGTGCCCGGTGGGCGACAAGGTTATTTATGCCGTGCCCGGCGTGCCGTTCGAGATGCGCGAGATGATGGCGGGCACCATTCTGGCCGATCTGCAACGCCGCTCGGGCCAGACCGCGGTGATCCGCAGCCGGGTCCTGCGCACCTGGGGGCACGGCGAATCGGCGCTGGCCGAAACCCTGGCGCAGCGCCTCGAAGAGCTCGACGAGCTGGGTACCGCTACCCTGGCGTTCCAGGCCAGCGGCATCGAGGGCATCAAGGTGCGCATTACCGCCAAGGCGGCCGACGATGCGGCGGCGGAGGAAATTCTGGCCGCCGAGGAAGCGCTGATCCGCGGCCTGCTGGGCGACGTCATCTTCGGCGTCGACGACGAGACCATGGAGAGCGTCGTCCTCGACGATCTGCGCGCGCGCGGCCTGACCCTGGCGGCGGCCGAACATTTGACCGGCGGCGTTCTGGCGTCGCGCATGACCGCGCTCGACCCCGATCTGGAGGTGTTTCGCGGCTCCACAATTGCTGTGCTGGAGGAGGCCGACAAGATTTCGATGGATGACAAGCGCGCCGCCGCCGCCGCCCAGCGCGCCCGCGCCCAGTTCGGCGCCGACGTCGGCATCGCCGCGCTGACGCCCGGCGACAGGGAGGATTACCCGCCGGGCACGGTGTTCGTCGGCATCGCCATGGCGGGCACCCGCAAGTCGCGGGCGATAACCCTGCCCGGCGCGCGCAGCCGTATGCGCAGCTACGCGGTGATCAGCCTGCTGGATTATTTGCGTAAGACGTTGCTGGTGGAGGGCTAGGGGGCGCTGTAAGGCAAAAGAAATGGGGCCGGTTGAAACCGGCCCCTTACGCTATTGTCACTTTGATAGTTATTATGGGCAATCGCCAGAGCAGCCCGAATTGGTGTCCGTTATAACCTGATGAAGTTTGACAGGCGTGAGGCTGAGGAGCCGCTTTGCAACCGCAACACCGGATTCACTGCCCGCTGACGCTGTGGCGTCCACCGTTCCTCGAACGCGAATCCAGAAGGTGTTGGAAAAACCGTCCTCTTGCGCCGGGTTGATGATCGCCCACTGGAACCCATGCGTTTGGCGGGTTTCCGTCCACACCTCGATAAAGTCGGCTGGGTCGTCGGCCAAATCGGCAAAATCATAAGAGACCTTTTGCCACCTGCCACACATGGTAACTCTGCCTACACCCGGGTCGGTACCGATAAAAGTGCCAAACTCGGAAACGGTGGCGTTGCTGCCGTCGTCATTTTCGGAGACTTGAACCCACTGCCATTTTGCGGGGTCCGGCATACCGTCAAGGTCGGGAGAAATTTGGATGCCGACTTCCAGCCTGGCACCGGAATCACCCGACTTTGCTAGAGTTCTCGATTTGGTTAGCAGCAGGCATTCCGTGTGAAATGTTGCTATGACATCGCCCGGGGTTGAAGTCTTGTATTTGATCGGGCCAAGAGAGTGTCACATTAGCCGCGGACGGATCAGTTCCATCGGCGTCGGCTAAATGTTTAAATACTAGCGCCGACGAGCTGATCGATGCCTTGTCCGCGGGAAATGCTGATGCGCCGCTTGTGGCGAAGCCAATGGCCAGCGCCGCGACAGCGGCTAATCCAAGTAATTTACTTTTCGTGTCTCATCCCTCCGTTGGAGATACCTAGGGTTAGGTTTGGTCCAAAATTTTAGGGCGACGATATTTGCCGATGACGGCCAGCGTCATCGGTCCATGACAATTCTTGTCAAACATTGGCACTTCTTGCCGGTGGGATTTTCGAGTAACCGTCGCCCCTCTCTGCCTCCGGACCTATTCCCCTAATTCCCTGGTCCGTTATCCAACGTGGAACAAGGTACCGCGCACGAGTCAACTATAATTCCGGCCGGTGCGCGAACATTATTGTAAAATTCCGAATTCTATTTTCAGTCGTCCGCCAATACGTGAAAATGTATATCCTTAAGCCAAGTAGTGTGACGTGTTTATGTATGTTTTATGCACTTAAGCCAAGTACTCGCGGATCGCATTGCAACTTCGCATAAGCGCCCGCAGTGCGGGGGTCGAGGGTGAGCTGACGCAATTGGGTAACCCTCCTGCACCCTCCTTCGTCCCTCGACAGGCTCACGATGAGGAGTTTTTCTCTGCGCTACACACAACCTCATCCTGAGCTTGTCGAAGGATGAAAGGGGGAGGAACGGAAAGCAGGAGGGGGCCGCTCAACTATTCCGGGCGCGGGCGTGCGGTGCTATACCAGCCCCTCGATAAGATAATTTCCATGGCATCAGGGAGGAACACCGGTGGTCGCGAACAAACCTAAAATGACCCGCCCGACGGTATATCAGTTCAAGCTCGGCGATTTTACCATTACCAACATTTTAGAGGGCTATATCCACCGCGAGGATCTGCACCCTGTCACCGGCACCAATGCCACGGCGGACGAGGTGCGGGCCGTCGCCGAGGCCCATCGCCTGCCGTTCCCCAATTTCGAGCATAATTTCGTGCCCTCGCTGGTCGATACCGGCGACAAGCTGATCGCGCTCGACCCCGGTTTCGGCGCGCGCGCCCATGCGCCGACGACGGGCTGGCTCAACGATTTGCTGCCGGAGGCGGGCTATACGCGCGACGATGTGGATTATGTCGTCGTCACCCATTGCCATCCCGACCATATCGGCAATCTGACTACGGCCGAAGGCAACCCGACCTTCCCCAATGCCGAAGTGGTGTTCGGCCGTGTCGATTTCGATTACTGGATGAAGGGCGAAAACATCCCGTCCTTTCGGCCGCCGACCTTGAAGATGTTTCAGGAAGTGTGCGCCCCGATGGCGGATACGGCGCGCATGGTCGAGCCGCGCGATGACATCGTCACCGGCGTCACCGCGGTCGATGCCTTCGGCCATTCCGCCGGCCACATGGCCTACCACATCGAGAGCAACGGGCAGGAGTTGATGATCCTGTCCGATACGGTGGCCCATTACGCGGTGTCGCTGTCGCATCCCGATTGGCATTTCGGCATGGACGATGATCCGGAGGCGGCGGCAGTGTCGCGCAAGCGGGTGCTCGGGCAGGTCGCCGACGCCAAAATGGCGGCGATCGGCTTCCATATGCCGTTCCCGTCGGTGGGTTATGTCGAGCGCCGTGGCGACGGCTTCGCCTGGATTCCGGCCAGCTACCAGATGAATTTAGCGACTTAGCGACGGCCATCCTTCGAGATGGGCCTATCGGCCCCCCTCAGGATGAGCTTGTCGAAGGACGCGGGGGCCAAAGCTACTCTGATCGGCTAATTCGTCAGGTCGCGAACGGATCCGGGGTCGGCGCGGCGGCGTTATCGAGCGACGCCGCCAAATCTAGGAAGTAAACCTTTATATCGTCGCCGAGTACCACCATGCCGATGGCGGCGAGGATCGCGATAAAGGCGATCAGGAACGTATATTCCGCCGCCGCCGCTCCGGAATTATTAGCCGCGAGGCGAAAAAACAGCGCCTGCACATAAGCGATCGCGCTCATTGTGCGGTCACGGCTCGAACGCGCCGGCCGCAAGCCGCAGTTTCTCTTATGAACACCCTTTTTCATACGAGCAATACTCCAAGGGAATAACCAACTTGAATGGAGTGTTGAGTAAAAACCGTTTTTGTTCCAGAAAATTCTTCAGAGAGCCGGTAGTTTATCCTCTTGGGATACGTAGGGCCACCCTGGGCCGGAACCGAATAACGTATAGTTAAGTGGGTCTGTAATGGCCTGCCGAACCCGGTGCGCCGGGCGGAAAATAAGAACAGGGGGAGAGAGCGATGCGAATTCACAATCTGTACGAGGACGAAAACGGCGAATCCCATTTTCGCGATATCGAGGTGGAGTGGGTCAGAGAGCGGCGCAGCGGCAAATTCTCCGAATTGTTCGCGGTGAGCGGCCTCGAGTTTCGCGAGACCTCGGGCGACTACGAACTCGACTGGCATCCGGCGCCGCGCCGGCAATACATCGTCAACCTGGATGCCGGTGTGCGGATCACCGCCAGCGACGGCGAAAGCCGGATCATCGGCGCCGGCGAAGTCATCCTGGTCGAGGACACCGAGGGCCGCGGCCATCTGTCGAAATCGGTCGACGGCCAAATGCGGCACTCGATTTTTATTCCCATCGAACCGGCCTGAAACTAAAACCCAGGATTGGGTAACGCACCAAGCTCCCTCTCCCATAGGGAGAGGGTTTTGTTATTCCGCCGCCTCGTTCACCGCACGCGCGGCCGGGCGGCTGAGTACCGTCTTATTGCCCTGGTCGGGGTGGCGCGGGACGAACTGGGCGAGCGCCAGGCTGACCGCCACCCGGGTGGCGCCGGTGTAGAACACCGCGCTGGGGTTGACCAGCCAGATCAGCCCGAAGCCGGCGGGCACGATGACCGCGGCGATGTGATTGATCGAGAAGGCGATGCCCTAGGTCGGCGCGATGTCGCGCGGGTCGGCGATCTTGCCGAAATAGGTCCTCAGCGCCATCGCCATGGCGAAGAACAAATGGTCGGCGATGTAGAGCCCGCCGGCGATCCACACATTTTCCACCAGCCCGTAGGCGATGAAGACGCCGATCAGGCCGATATATTCCAGGGTCGCCGAGCGGCGCTCTCCGAAATGGGCGATGAAGCGGCCGATGCGCGGCGCCAGGAAGGTGTTGATGATGTGGTTGAACAGCAGCAGCAGGGTCAGGTTGGCAGCCGACAGGCCGAATTTTTCCACCATCAGGAAGACCGCGAAGACGATGAATATCTGCCGCCGCGCGCCGTTGAAGAAGGTCAGCAGATAGAACAGCCAATAGCGCTTGCGCAGGAACAATTCGCGCCGTTGCTCGGTGTCCACCTTGAAGCGGGGGAAGGCCAAGGAGGCGGCCACCGCCGTCGAACCGCCGGCAACGGCGAAGATGATGGCGAAATCGAGATCGAACACCTGCAATCCCAGCCAGACCAGGGCGAAGGCCACGATCGAGGCGCCGCTGGCGGCCGCGATCATGCGGCCGATGACGATCGGCGCCTGTTCGCGGCTCGACCATTGCAGGGCCAGGCTCTGGGTCGCGGTTTCGAAATAATGGAAACCGGTCGACATGATCACCGTCGTCATCAGCAGGCCGGTGAAGCTGGTGAACAGGCCGGTCAGCGCGACCCCCGCGCTGAGCACCAGCAGCATGATGATGGCCAGGGTTTGTTCGCGCAGGAGGAACAGCAGGGCGACGAAGGTGAAGGCGAGGAAGCCCGGAATCTCGCGCACCGACTGGATAATACCCATATCGGCGCCATCGAAGGCGGCGCGCTCGACGGCGAAATTGTTGATCAGCGCCATCCACGTCGACAGGCTCAACGGCCATGCCACGGCCATCACCAGCAACAGGACTTCCGGGCGGCGCCAGCCGCTATAGGGTTCGGTTTGCATCGGGAATTTTCATACCTGCGTTTACCTGTTAAAGCTCACGGCGGTAGCGGTCCATCGAATTCGTCGGCCGCGATTGACAGCGCGACATAGGGTCGCCGCCGTGTGGAGACAGATTTACCCATGACCGATTCTTTAACCATCGCGCTGGCGCAGCTCAATCCCACGGTCGGTGATATCGACGGCAACGTCGCCCGCATCCGCGCCGCGCGGCTGGCCGCCGGTGACGGCGGCGCCGACCTGGTAATCGGCACCGAGCTCTGCGTATCGGGCTATCCACCGGAAGATCTGGTGCTGAAGAACGCGTTCCTCGAGGCGGTGCGCGCCGGGGTCGAGGCGTTGGCCGAGGATACCGCCGATGGCGGTCCGGGGCTCATCGTCGGCGCGCCGTGGCTCGACGATGATGGCAAGCGCTACAACGCCGCCCTGGTGCTCGATGGCGGCAAGATCGTCACCCGCCGCGACAAACACGATCTGCCCAATTACGGCGTGTTCGACGAGAAGCGGGTATTCGACGCCGGTGCGCCGCCGGGGCCGGTGAACTTCCGTGGCGTGCGCCTGGGGCTCGCCGTCTGCGAGGACATGTGGACGCCGGATATCTGCGAGACGCTGGCGGAATCGGGCGCTGAAATTCTGGTCATTATCAACGGCAGCCCCTATGAGCGCGACAAGGTCGATGTGCGCCTCAACCTGGCCGTCGCCCGGGTCACCGAAACCGGCCTGCCGCTGATCTATGTGAACCAGGTTGGCGGCCAGGACGAGCTGGTGTTCGATGGCGGCTCGTTCGTCCTCAACGGCGACCGCAAGATGGCGGCGTCCTTGCCCCAGTTCGGCGAAAGCGTGGCGCTGACGAAGTGGCGGCGCGGCGACGGTCCCTCGGGCTGGATCTGCGCGGAGGGCGAACTCACCCCGCAGATCGAGGGCAGCGAGCGCATCTACCAGGCGATGGTTCTGGGCCTGCGCGATTACGTCAACAAGAACGGCTTTCCCGGCGTCGTGCTCGGCCTGTCGGGCGGCATCGATTCCGGCCTCACGGCGGTGGTGGCGGTCGATGCGCTGGGCCATGAGCGGGTGCATTGCGTGATGATGCCGTCGCCGTTCACCAGCCAGGACAGCCTCGACGACGCCCAGGAACTGGCAGACCGCCTGGAGGTGCGCCTCGACAGCATCGATATCGAACCGGCGATGGAGGCTTTCGATGCGATGCTCAAGCAGGGCTTCAACGAACCTTCGGCGGGGGTGACCAAGGAAAACATCCAGAGCCGGGCGCGCGGCCTGACCCTGATGTCGATCAGCAACACCAGCGGCGACATGCTGGTGACCACCGGCAACAAGTCGGAGATGTCGGTCGGTTACGCCACCATCTATGGCGACATGGCCGGCGGCTATTCGGTGCTCAAGGATGTCTACAAGACCGACGTGTTCCGCCTGTGCCATTGGCGCAACGAGCATTATCCCACCGGCGTGCTCGGCCCGGCCGGTGATCCCATCCCCGCGCGCATGATAAGCAAGCCGCCGTCGGCGGAGTTGCGGCCCGACCAGAAGGACGAGGATTCGCTGCCGCCTTATGACGTGCTCGACGCCATCCTGCACGGCCTGATCGAGGAGGATCTGGGCGCCGACGATCTGGTCGGCCGCGGTTTCGACGCCGATGTCGTGCAGCGCATCTGGCGTCTGCTCGAGATGGCCGAATATAAGCGCCGCCAGGCGCCGCCGGGGGTCAAACTCACCAGCCGCGCCTTCGGCCGCGACCGCCGCTACCCGATCACGAATGCTTTCAAGGGCAAGGCTTAGTTTTACTCGACCCCCCACCCTAACCCTCCCCCACAAGGCAGGGGAATCGCATATGGCTTTGATTGCTTTCTTGCGGTTCGAAGAGAAAAGGATTCAGA
>SMVB01306197.1_pt1 | contig 12569 bp, 12 predicted proteins | sample 2456461 | NCBI WGS metagenome assembly SMVB01 (sample SAMN11095934, study PRJNA526329) | marine sediment metagenome | biome: Marine sediment; feature: Surficial sediment; material: Deep marine sediment; isolation source: Hadal surficial sediment | place: Pacific Ocean | collected 2014-05 | depth...
CATCTACTTCGGCGATGTGCGCAACGAGCACCGACTCGACACGCCGCGACTGTTTCAACACCTCCGCGAGTTTGAGAAGAAGGTCGCTATCCGGAAGGTCTTGCAGTGCGTATTTTTTCTCCATGCGCTTTTATAACATGGACTTTTTCGAGCCTCCGTGTTCGCGCGGGTTGCACGCAGAGGCATCGAAACACTTTCGAAGTCTCGCCACGCAAGCAAGCGCGGCTGTAGGGTCTCGACCGTGGATACAGGTCCATTACAGAACGTAGCCGCACTTTTTGTCGAGGCGCCTCGAAAAAACTGTCAAGAAAAAAGTGAAATACTTTTTATCCGCGAGCGGTACGTAAAGCTCGCCTCCCATGTCGAGAAGCGGACCATGCCACGTAGTTGTGGCCGGACCGTACAGGTGCCACGCTTTGGTCCGAGTCCGCTGCACTCTGGCACTCTCTGCCACCCTCTCGAGACCTCAAGCAGTACTTTAAGTTACTCCGTCCAGACAGAGTAGTCGGGCGCGAGGAGTCGGAGCCGCGACCGGCCGCCTCGGCAATCCCTGAAAAGCGGCCCATTACGAAGTGGAGTTCACGGCTAGCGCCGCGCTTAGCGAAAAGCTCGAGCAGCTCGAAGCCAAGCGTTTCGGCAAGACGAATCATCCGAGAACGAATGTCGAAGACCCCGACACGTCGCCTGGCGTGCGCGGCATCGCTGCCGCGGTGAAGCGTTTCGCATGGGACCGAGATGGCGGGCAGTTGTCCGGGCACAGTTGAACCGCCCCCTCTTGTTGCGGTGTAGCTCCCGGACCCGCCGCGACTACCTGCGCTTCATCGTTGGGTCGAGCGCGTCGCGCAAGCCGTCGCCGAGCAGGCTGAAGCTCAGGACGACGAGTGTTATCGCCATTCCCGGGGCGAAGGCCGCGACCGGGGTGGAGCGGACAAGCTCGCGTCCCTTGCTGAGCATCGCGCCCCATTCGGGGTTTGGGGGCTGGACGCCGAGGCCGAGAAACGACAGCCCGGAGGCGATCAGAATCGCGACGCCGAGCTGTAATGTGCTCTGGACCACGAGCGGGGTGAGCGCGTTCGGCACGACGTGTCCGAAGATGATGCGGGAAGCGGAGGCGCCCACCGCGCGCGAGGCAACGATGTAGTCGAGCTCGAGCACCTGGAGGGCGGAGCCGCGGACCAGCCGCGCGAAGGTCGGGACCGAGAAGATGGCGACGGCGATGACCGTATTGACGACGCCGTTTCCTAGCACGACCACGATGGTGATGCCTAGCAGGATGCCCGGAAGCGCGAGCAGCACGTCCATGAAGCGCATGATCACCGAGTCGACGATCCCGCGCTTGTAGGCGGCGACGAGGCCGAGTACCGCGCCGATCATCACGCCTACTAGGACGCTGCTGAAGGCGATGCCCAAAGAGATGCGGGCGCCGTAGCAGAGTCGGCTCGCGATGTCGCGGCCGAGCTCGTCGGTTCCGAGAAGATGGTCGAGACTCGGGCCGAGGTAGTTGTTGACGAGGTCTTGCTCGAGCGGTCCGTAGGGTGCGATTACGGGGGCGAGCGTCGCCATGATGATGAAGCCGAGGATGACGAAGGCGCTCGCGACGGCGACCTTGTTGCGTCGGAATCGGAGTAGGCCTTCGGATGTTTTCTTCATGAGCGTGAGACTCGGATCCTTGGGTCGACCACGCCGTAGAGCAAGTCCGTCGCCGTGTTCACGACGACGAAGACGCTCGCGACGAAGAGCATCGTGCCTTGTATCATCGGATAGTCACGCCAGAGGACGGCGTCGACGAGCAGGCGGCCGACGCCCGGGATGGCGAAGACGCTTTCGACGAGTACCGTTCCGGCGAGCAGGTTTCCGAAGCGAAGGCCCACGATGCTGATCACGGGGATGAGCGCGTTTTGGAGGGCGTGGCGCACGATTACAACACGCTCCTTCATGCCTCGGGCGCGCGCGGCCCGTACGTAGTCTTGGCCGAGCACGTCGAGCATTGCCGAGCGCGTCATGCGCGAGATGATCCCAGCCGACTGGCCCGCTAGGGTTATGATCGGCAGCACGTAGTGCACCGGCGTTCGGATTCCGATCGAGGGGAGCCAGCCGAGCGAGAGCGAGAATACGAGCATCAGCATGAGGCCGAGCCAATAGGACGGGGTCGACGCCGCTAGTAGCGCCATCACCATCATCACGCCGTCCCAGAAGCGGTTGTGGTACATCGCGGCGATGACGCCGGTGACGACGCCGAAGATCGTCGCGAGGATGGTGCCTCCCAGCGCGATGGTAAGCGTATAGGGGACGCGGGCCATGATCTCTTCGAGAACCGGGATGCGCATGCGGATGGACGTTCCGAAATCACCTCGGAGGGCGCCGCTCAGGAAGTTCCAATACTGCTCGTAGAGCGGGCGGTCGAGGCCGAGGTCCCGCCGCATCTGTTCGACGACCTCCGGTCCCGCTTCGAGCCCTGCCAGCAGCAGGGCGGGATCTCCCGGGATCATATGGATCATCAAGAAGACAAGAAGAGACGTCCCGAGTAGCGCCAGGAACATCTCCAGGAGCCTTCGGGATGCGTAGTGAAGCACGAAGGTTTAGCGACGGTCGATGAAAGCTCGCTCGAAGGTCACCAAACCGAGCGGCGAGGTCGTGAGATCGTGAACGGTCGCACGGGCTCCCACCACGTGGTAGTTGTCGTACATCCAGATGGCGCCCGGATCCTCGAAGTACACGATCTCCTGGGCGCGGTGGTAGAGCGCATTCCTCTTCTCGGTGTCTACCTCTCGCATCGCTTTGAGGATCAAGTCATCGAACTCGGCGTTCGAGTAATAGCCGTAGTTGTTCTCGTTGCGCTCCTGGGTGGTGAAGATGGGACGGAGCCCCCAATCGGCATCTGCTGACGAGGCGCCCGCGCCCATGATGAAGATTTCGAGCGGGCAGTCCTCGGGCAGCAGCCCGCCCCAATATTGTCGGAGCGAGCCCCATTCCAGGACGTCGATCTTCGCGTCTATGCCCACTTCGGCAAGTTGCGCGGCGACGGCTTGCGCTAGCTCAACGCCCATGTTGTAGCGAGACGTCGTCGAGATCGTTGTCTCGAATCCATCCGGGTAGCCCGCTTCGGCGAGAAGCGCCCGAGCTTTGTCGGGGTCGTACGGAAACTCGCCCAAATCCGCGCGCCCCCGAATGCGCGGCGTCAATGGTCCCGTGGACGGCTCTACCATTCCCGGCATCAAGTTCTCGAGAATGACGCGCCGGTCGATGGCGTAGGCAATGGCCTGTCTTATGCGCGGGTCGTCATAAGGCTTGCGCTTGCAGTGGAAGCGGAACTGCTGCGCGCCGATGCTGAGCGTCTTTGTCATCGTGATGTTCGGGTCTTCTTCGAGGCGAGGCAGGTCCGCGGGCGGCACATGGGTGATGACGTCGACGTCACCCGATTCGAGCGCGATGATGCGCGACGCCGCCTCGGGGATGGGACGGTAGATGACCGTTTCCAGCTTACCCTTCTCTCCCCAATAGTCGTCGTTCCGCTCCAGGATGAGCTCGAGGTCCTTGCGCCAGCTCACCACTTTGTAGGGCCCGGTTCCTACCGTGGTATCGGCGGAGTAGCCGAAATCCTTTCCGAACTTCTCGGCGGCCGCGGGGCTCACGATGACGGCGGAGACATGCGCCATCATCGGCTCGAACGCGCCGAAAGGGTATTCGGTGACGATGTTCACGGTGTGCTCATCGACGACATCGACGCTCTCTATGGGCAGGAACAAGCTCCGCCGGTTATGGCCTTGGTCGGGGTCGAGCACGCGATCGAAGTTGGCTTTCACTGCCTGCGCGTCGAAGGGCGTGCCGTCCTGGAATTTCACACCCGATCTCAAATGGAACGTCCACGTCACGTTGTCGTCGGCCGACGACCAGCTCTCGGCGAGATCGGGCACGAATTGCATGTTCTCGTCGTAGCGGATGAGGGCGTTGAACAACATCCAGATGACTTGGTCGGACTGCGAGTCTGTGGTGTTGTGCGGATCGAGCGTCGTGGCGTCGGCGCTCGAAGCGAAGATGAGACTGTTACGCGGCTCCTCTTCGGTGCAAGACAGCGAGAACCCAGCGGCCAGGCACAGAGCCCCAACGGTTAGATTTCGACGCATTCACTCTTCTCCATATCAGGCGCATGCACCCGGTCTTACCCTATACACTCATGAACGGCCGGATTATACCGGAAGCGGGCAAAAGCTATCGCGTAGCGTTATCCTTATTAAATAGATGATTCCTGTAACCGACGAAATCAAGCTGGATGATTGGGAGATCGACCTGAAATTCGTCCGAGCGGGCGGCCCCGGCGGTCAGCACGTCAACAAAGTGTCGACCGCCGTGCAGCTGCGTTTCGACGCCGAGAGCTCGCCCTCTCTTCCGGACGACGTGCGCGCACGGCTTCGGAAAATCGCCGGCAGCAAGATGACGTCCGAGGGTGTCGTGACGATCGAAGCGAGCCGCTTTCGCTCACAGTCCAGGAACCGTGAGGACGCCATCGAGCGCCTTGTCGAGCTCATCCGCCGCGCTACCGTAGTACCCAACAAGCGTGAACAACGAAAGGTCTCGGCGCGAGCGCGAGCGCGCCGTGTCGACGCCAAGCGCCGGCGCGCGGGCGTGAAACAGGCACGACGTCCCGTCGACCACGAAGATTAACCTTTTCCATACATTTCCAAAAACAAGGGAGGTTCACTTGATTCTGAGCAATACCGAGAATATTCCAGGAAAGACGATTCAAGAGTTCTACGGTGTCGTCACGGGCAGCACCGTGCGCGCCAAGCACATTGGCCGCGACATCATGGCGGGCTTCAAGAACATCGTAGGCGGCGAGCTCAAGGGCTATACCGAGCTGCTCAACGAAGCGCGCCAAGAGGCGGTCGAGCGCATGGAGGCGCAAGCCAAATCCGTCGGCGCGAACGCTGTCGTCAACGTGCGTTTCACAACGAGCTCCGTAGCCCAGGGCGCGGCCGAGCTTTTCGCTTACGGCACCGCCGTCAAGGTGGAGTGACGGATGGACGCGTCACCCTCGATGCTCGTCCAGCTTCTCATGCCGCTAGCGCTCCTCATCGGCGCCTATTTCATCGGGAACGCCATCGAAAAGAAGCACTACCGTGAGCTGCGCGTCCGCGAGCACGCCTCTCGACGCTTCATCACCGTCACGTTTCCCTACGAGCCGCGCGACGAAGAGATCGTCGGCTCCACGCTCGTCACGGGAAGCGTGGTCATCTCGGTCGACTATTTCAAACGCTTCCTCGCAGGGCTACGCATGTTGTTTGGAGGCCGTATCAAGTCTTACGAGCCGCTCCTCGACCGGGCACGCCGCGAAGCCATCATGCGAATGAAAGAGGATGCGCGGGCGGGCGGCTATCACGCAGTCAGCAATATGCGGCTAGAGACGGCGCGCATCGCAAGCTCGTCGGGCAACAATAAAGGCACCGCCGCCGTGGAGATTCTCGCCTTTGGGACGGGGCTAAAGCTCAGACGGCGCGCACCGGCTACTCCGTGAGACACGAGCCGCGCTTGCCGCGGGACGACGTCAACGCCCCGCCGCGCAGCCCGCTCAAAGACGGGCTCGTGATGCTGCTCGGCCTCGCCGCAATTGTGGGCGTAATTTTCGGGGCGATGACGCTTCTCATCGACCACCTCGTACCTTACGTCCCTCGATCTTGGGAATCTCGGATGTTTCCGAACTTCGAGGAGCTCGTCCATCAACCGGAGAATGAAGACGAACGCACCTATAAACGGCGTCTCGAGGATCTCATGGCCCGTATCTCCGCCCATTGGCCCGAGCGCCCCGACGGCTTGCGCGTCGGGCTTCTCGACGACGAGCTCCCGAATGCGCTCGCCTTTCCTGGCGGCCAAATTCTCGTCACCACCGGGCTCATGAAAGAGGTCGAGAGCGAGAACGAGCTGGCCTTCATCCTCGGACACGAGCTTGGGCACTACGCGGGCCGGGATCACCTTCGGAGCCTCGGGCGAGGCTTGACCCTCGCGCTGATAATGGCGGCGTTGGGCCGAAGCGGCGCCGCCGGAGATCTCGTCGGGCTCTCGAGCCAGATCACGGGACGGGCCTTCAGCCGGGAGCAAGAGTCGCAAGCCGACGCTTTTGGTCTGTCTCTCGTCGTCGCGGAGTTCGGTCACGTGAGCGGCGCGACCGATTTCTTCGAGAAGCTTCCTGCCCCAGAGGGGAAAATCGAGCGTTCGCTTTCCACCTACCTGGCCACTCACCCCGTCAGCGACGAGCGCATCGAGGCGATGGAGCGGCTCGCGATCGAAAACGACTGGCCGGTCGACGGCGTAACGTCCCCGCTCGAGTAATCAGCCGCGGAAGATCGATTCTAGATTCTCGATGACGCGCTCCGTTGTTTCTAGATCGGGCAACCGCTTCGCCACCGTGTGGCGTTTGCCGCCACGTTCGTGGACCACGAGCTGGTAATAGAGCTTGTTCCCCGACTGCGTCCCGCGTTTGGCCTCCAGCTTTTCCACTTCTCCGCTCATGAGCTTCCGCGGTGCTCCCATGAAGAGAAGGCCGCTCGCAAAGCGCAGCTCCCCGGGCCGTGCTTCGATGAACCCGTGATAGAGCCATAAATCGACGACGCCGAGAAGCAGCAGGACGTCAAAGAATCCGAACATCCACGCAAAGAAACGAGGGGCATCCGACGCGTGCAGCCCGTAAACGATCGCCGTCCAAACGCCGAAAAAGACCGTCAAACCGATGGCCGGGCCGAGAACGCGCGCCCTCGGAAAGACGAGGCGCTTTCCCGCTGGCAGAAGCTCGACGCGGATGCCGGCCTGCTCCAGCTTTTTGTCGAGCTCGAGGACGACGCGCTCGACGCCCGGCTCTTCCGTGACGCGAAAATTCTCGGAACTTTCCTCGGTCTCGAAGACGGGCACCTCGAACGTGGCGTGATAGTCCACTCCCGTCACGGCCGCCGCGACTTCGAGCTTCCACACAATGCGGTCGTTCGGGTTCGACTCATCCGACGCTTTCGCGTCGAAGGGTACGGCGAATGAGACAGGGATCGCGGAGCGTCAAATCGTAGGCGAGTAGCTCGCGCGCGATGACGTGCGATTTCTGCCAAAGTACCGTCTCGTGGGTGCTTCGGTTCTTACCGCTTCCCGTTTGGCGGATCCGCACCGAGCTCAAAGTGAGCTCGAAGCCGTCCTCGGGGCGCACGTTCACGGTCGTTTGGATGGTCCCCGCGAGCGGGCCTCCGATGACACCAGGAAGGGTGCGCATCTCGAAGACCGATTCGCCGAACTTCTTGTAGCGGACGAAATTTCGTAGCGCCCAAAAGATGAGCCCGACGCCCACCACGGGGAACATGAAAGCGAGAAGCGCGAGCTTGTTCTCGTTCTCCACAATCTCCGGAACCATGAACCAAAGAGGCGACGAGATAGCGTTCCAGACAACGGCAAATATGGCGCTCATCACGAGCACCGGCTTCGTCGTGGAGACGATCTTCCCTGTGGCCCATGCCTCTTTGTGCTTCCACGGCTCGTCCGGGTGTCGCTCCTGAAGCTCGGCCTCCCGCTTGGCTTTCTTTCCGCCAAATAGCCCCGCGGCCATGAGGCCGAAGCCGGCGCCGCCAAAGACCACGACGAAAATGAAGTAGAAGCCGATGAGCTCCCAACGCAGGTCGCGATAGAGCACCGCTTCCGTGGGGTTAGCTGGATTCACGAACAACGAAACGTCGAGCCGCGACGTGACAAGAGCTCGCGATAGGTGTCCTTTTGAAAGCCTCCAACGCTATCTGAGCCTTTGTGAAGCGAGACCCTGGTTCCCGTGAACGACCGTCCCAAATATTGGTAGCGGAAGGTCGCCTGAGCCTCCGCGCTGTCCGAGTCCGAATCCCTGCTCTCCGACAAATTGACCGAGACGAGCTCAGCCGGAACTTCCTCCCAGGAGCGCATCGCGGACCAATCCAGAAAGGCAGCGCCGATGAGATAGGACATGAAGACACCGACCCCCGCAAAAGGAAAGGCGAACAGAACGAGGCATCCGAGCCCCTTCGTGGAACTTTCTTTTTTGCTCACGGTGGTGGTTACGAGTTTTGGGTGGTCTCAGCTCCATTATGACAACTCTCACCCTTGCCGCAAGAAGTAGATGACGAGCATATATATCCAGTAGATCACGAGTGAGACCACGAGAGATTTACTGAGCTCTCGGAGCTTGTCGATCCAACGCTTCTTGCGCTCCGGCGGAGAGAAGGCGTAGATGGCAAAAATCAGAAGCAGGATGGTGACGAACGCGCGGGCACGAAACATTACGGGGTCATCGCGGAGGTCATCGCGGAGCTCTGGGAGGCGTTGGGGTCTTCCAAATCAAGCGAAGCGCATCGAGTCGCAGCTGAGCGGACTCGATGACCTTTTTCAACTCCTGCCTCTCCGCCTCGACGCGGTCGATTTCGTCCGGTCGGACGTGAGGGTTCACCTCGGCGAGCGCTTTCAATCTTCGCAGCTCTTTTCCCATCACATCCTGCATTTCGAAAAGACTCGCTTCGATTCGGCGCGGCCGCTCTTTCTCGGCAAGCTCGCGCGCGGCCACTATCATCTTCGGCAACAGCTCATCCTGCCAGCTTCGATCGGTCAAGCGTAACACCTGACGCCCGTCCACCATCTTCTTCTTCAACTTGCCCGGTGGCAAAGAGTCCGTGAGGTCCCGCAAGCTCTGATCGACGACCACCCGTAGAGGCATGGGTGGCAAAAATCGATCCGTGTAGAGGGCCGGCGGCGCCACCACGTCGAGAACGAATACGGCTTCGAGTAAAAGGGACTCGGCGCCCGGCTCCACGAAACAAGCAACGGCGCTGTTGCCGCGCTCGGAGCTCACGATAAGGTCCATGACGCCCGTGACCATCGGGTGATCCCAAGTGAGAAAGTCGAGCTCGCCTTGGTGGGTCGCTTTGTCACGGTCGGCGGTCATGCCTACCTCCTCGCCGCGCAACCCAGGCAAATCGTCCACGGTGAGCTGATTGCCTTTGCGAAACACGAAGGTGCGCGCGGACACTTCCTCGAGCTCGACCCCGAGCTGCCCGAGCGCGTCGTGGATATAGCGGTCGAGCGCTTTGTCCTCGTCCGTTTTACGGATATCCGCCACGAGCGCCGCCGCCGCCGCGGGGCGGAACGAGCCGAGCTCGAGCAAACGGTCGCGGCCGACTCGAAGCTTCGCGATGACCTCGTCACGAAAGCCGCGCGTGCGCTCCAAGAGCCGGGCCATGTCCTTCGGAGGCTCGGACACGGTTTTCGGGTCGCACGCCTCGACATGTTCGAGCGCGAGCTCACGCACCAGCTCAGCGAGCTCGTCGAAATAGGCGCCGCTCGGGAGACTTTTCTCGAATGCGCCGAGGCCCTCGTGATACCAGAGATACAACATCTCTTGCGGGCTTCCCGGAAGAAACGGCACGTGGATCTCAACATTGTGCTCTTGGCCGATGCGGTAGAGACGTCCGATGCGTTGTTCGAGAAGCTCGGGATTGAGCGGCAAGTCGAACAAAACGAGGTGATGGGCGAACTGAAAATTTCTCCCCTCGCTTCCGATCTCGGAGCAAAGAAGCGCCTGCGCGCCGTCGTCGTCTTCATCAGCAAACCACGCCGCGTTGCGATCGCGTTGAAGGAGAGACAAGTCTTCGTGGAAGACCGCAACCCGGAGACGGCTTCGAACCCGCAACGCCTCTTTTAGCGCGATCGCTTTTTCTTTGAACCTGCAAAGGACGAGAACTTTTTCGGGTGCGAGCTCGACGAGAATCTCCCGCAGCCACTTCGCTCGTGGATCCTCGAGGTAGTCATAGTCGAGGCTCAGGCCCGTATCTCGAGTGTCGGCGACAAACTCGTGCGCGAGCTTCTCGAAAAGCTCGCCGCGATCCTCCGGCCAATCGAGCTTCCGCCCGCGGGCGCGACGCTCGGGAACGCTGTCGAGGACGCTTCTCGCGTTGCGGAACACCACACGACCCGGCCCGTGCTGGTCGATGAGGTCCTCGATGAAGGGCGCGCGCGCCGCTTCGTCGCCGGCGAGAACGGCTTTCAACCGCGCTTGAAGCATTTTCGCGCTCTGCGGTAGAAATCGGGCGAGGTCTTTCCCTTGCTCTTTGGTCAGCGTCTTGCCTTCGAGCAGCGCCCCCGCGACTTCGGCAATGTGGCGATAGCCGGCCGCCTCCTGCTGATAGCTCTCGAAGCTCGGATATCGATCGGGGTCGAGCAAACGGAGTCGAGCGAAGTGATTCTCCTCGCCGAGCTGCTCCGGCGTCGCAGTCAACAACAAGAGCCCGCGGGTCTCACGCGACAGTTTTTCGACAAGCGCATATTGAGGGCTCGGGGTGCCCGCCCATTCCAAGTGATGCGCCTCGTCCACAACGAGCATGTCCCACGTGGCTTCGCAGACCTCTTCGACATGGCGCGGGTTGTCGGCGACCCAATCGAGGCTCACGATGGCGGTTTGCGACTGCAAGAACGGGTTCTCGTCCGGCTCGGAAGCTTTCAGCGCTTCGCAATAGGGCTCGTTCACGAGCGCGAAAGAGATATGAAAGCGACGGAACATCTCCACGAACCACTGATGCACAAGAGTCTCGGGAACGAGGATCAGAACGCGCGTGATCTGCCCGCTTCTAAGCAGCCGGTGGAGCACGAGGCCGGCTTCGATAGTCTTTCCGAGCCCCACTTCGTCCGCGAGCAGCGCGCGCGGCATTGGCCGAGACGCAATCTCCTGGCTGATGTAGAGCTGGTGCGGGATGAGCTCGATGCGCGCGCCGAGGAAACCCCGCGCGGGTGACTTCTTGGCCTTGTATTGTCGTACCAGAGTCCGGTAGCGCAGATCGAAGCTCCGGCTCTCGTCCCAGTGGCCGGCCAAAAGCCGCTCCTCCGGTTTGCTGAAGCGCAAGGTCGCGGAGAGCTCGGACTCCTGGATGCGGTGCCCGTTGCCGCAATAGACGATGAGACCGTGCTCTTCGATGACGTCCTCGACAGAGAACCGCAAGCCGGCCTCGTTCTCAACTTCGTCGCCCACCCGAAAGAGCACGCGCTTGATGGGCGCGCTTTGCGCGGCATATTGCCGCGTGGTGTCGCTCGCTGGAAAACGGAGGAAGACCCGTCGATTCTCGATGCGCTCGACCTGGCCGAGACCGAGCTCCGGCTCTGCCTCGCTAAGAAACCGCTGCCCAACGACAAAAGACGACATGAGGGCGTATTTTAGCAAGCTACCCGTCGCAGTCTTGCTATTCTGTACTCGTGCTGGATTCTTGGCGTGTCACCTTTCTGGCCGGTGCCCTAGCCGCCGCCCTCGGGTGCCAGCCCGAGATCGTCCCGGCACGGTACGTCCCGACCGACGCGCACGACGCCTACCGCCATGCGCTCGAAGTCAGTGGACTTTCAGAAACAGCGCTCGGTAGAGACTGGTCGGTGGCCGCCGCGGCCGCTCTCCGGAGCGCGACCGAAATCGACATTCCATTCAAAGAGACCAATTATATCGACGCCGCTCGAGCTTTTGCGACCTCTTACGCTTTCGCGGTCGCCCGCGGGCAGCGCACCGAGATCCAGCTCACGCTTCAGCCCACATCCGATTGGCGAGTCTACTTGGATCTGTTCCGATTGCCGGAAGAGGCGGACGGAGAGCCCGTCCACGTCGCGACCGGCGGCGAGGGTGATTTGCGGTTGGCGTTCGAGCCACGGCGAGACGGACGTTACCTTCTGCGCCTGCAATCCGAGCTCTTGCGCGGCGGCAGCACCACCGTCGAGATCAGGAACGTCGCGTCTCTCGAATTTCCCGTCTCGGGGCACGACACGGGCTCGATTGGAAGCGGCTTCGGCGCGGCGCGGGAAGGCGGCCGGCGCGCGCATCACGGCGTCGATATCTTCGCCCCGCGCCGCACGGACGTACTCGCAACCTCCAAAGCCAGGGTACGGCGCGTAGACAAGTGGAAGCTCGGAGGCAACATCATCTGGCTCGAGGATCGCGAGCGCAACCTGCGGCTCTACTTTGCGCATCTCCAGACGCAAGATGTAAAGGAAGGCGACTGGGTCGAGCCCGGCGACCGGATCGGCACCGTCGGCAATAGTGGAAACGCGCGCACCACACCTCCCCACTTGCATTTCGGGATCTACATTCGCGGCGAAGGTCCGATCGACCCGCGTCCTTTTCTGCAACAACCGCGGCAATCGCCACGGAGCGTTCGCGTCGACCTCGAGAACCTCGGCCATTGGGTGCGCACGAAGCGAGGAGAGGTCCCGCTCACCATCAAGGCCGGGGGCGACGAAGGTTTTTGGCAGATGGAAGCGCACACACCTTTATTAGTATGGGGCGGCGCGGACCGCAGTTACCGTGTGGCGCTTCCCAACGGCATCATCGGCTATGTGCGCGAGAGTCAAACGGAGCCGATCGACGTGCCGGTCGACTCGATGGCGCTGTCCCGGCCAACCGCTGTCCTGGATCGCCCAGAGACAGATGCCGCGATCGTCCGACTCGAACACAGCGCGGAGGTGGGCGTCCTTGCCCGCTACAGAGGCTTCTACCTCATCGATTCTCGAGAGATGCGCTCGGAGTGGATTGCGGCGCCAGCCAAGACACCGCC
>SMVB01262012.1_pt1 | contig 12563 bp, 7 predicted proteins | sample 2456461 | NCBI WGS metagenome assembly SMVB01 (sample SAMN11095934, study PRJNA526329) | marine sediment metagenome | biome: Marine sediment; feature: Surficial sediment; material: Deep marine sediment; isolation source: Hadal surficial sediment | place: Pacific Ocean | collected 2014-05 | depth 0-1...
CCGTTGGGCAGTGCGATCGTCGGCTTGTTCTGCACCGACTCGATGGTGATGTCGAGGGCGCGCTTGGCGATCGAGTAGTAGATGTTGCCGAAGTTGATCAAACCCCAGGCAAATATACCGAGCACGAATTGATCGAGGCCGGCGGCGCCCGCTGGCACGATCCGAGCGATGTAGCTGTCGGGAACGAAGACGCCGTTGAGGATGGTGTCGTCGCTTCGGGTGGCCCGCATCCCCATGACATCCCAGTTTTCCTTGATCTCGTAGTTGTCGTCGGCGCGCTTCATGAAGGCGTGCACGATCTTCGGGTTGTCCGGGTCCGAGGTGTCCATCCCGTGCATACCGAGGCGCGTCCAGACGGGCGTCAAGCTGCCGAACGACTTGCGGCCGGTGAACTCATAGCCTCCCTCGATCGGCTCGGCCCGGGTGGTCGATAGCAATACGGGCAGGTCGTTGCCGGATTCGGCGTGACCGGAGGCGAACACTTCGCCGTCGCCGGCTTCCTCGAGCAGCCAATCGATCGACTTGTCACCGGCCCGGCTGAGATCGGCGACCAAGCCGACCCAATAGTTGTGCATGTTGACGCACAATGCAGTTGCCGGAGCGTAGTAGGCGAGCTGGCGGGTCTGCTCAGCTACCTGGGCCAGATCCATGCCGTAGCCGCCAAACTCCTCCGGTACGGCCATCAGCAAGTAGTCGCTCTCTGTCAGCTCGTCGAAATCCTCCTGGCAGAAGCGGTTCTCGCGGTCGTATTCGGAAGCCCGCTCGGCGAAGCGCGCAAGCATTCCCTCATCAAGTGCGAATTTCTTGGCCATCCTCGTGGCGCCTAACGGAACATGTCGGGGCTGATCTCGAGCTTGATCTCGGAGATCTTGTCGGCGGGGAGGCCGGCGCGTCGGGCGTGTTCCATGATGGCCTCGGGATTCGGCGCGTCATACTCGCAGTAGATCTTTCCCTCGGCTTCCGAGACGTAGCTCTTGATCCAAACGACCACGCCCCCCATCTCTTCGAGAACTTCGACCGACTTCTTGCCGGCGGCGTCCAGCTCCTCTTTGGTCAGCGTACCAACGGTACGCTCGATGATGTAGCGGGGCATCGGTTCTCCTGCGTTTGTCCGTGTCGCCAGAATGGACGACGCGCGATCGTTTGCCTAGTCGTTGGTCGGGGCTGATCCGTGAACGGCGGCGCGCAGCTCCGTGTCGTCGATTTCTTCCGCGATCTGCGTGGCCTCGTGTGCGTACGAGGTTGCGAGGTCAGCCATATCTTGGGCGCCGCACACCTGAGAAAGCCGATACAGCATCCATCCTTCGCCCGGGCGGTCGCCGATCCGGCGGCGAAGGTCGAGCGAAGCTTGGTAATGATCCAATGCCTCGCTGAGTTTGTCCATAGCAAAATGCACGTCGCCCAACACCGCCCACGAATGGCCCTCGAGCACCTCTTGCCCGGTTCGGCGGTTCACCTCGAGCGCGTCTTCGGCGCGCTTCAGCGCGTCGGCTGGCCTTTCCATGTCCCGCAGCGCCACCGCGATGCTGTTGAGCACGAGCCCCTGGTGAACTTCGTCGTCGAGCCCCTCAAAAACCCTCAGGGCGCGCTCGTAAAACTCGAGGGCTTCATGAAAGTTCCCCGCCCGCCACTGCGTGATCGCCATCGAGTTGAGCAGCTCGCCTTGCTTCGGCTTGTCGTCGAGTCCGGTCGCCAGCATCAGCGCAGCATCATAATGGCTGATGGCGGCGTCGCTGTCGTGCATGCGGGTCGGTCGGGCGATGCCCTCGTGGGCTTCGATCTGACCGCCGGAATCGCGCCTGTCCTCGCGCAATTGTCGTACCTTCGCCCACGCCGCAACCGCGTCCTCGGGGCGACCATTGCGTTCATGGAGCTCGCCGATGCGGGTCCACGACGTCGCCTCACTTTCCTGATCGCGCAGTTGCGCCGACAAGGCGGCGTTCTCTTCGAGGTAGAGCAACGCTTCATCGTCGCGCCGCAGCGAGAACAACATCTCGCCGAGGCGCCGGGTGGCGATCGACAGGCCCTCGGCGTAGTTGACGGTGCGGCTGACTTGGGCCATTTCCTCGTAGAGCGCGAGGCACCGGTCGGTGTCGCCGCGCTCCATGTAGATCGTCGCCATCGCGCTGAGGTTGAAGCACAATCCGATGTGGATACGTTCGTCGGCGCAGAGCTGGCGCGCCCGCTCGATGGCCGCGAGGGCGCTATCGTCGTCGCCGAGATCCCGATGGATCTTGCCGAGAACGTTGAGCATGTAGGCGTGGTTGGCGTGGTTGGCTTCGAGCTCGGTCAGCTCCAACGCTTGGTTCAGGTGCTCGATGGCTTTTTCCGGCTCTCCGGCACTGCGCAACACGGAGGCCAGATTGACGCGATCACGTCCCTGGGCGTCGGGGTCTTCGAGCTCGACGCTGATCTCCAACGCCCGCTGGTTACATTCGATAGCCTCGTCGTAGCGCTCCTCCTGCCAGCGCAGGAAGCCGAGGCCGCGCTGCGCCGCCCGCTCCAGCTCCCGGTCGCCGAGCTCCACGGTCATGCTGACGGCTTCTCTCAGAGGGCTGTCGGCAGCCTCGAATTGTCCGAGCAGGACGTTCAGTTCACCTTGCCGGATCCTGGTCTTCACCAACCTGACGCTTGCACCAGCGGGTTCGAGTAACCGCGTCAACTCATTGATCAGGTCCTCCTGCCGGGATCGCCGACCCAATGTTTCGCAGGCCCGTTCCATCTCGAGAAGCACATCCGCGAGTCGTGCCTGGCGATCGGTGCTCTCGGGCAGCTTCGTGAGCCAGAGGTGAACGCTTTCGAGCAGAGGCAGCGCTTCGTCGGCGCGCTGCAGCCGGCTCGCCTTGTGCGCCGCCCGGCGGCCGTACTCGATCGCCTTTTCCCATTCCTCGGCGGCACCGAAATGGTGTGCCAAACGAGCGGCGTGCTCGTCGACGCGGTCCGGGTACAGGCTCTCGATGGCTTCTCCCACCCGGCCGTGAAGGCCGCGCAGCTGGTGCGGAAGCAGGCTGCCGTAGGCGACTTCGCGGGTGAGAGCGTGTTTGAAGCGGTACACGGCTTCGGGCACCACGGCAATCTGCTGCACGATGCCGAGCTCCTTGAGTTGTCCCAGAACCGTGAGGAGTCGCCCGGTGTCCTCCATTGTCCGCTCGAGAATGCGGCGGCCGAACTCGCGACCGACAACGGATGCCAGGCGCACGACCTCCCGGGGCTCGGGATCGAGGCGGTCGAGCCGCGTCAGAATCACCGCCTGGACCGTGTCCGGCAGGTAAACGGCATCCAGCGAACCGGTCAGCGTCGCCTGGGCATCTTCGATGCGGACGACGCCCTCTTCCTCGAGCGCGTGGCATACCTCCTCGAGGAAGAAGGGGTTGCCCCCGGTGCGCTCATGAATCATCCGGGCGAGATCGGTGGGAAAGCCCTGCACGCCGAGCACCGACTTGATGACCTCGACCGAGAACTCCTCCGACAGAGGCTCCAGCGTCAGGTGTCGACGCTCGCTGCCACGGCCCCAATCGAAATCACCTTCCGGTCGATAGGTCACGATGACCAGCATCGCGAACGCCGCCAGCATGCTGGTGAGCTGCGATAACACTTCGCGCGACGCCTCGTCCGCCCAGTGCCAGTCCTCCAACAACATGACGACCGGTCGCTCGTTAGCCGGCAGTGTGAAGATTGCCGACAACGCCTCGAGCATGGCGATACGAAAGTCGTCGCCCTGGAGGTGCTGCGGCAACTCGTAGTCCGGGCTCTCGATCGACAGTAGGTGCAGGTACAGCGGGATGAAGTCGTCGAGAGCGGGGTTGATGGCGATGATCCTCGAGGCCACCGATTCGGCGTCGATCGTCGGGGCGTCCTCGGGGATCTCGAGGACACTCTTGAGCGCCTCGATGAATGGCAGGTAAGGGAGCCCGGCGCCGTCCGAGCGGCACCGCCCCCGGACGAGAGCGGCTCGGTCACAATCGCCACCGCGGGAGAACTCGTACAGGAGGCGACTCTTGCCGACTCCGACCTCGCCCTCGAGAGTGAGTAGTTGTCCGCTACCCGTCATCGCCGCCTCGAGCGAAGAGCGCAACATGTGCATTTCGCGGTCGCGGCCGGTGTAGCGGGTCAGGTGGAGCTCGGCGGTCGCTTCGAACCGGTTCTGTCGCTCCTTCTCGCCGATCACCCGATAGGGCACAAGTTGCTTTGCAGTGCCGCGTAATGTGATTGTCGGCATCGGCTCGGTGTCGAAGAACGGCGCCGCGACACGATGGCAATCGGCGCTGATCAGAATTTCATCGGCCGCGGCCTCAGTTGCCAGCCGGTCTGCAATCTGCAGCGTGGGACCCGCAATGGTGAATTCCTCGCCGCCCGCGGTGGCGATGCGGACAATCACGGGCCCGGAGTGAATGGCAGTGTTCATGCGAATCGGCTCGCCGAGGCGCTCTTCGACGTCGGCGAGCGCTGTGCGAACCTGCCGGTGGATGTCGAGCGCTGCCCGGATTGCCCGCAAAGGATCGTCCTCGTGGGCGGTCGGAACGCCGAACAGCACCAGTAGCTCGCCACGGGCGAAGCGGTTCACGATGCCGCCGTGGGTGGCGACGATCGCCTTGACGATGCGATGGATCTCGGCGAGCGCGCGCTCCGATTCGTCGACCGCGAGCTGCTCGGCCATCGTTCCGTAAGCGCCTACGGTCGACGTCAGGATCGTCGTCTGGCGTCGCTCGCCATGGCTGAGTCGCTCGTGGGTTCCCGGGTCGCTGGCCTCGGGAGCCGGGGCCTCGGTGGGCGGAGGCGCCGCGGCGGCCGTCTGAAGAGTTTCCGGCTGGTGCACATCGGGGTGCTCGGTCGGGCTGGGAGGTTCACCGGGTCGCTCGGCCGCCGCTGCAGGTCCACCGGGTCGCCCGGCCGGGGTGGGATGCTGCCGCGCGACTTCGGCGAGCGCCTCCTCGAACTCGAGGCGAGCGTCCCATAAGTCGCGGGCGCGCCGATCCATGTCCTTTTGTAGGCAGCGACGCAATACTTTCTCGACATTCGGTGGGCAGTCGTCGGGTAGCAGCTCCCAACGGGGCTCGTGCTCGAGAATCGCCGCCAGCGTGTCGGCAACTGTTTCGCGCGTGAAGGGGCCGGCACCGGTGAAGGCTTCAAACATGACACAGCCGAAGGCCCACACGTCGGTGCGCTTGTCGATATCGCGGCCGCGAATTTGCTCGGGGCTCATGTACGGGGCGGTGCCGATCAAGGCCCCCGTCTCGGTGATGGCACCGCCGCTGGTATCGCTGTGGGTCATGTCGGGGGCGCCGGAAGCGAATGACTTGGCGATGCCGAAGTCCAGGACTTTGACGATCTCCTGGCACAGCATCACGTTGGAGGGCTTCAGGTCGCGATGCACCACGCCCTGCTCGTGCGCCGCCTCCAACGCGCGGGCGACCTGGATACCGGTCTCGAGCACGGTAGCGGTCGGCAGCCGCCCCTTTTCCAGCGCCTGGGCAAGCGTCCTGCCTTGAAGAAACTCGAGAACCAGGTAGGGGGCTCCGTCGCTGTCCTCGAAGCCGTAGATCGTGGCGATGTTGGGATGATTGATCGACGCCAGGAGCTTGGCTTCGCGCTCGAAGCGGGCCAGGAGTTTCGGGTCGTTCGCCAGGCTACGGAGCAGTACCTTGATCGCGACGTCGCGGCCGAGCTTGGTGTCGCGGGCGCGATACACGCTGCCCATGCCGCCTTCGCCCAGCAGCTCGCGGATCTCGTAAATCCCCAGTCTGGTCCCCGGATCCACTTCGTCTCCCCCAAGTGGGTTGATCGTCGCCGCGGTTGGCGGTGCCCTGTGGTCGCCGGCACAGATGCGGACTTTAGCCGTAGCAGGCCGTAGTTTCTACCGCCCTGCCAGCGGTCTAGACCGAGAAACGCACCAGCAGGATGTCCCCGTCTTGAACGAGGTAGTCTTTGCCCTCGAGGCGGATCAGTCCCGCTTCCTTGAGCGCCTTCTCGGAACCGTGCTCGACGATCTCGTCGTAGGTGAAGCGCTCGGCGCGGATGAAGCCGCGGGCCAGATCGGAGTGGATGGCGCCGGCGGCGTCGACGGCGTTGTCGCCCTCCTTGACGTTCCAGGCGTGGACCTCCTTCGGCCCGACGGTGAAGAAGCTGACGTAGCCGACGACCTCGTGGGCGAGCTTGGTGAGGCGCGCCCGAGCCGACGCCTCGATGCCCATGTCTTCGCGGAAGGCGAGGGCCTCCTCCTTGTCGAACTGCACGAGCTCCATCTCGAAGGAGCCGGCGAACTCGAGGGCTCGGTGTTTGGCGCCGATCGCGTCGATGGCTTCCTGGTTCTGGCCGAAGCCCGACTCGTCGGAGTTGACGATCACCAGCACCGGCCTTTGGGTCAAGAACTGGAAGCCCTTGATGGCGACCTTCTCGTCGCCGGTCAGCTCGAGATCGCGTATGGGGAGGCTGGCTTCGAGCTGCTCGTGCACGCGGCGCAGCGCCTTGCCTTCGAGCTTGATCTCGTGCGTGGCGATGCCCTTGCTTTCGGCTTTTTCGATGCGCTCGATGCGGCGCTCGGTGACGATCAGGTCGGCGAGCAGGAGCTCGTCGTCGAGCTTCCCGACGTCGCCCACGGGATCGGGCTCGCCCTCGACCGGATCGGTGAAGTTGCGGACCACGTAGGCGAGGGCATCGGCGGTCTTGACCAACCCCATGGTCGCCGCCGAGAAAATCTCACCGCTGCCGGCGTCGTCGCGGGCGACGCCGACGAAATCGATGAAGGTCACCGTGGAGTAGACGGTCTTCTTGGGCTCGTAGATCTCCGCCAGCCGGTCGACGCGGTGGTCGTCGACCTCGACGATGGCGAAGTTGGGCTCCGCCTTGGGGTTGGCGTAGGCGGTCACCTCGACGTCGGCGCGGGTGATGGCGTTGAATACCGTCGTCTTGCCCGAATTGGGCAGGCCGATCAGACCGAGTTCCATGGTGCTCATTTCTCGAGAGAAGGTACCCGGAGGGACCCGGGCAGAAGATAGCGAAACTCTACCGCCCGGCAACCGGGCTGGCTATCTATAAGCCTTCCCGGTTGCGAGCTCAGTCGAGCCCCCAGGTCACCGGGGTAATGAACTCCAGACAGTTGCCGGCTGGGTCCCGAAAGTAGATCGAGAGGCCGCCCTCGGGCCAGCGGACCTCCGATTCGATGTCGACGCCGTGCTCGCCAAGCCGACGCTTCCAAAGATCGATCTCCGCTTCGCCGGCGCGGAATGCTACGTGCGCCGCTCCGGTCGTTCCGTGCAGCGGAATCGGGGCGCCGTCGACCTTGGTGGCCGTCGTCGACGTGTGCTCGGTGTTGAACAGCAACAGCATCGCGTCGCCGCAGCGGAAAAAGAGATGGCGGCCTTCCTCCTTGGCAAAGACGTCGAAGCCGAGGACCTTCGTGTAGAAACGCTCGGCAGCGTCGAGGTCGGTGCAGCTCAACGTCGTTTCGATGATGCCGCGCACCTGGAGCGTCCCGGCGGCGTCGTGCGCCTTCGGGGTCGGAGATGGTTTCGAGGCGCCGACTTCGTTGGTCATCGGCTCACTGTCTCCGGAAGATCTCGCCGCCCTTCATCACCAGACGGACGTTGCGCAGCGCCGAGATGTCGGCGCTCGGGTCGCCCTCGACGGCAATGAGATCGGCGTAGAGACCGGGTCGGATCGAGCCGACGCGGTCGTCGATGTCGAAGTATCCGGCGTTGCCCGCGGTGGCAGCGTGCAGCACGGCGCTTGTGTCCATACCGTACTCGACCATGAGCTCGAGCTCGCGGACATTGTCGCCGTGGGGGTAGACGCCGATGTCGCCGCCGAAGCAAATCGGCACGCCGACCTCGAGCGCCAGGGCAAAGCTCTCACGCTTGCGGCGGATCCTCGCCGGCTCCGGATCGATGCCCTTGCGCCAACCGCCGTACTGGCTGATCGCGTCGCCGGCGGCGAGCGTCGGGCAAAGCGGGACCCCACGGGCTGCCATCATCTCGAAGATTTCGCGGGTGGCACCGTCGCCGTGGTCGATGGTGCGCACGCCGGCCTCGATGGCGCGGCGCATACCCTCGGCGGTGCTGGCGTGAGCGACGACATGGCGGCCCGAGCTTGCCGCCACCTCGACGATGGTGCGCAGCTCCTGTTCGGTAAAGGTCGGCGCCGCGATGCCGCCGGCGCCCCAGCGGTAGTCGGCGTAGACCTTGATCCAATCGGCGCCGCGGCCGATCTGGTCGCGCGTCACACGGATCAGATCGTCGTAGCCGTCGGCCTCCTCGGCACCCTTGGGCAACGTGAGCTCTGGCGCGCCTGTCGGGTTGTAGGTGCCGGTGGCGACGATGGCCCGCGAGGTGATGATCATGCGCGGCCCCGGAATCACACCCTTTTCGATGGCCGCCTTGATACCGGCGTCTGCATAGCCGGCACCCTCGGTGCCGAGATCACGCATCGTGGTGACCCCGGCCATGAGCGAGTCGCGCACGTGGTTCACTGCCCGCGCCGTGCGCTCGCCGAGCGACTCGTTGAGCACCTGGTCGGTCCAGGAAGTCTCGTTGTAGGGGTGCAGCAGAATGTGCGAATGGCCTTCGATCAGGCCGGGAAGGAGCGTTTGGCCGGGAAGCTCGATGGATTCCGCACCGGTGGGAACGCTGATTTCCGCGGCGGGACCGGCGGCGGAGATCCGATTACCCTCGACGACGACCACCCACCCTTCGTGCATGGTTTCGCCGTCGTACACACGCTCGGGTCGCAGCACCGTCGCTCGCTGTTGTGCGGCAGCCGGAAGCACGACCGCAGCGACGGCGGCAATGATCGCCAGCCGGGATATCCGGGCTAGGAGCCGATAACGGTAGTATTTTGCCTCTTCAGAGCGTTCCAGCAGTGTCTTCATCTCGTGGATTCCTCGCATGATGAGCCCAGCAACCGTTGATCACGGTATCGATTCATGACAATCCGTGCAGCGAGTTTGCCCCTCATGGGCCGGCCGCTCAACATCTGACGGGCTCCGAAGGGTCGCGACTTTTTTCGCTGCGGACGCAACCTGGAGGGGGTGTCGTGCGTCGTACTAATTAGACACGCTTCCCGAGAGGAGCTGCCGGTGCGCAGCCCGGCTGGAAGGACTCGCAGTCATGACGGACATCGAACGCCAGAAACTGTTGATGGTCGCCACCACGGTGATCTTTGCCGTGATGTGGGCGATCGCCAATCTGTCATAGCGGCTAGCTGCCTTCGGCGGCCTGAAGCGCTGTCTCCAGATCAGCCAACAGGTCGTCGGTGTCCTCGAGGCCCACGGAAAACCTGATCAAACCGTCGGTGATCCCTGTTTCGGCGCGTTCCTCAGGAGACAAGTCCGAGTGAACCGCGGCCGCGGGCCGCACGATCAGCGACTCGGCGCCCCCGAGGCTCACGGCAACCGCCGGTAGCTCGAGCGCTCCCAGGAAGCGCTCGGCGTTCTCCGTTCCGCCGTCGAGCTCGAACGACAGCACGCCGCCGAACCCGTCGAGAAGCCGTTGGGCGCGCTCGTGCTGCGGATGCTCCGGAAGCCCCGGATAGTTGACCTTCTCGACCCCCGGGTGTGCCGACAGGAACTCAGCGATGCGCAGGGCGCTGGCGCTCTGGTACGGAACCCGCAGGCCGATCGTCTTCAGGCCGCGCTCGAGCAGGAAACAAGCGTGCGGGTCGAGGCTCCCGCCCAGATGATCGAGGGTTCGCTTGATGGCCTCGACCTGCTCGCGGCTGCCCACGACGCAGCCGGCGGCGATGTCGTTGTGGCCGTTCATGTACTTGGTTGCGCTCTCGACGACGAGGTCGAATCCGGCGGCGATGGGTCGGAAGTTCACCGGGCTGGCGAAGGTGTTGTCGATGATCGAGACGAGCCCGTGCTGGCCCGCAAACTCGACGACCGCCTCGAGATCCGCCAGCTGCACGAGCGGGTTGGTCAGCGTCTCGAAGTAGATCGCGCCGGTCGATTCGCGCAGCGACGCCCGCCACGACGAAGGGTCTTGCGCGTCGACCGCGGTGTGCTCGATGCCGAGCCGCGTCAGGTCGCCGAGCAGGCCGCTGGTTCCGCCGTACAAGCAATCCTGGACGATGAGATGGTCACCGCTCGACAGCAGGGTGAGCATCGTCGCGGCGATGGCCGCCATGCCGCTGCCGGTGACCAGCGCCGCCTCGGCGCCGTGAAGCGCGGCGACGCGCTTGCCCAACACGACATGGTTCGGCGTCGTGCTGAGCCGTACATAGCCGACGTCGTGGTAGTCCTCGCCGTGGTACTCGAAGGTGCTCGACTGAAAGATCGGCGTTACCACCGCGCCGCCGATTCGGGGCCGCAGCGCACCCGCGTGCAGGCTCTTGGTTTTCAGGTCGCTCATGCGTCAGCAGTTCTCCTACAGCTCCTTGCGGAAGCAGATGATGCGATCCGCCTCCTCGAAGCCGATCGCGGTGTGGGCCAGGAAGCTGATTTCATTGTCGATGTCACAGTCGTTGGCGGCGGGCTCGGAGCCCTGCCGGCGTCTTGCCTCAATCTCCGCCCGCGAGCTCGGCGTGGGCCCGTTCCACGGCCGGCTTTATGAACCATTCGTTGAAGTAGTAGAGGCCGATCGGGTCGTTGCCGACGAAGCGCTCGGCCCAGTCTCTGAACGTGACATCCCAGGCGGTGGAGTCGGCGTCGCGGCCGGCGCGGACTGACGCCCTCACCGAGCGTAGTTCGAACTCGACGAGGTCAATAATCTGCTCGACGTAAGCCTTATCAAGGAGCTCTTCACCGTGCCCGGGGATCAGGTCGACGAAATCGAGCTCGACCAGGCGCCGCAGCGTATCGAGCCACGCGGTCTGCAGGCGCGAGAAGCCGTAGGGGATCGGATGGGTGACGATGTCGCCGGCGATCACCAGGCGCTCGTTCGGCAGATAGACGACGACGTCCGAGCCCGCCGTGCCAAACCCGAGGTCGAGGAGCTCGATCGTGCGGGCGCCACGTTCGAGAACCATTCGGCCCTCGAAGATCCGGGTCGGTGGGGTGACACGAACGTTCCGATACTCGTTGCGAACGGCGTAGATGTCCTGCTGGTAGTAGTCCCTGAGGTGCTCGGCCACCAGCCGGTCGCCGTTGAGGCCGCGTCTGCCGACACGTGCCGCTTCCCTCTCGCCGGCTTCCTGTTGATTGCTCATGTTGCGCGAAAAGGCGCGAACCCGACCCTGCACGGGGCCGCTCTCGAGGTAATCGCGGGTCCCGGCGCGCGCCACGATCTCCATCTCCGGGTACACCTCGACGAACACCTGGTTGCCGAGAACGTGATCCTCGTGCCCATGGGTGTTGATCAGCGTGCTGACCGGCTGGTCGGTGAGCTCGCGGATCTTGGCGATGATGTGCCGGGCGGCGCGGGGAGAGGAGCCCGAGTCAACGACGACCACGTCTTGGTCGTTGACGATGATCGTGACGTTGCCGTGCACCGGCGGGCGGTACGGATCGGGCCGGTACGCCATCCAGATCCCGTCGCGCACCTCGACGAACTCGAGGTCGTACGGCCCGTCGCCGGCCTGCGGCGACAGCACGATGGCGATGGCGAGAAACAGCACCGCCAACACGCCGCTCCATCCGCTCATCGTCCGCCGTGCTTCGCCGCCACGCCGCTCGTTCTGTTCATCGTCCGCCGTGCTCCGTCATCATCGGATCGTCGCGGATCGTGATGCTGCCCTCGTAGCTGCGGCCGTTGGCGGTGAGGGTGACGCGATAGGTGCCCGCCGCGGCGGTCGTCGTGCCGATCTGGGGGCCGAATAGCATCTCGCCGGCGGCGTAGCCGTTGAAGTCGGCGGCGAGCTCGTTGCGGACCTGATTGAGCGAGCGGTCGTCCGTAGCGACAACCAGCCGGTTGCGCATGTCGGCGAGGGCGATCTGTCGGTCGTCTTCGATCACCCGGCCCTCCAGAAAGTCGATCGCATCGGAAAGCCGCTGGCGCACCGTGGCTCGTTCGGCGTCGGTCGACGGGAACTGAAAGTTCCAGTGGGTGCGGTTGATACCTGCCTGCGGGCCCGGGGCACCACCTCCACGACCGCCTCGGCCGCCGCCGCGACGTCCACCACCACCGCCACCGACTCGGAGGTCGGCGACCCGGTCACCGGTGAACTCCGAAACCCGCAACTGTACGTCTCCTTGCGGCGCGTCGCGCAGCCAGAAGTTGATCGGGGCGCCGGGCGGTGGGTTTTCGCCGCGGAAGAAGAAATCCGGCTGTTTGCGGCCGAGGTTGATGGTCACCCACTTGGTGCCGACCCGGTTCTCGAACAGGTAGGCATCGGCGGCGGCGACCTCGGAGGTCATCTGCCGTAACGGGGTGATGTCGTCGAGAATCCAGATACTGCGGCCGTGGGTGCCGGCCACCAGGTCGGCGTCGCGCGGATGGATGAGCAGGTCGCGCACGGCAACGTTCGGCATGCCGGTCGACAGCTTGAACCAATCGTTGCCGCCGTCGATCGACGCGAACGCGCCGTACTCGGTGCCGACGAACAGCAGATTCGGGTTCACCGGGTCCTCGAGGACAACGTACGAGCCGACCCCGTCGGGAAGGTTGCCGGTGATGTCGGTGAAGGTGGCGCCG
>SMVB01034452.1_pt1 | contig 12559 bp, 11 predicted proteins | sample 2456461 | NCBI WGS metagenome assembly SMVB01 (sample SAMN11095934, study PRJNA526329) | marine sediment metagenome | biome: Marine sediment; feature: Surficial sediment; material: Deep marine sediment; isolation source: Hadal surficial sediment | place: Pacific Ocean | collected 2014-05 | depth...
GTCATTGAAATATTATCTGCTATAGATATAGTGCCATCTTGATTATGAACATCTAAATTATTTTGAATATTTGAAAAGAAACCATCTACGGTTACAAAACTTTGTAGGGCATTTTTATCTTTCCAAAAGTATTTAAGATTGGTTTTTGGGGTGCCCAGTGAATAAGACCAATTAGTGTGAAATTTTTTATAATAGTTTAGTATAGGGAGTGGAAAAGGTCTTCCCGCGTTGGTTGAATATTGAATACCCACAATAATTCTTCTCGGTTTTTCGTATCCAATGCCAGTTTGGTCTTTTATAAAATATACTGCTCCTGTGAAACGGACATCACGGCCTATAATAGTATGTTTTTCAAAATTTGAAGCAATCTCGATCCCTCCTTTAACGGCAATACGCCATTCTTTTCTAAATTTGAAGGTATAAGCTAGAGCAATACGATACATTTCAAACTTACCTAAATTATCTATGTTAAATGGTACCAAATCTTTAATATCTAAGGCAATATATCTGTACTCAATACCAGGTATTATATAACTTCCCTCCCAACCTAAACTAAAAGGATAATTTACAAATCCTCTGAAACGAATTATCGAATTTTCTGAATTTGATTGGGGGATAGTCGTGTACTCAATTCTAGCTATATCTGTGGTCTGTGAATAGGTAAGACAGGTAAAAAACAGTCCCATAATTAATAATTTGGACTCAGGTATTCTATTGGATATATTAAATATAGAGTTATTATTATTCAGTTTTAAATATATGTACATCACGTTGTGGAAACGGAATTGTGATGTTATTATTACGAAAAAGAGAATCAATAGTAAACCGAATATCACTTCGAATAGTGGCAATCTTAAAACTATCATTTATGAAAAAATAAATACTAAAATCTAAAGATGAGTCTCCAAAGTCCTCAAAAGCAACAAAAGGTTTAGGGTTTTTTAAAACACCTGATTGTGTTTTAACACTTTCCAATAACAATTCCTTAACTTTACTGGTATCACTCCCATAGGCAACCCCAACACTAACGCATTCTCTTGTAGTCTTACGGTTTTGTGTAAAATTATAAATTGAATTTTGTATAAATTTATGATTAGGGATAATTATAATCTTATCATCTCTTGTTATAGCACGTGTTGTGCGTAATTTTATTTCTATGATACGTCCTACTTTACCTTCTACTTCAATAATATCACCTACCAAAAGAGACTTATCCATAATTATAAATATCCCCCCAATAATATCTTGAAAAATATCTTGTAAAGCCAGACCTAAACCAATTAACAATGCTGCAGAAGCTGCAAGAAACGGAGTGATATTAACTCCTGATGTGCTAAGTATCACAAAAAATACTATAATATAAACAACATAGTTTAAGAACTTAAAAACACTGATAAACTTAAGTTTATCGTTTTCTTCCATCTTTCGAGTAAATAATCTCCGTATTATCCTAAGAAGAAATTTTGCTATCATAAAAGAAACAACAAAAAGTAAAATAAGGCCTATCGTAATTTGTATTTTATTATCACCTTCACCAAAATGAATTCCCAAATTAAAAAAATCTTTGATAGAACCCCATATATCTTCCTTGACTATTTCTGCTATTTTTTCGGAAACTTCTTTTTGCATGATTATTAGTATTTAAGCCATTTTAAAATTTCTCTATAACTCGCTTTTTTACCATACATCAATATGCCAATACGGTAAATTTTTGCAGCAAACCACACTGTGACCATAAAAGTAGTAAATAAAATAATTAAAGAAAGTATTTGTTGCCATAAAGGAACTCCAAAAGGAATACGCATCAGCATAACTACAGGTGAAGTAAAAGGAATGTATGAAAACACCTGTGAAACGGTTCCGTGGGGATTTTCAATTACGGTGAAAAACCCAACATAGATGCTAATAATTAAAGGCATCAAAATAGGTAACATAAATTGTTGGGTATCTGTTTCGCTATCGACGGCTGCACCAATAGCTGCATATAAAGAACTATATAATAAATACCCCCCAATGAAAAAGAAAATGAACATAATTACCAAGTTCACAATTGGTAAATTATTTATTTCCATTAATATCTCGCCAATCATTTCTTGAGAACCAGACTTTGTACTTTCAATTAACATTTCTTGTTGTTGTGATTGTATTGCTGATGGTTCAATTCCAAAAATAGAAGATACTACTGTGCTTAAAATTAACAGCAAAATTACCCACGTTAAAAACTGTGTTATTCCCGCTAATGAAGTTCCAATAATTTTTCCAAGCAATAGTTTAATGGGTTTCACTGAAGAAATTATTATTTCAATAATTCTGCTGGTTTTCTCTTCAATAACACTACGCATGATCATATTTCCATAAATAATGATAAACATAAAGAGTAAATATCCCGCAAAGCCACCAAAAGCAAGTTTTAATCCTGAGCCTAATTTTGAAGTTTTTTTGCCGCTAAAAGTCTCAAGTTTAGAGCTTATTTTAATCCGTAATTCTTTAATTTTATCTGCATCAATACCAACTTCTTTTAGTTTTAAGTTATTAATTTTTTCTTCAATAGTTTCCTCAATCGATTCTATTACAAAAAGTGAAGGAGAATCGTGAGAATAAAATGTAATAGCCTTTGAAAGTTCCTCTATAGATTCGGTTTCAGGAATATACAATAAACCATAATTTTCTGAAGCTTCAGTACTTTTTTTTGCATCCAGAAGAGATACTCCAGAAACCATTTGGAACCTTAGATTATCATTATCTTCAAAATAATTAGTAAACAAACCACTTTCATCTAAAACCTCAATTATATTTATTTTATCGTTGTTTAATTGAGAGAGATAAGCCACTAATGTGAAAATACCTACCATAATTAAGGGACTTAAAAATGTCATGATAATAAAAGACCGATTACGTACCTTATTTAAATATTCGCGTTTTATAATAAGTGGAAGTTGATTCATAACCTGATAATTAATTGTTTTGTACTGTATCGATAAAAATATCATTTGCTGAAGGGATTACTTCAACAAAACGGGTGAGTTGCCCTTGTGTGGTTAAGTAACTTATTAGTTCATTAGCACTTCCATTTTCAGGTATTTTTATTTTATATTGTAATTCATCATTAATACTTTTAAATGACGTAGGAAAAACTTCAAACCTTTCGGTTAGATTTTCATTAATATTTTCAGAATTATTAGGAATTAATCCTATTTCGAATGTATTGGATTTATATGCTCTTTTAATATCTATTAGCTTCCCATCCAAAATTTTATTTGATTCGTGAATAAGAGCAATATGATCACACATTTCTTCTACAGATTCCATCCGGTGAGTTGAAAATATTATCGTAGCACCTTCATCCCTTAGGTTTAGAATTTCATCTTTAATTAGGTTTGCGTTTATTGGGTCGAAACCACTAAAGGGTTCATCGAATATCAACAATTTAGGCTGATGTACAACCGTTACAACAAATTGTATCTTTTGTGCCATTCCTTTGGAAAGTTCTTGTATTTTTTTATTCCACCAGTCACCAATTTCCAAACGATCAAACCAATATTTAAGTCTCTCCTTTGCAAGTTGCTTAGATAGCCCTTTTAATTGTGCTAAATACAAAACTTGCTCACCAACTTTCATAGATTTATACAAACCTCTTTCCTCAGGCAAATACCCTATATGTTTTATATCATCAGGCTGTAGGGGATTTCCATCCAAAAAGATAAAACCGGTATCCGGCATTAAAATTTGATTAATAATACGTAATAAAGTAGTTTTTCCTGCACCATTTGGTCCCAACAACCCAAAAACACTACCCCTAGGAACTTCAATTGTAATATTATTTAAAGCCTTAAAATCTCCAAAAGACTTTGAAACATTTTTAGCAACTAAGAGATTGTCCATTTTAGATTTTTAATTTTCAAAGATATTGATTTGCTTATGAAGCAGATTATGTATTCAGAATATTTTAAAACAGTTTGAAATTAAAATATAAAATTTGTTATAAGAAACTCATAAAAAACAAAACCCACCCTAATAAAAATAAAGGGTGGGAAAAAATTGCTATGAAAAAGAAAAATTATCACTAAATAGCATTAGTGATTCTCAAATATAAATAAAATAAACTAATAAAGTAGAATTTTAAGAAAACATATCTTTTACTTTTTCAAAAAATGATTTATCATCTTTCTCGGGATTAGGCTGAAAATTGTCATCATCGCTCATTTTATCAAAAAACTCTCTCTGTTCTTTAGATAGAATCTTTGGTGTCCACACATTAATATGTACCAATAAATCTCCGATACCATAATTGTTTATACTCCGTATCCCCTTTTTACGAAGACGTAAAATTTTACCACTTTGAACTCCAGATTCAATTTTAATGCGCACCTTTCCATTAACTGTATCAATTTCTTTTGAAGTGCCTAGTGCAGCTTCAGAAAAACTAATATAAAGATCATAATGTAAGTTATCACCATCTCTTTGTAGGCTGGGATGTGGTTTCTCCTCAATAGCCACGAGTAAATCTCCTGCAATACCATTTCCCGGAGCTTCATTTCCCTTACCAGAAACCTTTAACTGCATTCCTTCTACGACACCTGCGGGAATTTTAATAGAAACGGTTTCTTCTGTTAATAACATCCCTTGTTCATCTGCATTAGAAGGTTTCTTATCAATAGTTTGACCACTACCGTTACAAACATTACAAGTAGCCGATGTTTGCATTCTGCCTAATATTGTATTTTGAATACGGGTAACCTGACCTTGTCCTTGACAAGTATTACATGTTTTATACGTTGTACCCTGAGCAACTTTTTTACGTTTTACCCTTATCTTTTTCTCAACTCCATTTGCAATTTCTTCGAGTGTAAGTTTAACCCGAATACGTAAATTACCTCCTTTAATTCGAGCCCGACCTCCACCAAAACCGCTAAAACCACCAAATCCTCTACCTCCAAAAGCATTTCCAAAGATATCCCCAAACTGACTAAAGATATCTTCCATGTTCATGCCGCCACCTCCGTGAAAGCCTCCTCCTTCAAAGGCTTGATGACCAAAACGGTCGTATCGTGCTCTCTTATCAACATCACTTAACACTTCATAAGCTTCTGCCGCTTTTTTAAACATTTCTTCAGCTTTTGCATCTCCCGGATTTTTATCTGGATGATACTCAATGGCCTTTTTGCGGTATGCTTTTTTTATTTCTGAAGACGTGGCATCTTTTGATACACCTAGTATTTCATAAAAATCTTCTTTCATTTTATTTCCCTATTATCACTTTTGGATAACGAATAATTTTATCTCCCAATACATATCCTTTTTCAATAACATCAATAATTTTACCCCTTAAAGTTTTACTTGGTGCCTGAATTTGTGTAATAGATTCGTGATCGTCTGCATTAAATTTATCTCCCTGCTTTGTTACAATTTCCTCTAAACCTTTAGATTGTAGTACTTCTTTAAGTTTGTTATTAATTAGTTCAATCCCTTTTAAAAGACTATCATCTTCAGATTTTTCAATTTCCAATAGGGCCCGGTCAAAATCATCTAAGACAGGAAGCATTGAAATTATTACATCTTCACCTGCAGTTTTAAACATTTCTATACGTTCACGTTGGGTACGTTTTTTATAATTTTCGAATTCTGCAAACAGACGTAAATTCCTGTCTTTTTCTTTTTCAAGATCGCTTTGTAACCTATTGATAGAATTCTCCACTTTTGAAGGTTTCCTTTTTGAAGTATCTTTTTTTTCTTTTGTTGCTACTTCATCAGTTACAACTGTTTCTTTATTTTTGTTTTTTTTGCTCATAGATGAGTGTAATTACCTTTTTTCTGAAAGTTGCAAAAGTACTGCCATTTCTTGTTAAATGTCAAAATGTCATTGTTTATTTCTTTATTGCCCTAAGCATATGACGTTTGCCGGGAGGACCCGGAAGCCGTTCTACTGTAAAACCTACAGTTTGTAATACCCTACGAACACTTCCTTTTGCCGAATAAGTAACCAATATACCCTTTGGAATTAAAGCATTGTACATTTTTTGAAATATAGATTCAGTCCATATTTCGGGTTGAACCCGAGCACTAAATGCGTCGAAATAAATAATATCGTAAGTATTTTCACAATCTATTTCGGAAAAGAATTTTTTTCGTTTGACCAATGTGAAGCTTTTAGAAATCTCTACAGGTCTCTCCCAATCGGTAGTATGAAGTTTTAAAAAATATTTTACCGGAGTATTCAACTGTATTGGATAATTCAATTTATTAATTTCCGAAATATCAACCGGATAGGCATCTATTCCAATATATTCAATTTGTAGTTTATTTTTTTTAGCTTCCAATAAAGTAATAAAAGCATTCAAACCGGTTCCAAAACCAATCTCAAGAATTACTAATGAATCTGTGTTATTTTTATTCAGATAAAAAAACAATCCCATTTCAATAAATACATGATAAGCTTCCTGAATGGCACCATGTTTAGAATGATATTGCTCATTCCAATTGGATAAATGGATGGTTGTTGAACCATCTTTTGTAATTATAATTTCTCGTTTCAAAATCTATTAATCTCCTGGAATAAGTTCAGTATATAACATTCATTTTTTTCGGTCTTGATTTCTAATTTACAAACAATCATATGAAAAGCAATAAAATTATTATTGCTATTTTTTCAATGAGAATTTAAAATTTTTACTTTAATAAGCAGTATATTTTATTATCTAAAGCAAAATTATAAATTTTTTAAATTTTAAGTACTTTAATTTTTGACTACTTTAGCATCAAAACAAGTACATATATGGATCTAATCACTCACCAAAATATTTCTGTTCTTAAAATAATTAATTCAAAAATAAATGAAGTAGATTTTAACAATCTAGCTTTTGGGAATGTGTTTTCAGATTATATGTTTGAGTGTAATTTTAAAGAGGGTACATGGCAAGATGCAATCATAAAACCTTTTGGTCCCTTAACTATTTCACCAGCTGCAAAGGTTTTTCATTACGGACAAGCAGTATTTGAAGGAATGAAAGCTTACAAAGATGAAAACGGTACGATTTGGTTGTTTCGCCCTGAGGAAAACTTTATTCGGATCAATAAATCGTCTAAACGATTAGCAATTCCAGAGTTTCCCAGAGAGTTGTTTTTTGATGCCTTACAAACTTTATTAAACCTTGATAAAGAATGGATAAAAACGGGACTGGGTAATTCTTTATACATACGCCCTTTTGTAATTGCTACACAATCGGGAGTTTCTGCATCACCTTCAGACGAATACAAGTTTATGATATTACTTTCTCCAGCACAATCCTATTACTCCAGTGATGTTAAAGTAGTAATTGCGGAAAGTTATAGCCGTGCTGCCGATGGGGGTGTTGGAGCAATAAAGGCTGCTGGAAATTATGCTGCTCAATTTTACCCTACAAATCTAGCTAAAGAAAAAGGATACCAACAAATAATTTGGACCGATGCAAATGAGCATAAATATTTAGAAGAAGCAGGTACTATGAATGTGTTCTTTAGAGTTAACGACACATTATTAACAGCCCCAAATAACGATCGAATTCTTGATGGAATTACCAGAAAAAGTGTTATTGCTCTTGCAGAACGTGCCGGTATTACAATTGAAGTTAGGAGAATTACTATTTCTGAAATTGTTTCTGCATCAAATGATGGTTCTTTAAAAGAGATCTTCGGATCTGGAACAGCTGCAGTAATAAGTCCTGTAAGTGTTTTCAGTTATAAAGATAAGGTATATCATTTACCACCCACTACCAATGGTTTTGCTTCCCGATTTAAAAAAGAACTTATGGAAATTCAATATAATTTAGCTGAGGATCCATTCGGTTGGCGATACAAAGTAAATTAATCATAAAAAATACTTTATCTCCCCCAACCCGTACGTTAAATTAATATTAATGAAAGGTAAGTAATTTAATATTCTAGAATAGATTTAATATCTGGTTTAAAATAATTGGGGCCTTTTAAAACTTTCCCATCCTTCCGATAGATAGGTTTACTGTCGGCACCCAGTTTACTCATATTACTTTTTTGTATTTCATTGAAAACTTCTTCGATTTTGTGTTGTAACCCATGTTCTATAATGGTTCCACACAAAATATAAAGCAAATCACCTAATGCATCTGCAACCTCAACCAGATCATTTCCCTGGGCTGCAGCCAGATATTCTTCATTTTCTTCACGCATCAACTCATACCGCAATCGGTTTTTTTGTTCTCCTAAATCTGCGGTTGGCACTTCTTTTATTCCTAATCCAAAGGCTTGATGAAAGGTATATACCGCATCAATTTTATTCTTCATAATGTAATTTTAAGGTTGTATTTTTACTGGTATAAAACTACAAATTTATGTTTACTACTGGCCAGTGGATTTTTGTTATTTTCTTTTTAATTATTTTTGTAGGTGTTATCATTATAAGTTACCAAAAAGACAAAAAACTTCACAAAACATATTATAAGGGTAGTTTCTGGATTTTGATAGGTTTTATAGCCTTTATAATTTTTCTTTTCTTTTTAAAAGGATGGTTAAAAAGATAAAAAAGCACTTTCTAAGTATAATATAACTTGTGAGTTTTAATTCACCTCAGGCAAAAAGCTATAGTTCTTAGCATAGAATATCATTTGTTCCTCAAAAGTTTCTGGTTGTTCAATAGTAAATCCTTCAATTTCACCGTCATCATTTATGGTTGGAACGATAACCGGATTTACAAATCCACCGTAGGGAGCAGAAGTAAATTGCTTGTTTCGTTCTAAAATCTCTTTATGTAAATCTTGATCTACTTTCACACCATATCCTTCAACCAGGGATTCTACAGCTTCAAAATCGCCTTCAGATTTTATACGTTGTGTTTCCCGTAATAATTGTCCGAAAAGGTCATGAAGCTTTTCGTAATCATTAATATTATAATAGGTTTTTCCATCACGGGTAATTTTTTCAATTACATTTTCGGCTGCTCCTTTTTCAAAAGCCCAGGCAGATACCCATTGTCTGTTGCGCATATGCGATTCCTCTACATCATCACCTAAATTCAATCGAATTAATTGTGTTATTAGACCATTGCGAATATAGCCATCGTAGGCAGCCATACCCACACTTTTCCAATCGTCTACTAAACCGAGTTCTTGAAGTATAGGGCTATATAAATAATAAAGTCCCACTAGATCAGCACGACCTTCTTCAAGGGTTGAAGCGTAATTCTTAAGTGTTTCCTTGGTTTCACCGACACCAGGGTTTAATTGCCCTGAAGCATGTCCAATTACTTCGTGTAATGCAGTATGTAATTTATCAACTACCTGACCAAATTCTTCTTCAAGTTTATATTCTTCCTCATCGTTTACAAATTCCTTTAAACGTCCACTACCTCTAGATTTATTATAGGAATTTATAATATTCCCTAAAGAAACAGATTTACTTCCAATTGAAGTTCGTATCCAGTTTGCATTAGGCAAGTTAACCCCAATAGGCGTACTTGGAGAAGCATCTCCGGCTTCCCCTGCAACACTTACTACCTTATAGGTAACCCCTACAACCTTTTTCTTTTTGTGAACATCCATCAAAGGAGAATTATCTTCAAACCATTGTGCGTTTTCAGATAATACCGCCATTTTTTGAGACATATCGAAATCTTTTATTTGTACAATAGTTTCATAAGAACCCCTGTAACCAAGTGGATCATTATATACTTCAATAAAACTGTTTATATAATCTATATTCCCATCGGTAGCTGTTGTCCAAACTACATTGTAATCGTCCCAAATTTGTAGATCTCCAGTATTATAATATTCAATCAATAAACCAAGAGCATTACCCTGCGCTTCATTTTCAGCAACCCCTTTAGCTAGTTCAAGCCATTTAACGATTTCGTCTATAGCTGTTCCATATAATCCTCCTGATTTATAAACACGTTCTTTGAGTTCTCCATTTACTTTTACTAATTGAGAATTTAATCCAAAGGACAAAGGTTTATCTTTATCAGGAGACTTCATATTAGCATAAAAACTTTCGACATCGGCGTTAGTTACGTCAGGACCATAAAAATTAACAGCACTTTCTGCTACATTGTCAATTCCCTTGGCAAGATTTACTTTTTTATTATCGCTATCATTAAAAATTACATCAAATGCTTCCCCCTCAAGTGTAGTATTAGTATCAGCAAGAAGTTGTTTTAAATAATCTGATGAAAATTCAGGTATTATTTTAGCGTTTGAATAATGATGGTGGATTCCATTTGAAAACCAAACTCGCTTTAAATAGATTTCAAAACTCTTCCAATCTTCTAGATCTTTATCGCCTTTATATGTAGTAAATATGTTTTCTAAAGCCTTTCTAATTGTTAAATTATGACGGTAGTTCTGATCCCACATTATGTCACGCCCCGATAATCCTGCTTGAGTTAGGTAATACACCAACTTTTGTTCTTTTAAAGTTAATTTCTCCCATCCTGTTATTTGATAACGTAAGATCTTAAGATCCGCAAATTGTTCAACAATATAATTAAACGAATCAGAATTGGTTATTTCTAATGATTCTTTTGATCCTGAACCCTTCTTTTCATCTCCACAAGAAAAGGAAATGAAAGATGCTATTAGTAATGCTAATAAAAACTTGATTTTCATTTTTATATTTATTTTATTTTTTAGTGTTCACAAAAGTAACAAATTAAAAGAACTCCTATCGGTCATTAATACAGTTACTTAAAATTGTCTTTAAACTAATTTATTCATTGCTTATGGTAACTAAAAAAACTTCTTAAAATTGATTATCTTCGTAACATATCCATCAAAAAAATACTCAGTGAAAATTTTAAAATACCTTCTTTTTATTATACTTCTTATTGGTATAGGTGGCGCTGTATATTTTGGAGTTAAAGATGGAGTATTTGATATTTCCTCTACCAAAGAAATGGACGTTCCTTTAGAAATGCTTTACACAACAGTAAATGAATATAAAACCTGGAAGGAATGGGGGCCCTGGAAGGAATATGACCAAAATATAAAATTTAAATATCCTGAAAATACAATAGGAGAGGGTGCTTCTTATTCTTGGGCAAGTGAACATCGTAAAGTAGGTGATGGTTCAATGTTGACAATAGATGTGGAACCAAATAAAACTATAAATCAAGTGATTACTTTTAATACCCCAATAGGTGATTCAAAAAGTGATATGTATTGGATATTTGACCCTGTTGAAGGTTCGACTAAAACAAATGTGACCTGGGGAATGAAAGGTGAAAGTTCATTAATGGAAAAAGTTTTAATTTCTTTAAGCGGAGAACCATTTGAAGAAAACATGAAAAGTATGTTTGAAAATGGTTTAGAAAATTTAGAAAAAAACGTTCAGGCAGAAATGAAAAAATACACCATTACCGTAAATGGAATAAAACAACATGGGGGAGGTTATTATTTGTATACAACGACTGTTTCTAAAATTAGTGAAATAAGTGAAAAAATGGCACCCATGATGGGGCAAGTTGCTGGTTATTTACAAGAAAATAATATTACTATGACGGGGATGCCTTTTACAATATACAACCAAATAGATGAAGCTAATGGCACTGTAATTTTCTCTGCTTGTATTTCTGTAAATGAAAGAATCATCACTCCTAAAGGCAGCTTGGTTTATTGTGGATATATGGAGCCTTCAAGATCATTAAAAACAACACTTAGTGGTAATTATATTAACTTATCTGAGTCATATAATAAAGCCATGGAATACATGACAGATAATAATATGAAACCACATCCTGCAATAAAAATGTTTGAAGTTTATTCGACAGATCCAGGCGAAGTGCCTAACCCTGCAAATTGGATAACAGAAATTTACATCCCTCTTGACACAACTTCAATTAACGAAGACTAATTTATGAAACAACTACTCTTAGTTTTTTTGAATGTGGGTGATTAAATTTTTCTAATGGTAGAAGATCTTTACTGCGGCTTCAACGCGAATTGGTAATTACGCCAGTATTAAAAAGTGATAATCTAAAAATATTCCCAGATTGTATTTCATATGTTTTTTTCTACATTTGCAAGCTATGAAAAACAAAACATACATGAATAGATAAAAACCTGTCAGTTCTACGAAGAATTGTCGGTTATTTATGTATTGATTATAGACTCATAAATTAAATCAATATAAAACGTTCGGTATTATCACCGGACGTTTTAGTTTTACAGTAACTTACTTACTAATGAGGAATATTTACTTAAATTATATTAACTCCTTTAAAGGCTTATCAAAAGAGGTTTGGTTTTTAGCATTTGTAACTTTCGTTAATAGAGCGGGAACTATGATATTGCCGTTTTTAAGTAGATACTTAAATGAAGAACTTAATTTTACACTTGAAAATGTTGGTATTATTCTGTCTTTTTTTGGAGTTGGTTCCTTAGTAGGACATTATTTAGGTGGTAAAATGACCGATAGACTAGGCTTTTACAATGTAATGGTTAGAAGCTTATTAATTACAGGGTTCCTGTTTATAGGCTTACAATTTGTTACCACATTTTGGGCTTTATGTTTTAGTGTTTTCTTTATAATGAGCATTGCCGATATGTTTAGACCGGCA
>SMVB01141330.1_pt1 | contig 12555 bp, 11 predicted proteins | sample 2456461 | NCBI WGS metagenome assembly SMVB01 (sample SAMN11095934, study PRJNA526329) | marine sediment metagenome | biome: Marine sediment; feature: Surficial sediment; material: Deep marine sediment; isolation source: Hadal surficial sediment | place: Pacific Ocean | collected 2014-05 | depth...
AGCATGGGGCAGGCATTGACCCCCCTCAATTCACTCAGTATCAGTGGCGCAAGACCAGCTAGCACCGTGCTGGCGACCACGATGGTCCCAAGACGCAGCGCCCAGCCAACCCATAACACTATTGCAGGCCAAACGATACGGTCTGGTTCCGGAGCGGGCCATCGCGCTCAACGGTTCGCCCGTCGATGTAACGCACTGTCACTTTGTTCGCCCGTTGGGCGCCCAGCCCTACGATAATGATGTGAGATGAGTCCGAGGACAGGCCTTCGCCTGATACATACGGCCGGAACAGTTTCTTTCCGTCCTCAAGTTCAATCGTGACCATGGCGCCTATCGATGATACGTCTCGCGGAAGTTGCACCTTCAGGAAGCCGTTGCGGGTTTCGCCAGAACTTAAAAATACCTGCGAACGGCCTGCGATATTGACGTGGACGATATCGGGCCGTCCATCGTTGTTAAAATCTGCGGTTACTGGCGAAATTGAATAACGCTTGTTAACAACACCCGCTTCAGCTCCAACTTCGGCGAACTCTCCAGCAGGTGTTTGTACCAGTAATCGACCGGGAAGACGCATAAACCTGAACTTGTGAAAGGGCGCACTGACGAAGTTTTCCGAGACAACCAGGTCTTCGCGACCGTCCAGGTTGAGATCCTCGAAAACCGCCCCCCAGCTGAATTCATAGTCGGCCAATTTGGCTTCTTCAGCCAGGTCCTCGAACTTCATCTGGCCAAGATTGTGGAATAACAGCCACTTCCAATTATGTTGCTGATCTTCACGTAAATCGCCCTTGACCAGGAAGTGTGGAGGGCTCGAGCCGACATTCGAGAAGAAGAAATCGACCAGGCCGTCATTGTCGTAATCGCCAATCGCAATGCCCATTGGATAGGTGTACTCATCCGATGTCGGATTGGGAGCGTCAGTGAAGTGGCCCTTGCCGTCATTTTCCCATGTTTTCACTTGCCCCGTATCATGCGCGACAACGAGATCGAGGTCGCCGTCAAGATCAAAATCAATAAAGGCTGCCTGAAAGGTGTTGTGCTTGTAGTAAAGGCCGCGCTCTACAGTCTGGTCTTCGAAGCTATCGTCACCACGGTTGATAAACAACACGCTGGTGCCTCCATAGCCTTCCTTGTTGAAAATATTGAGGCCCTCGATGAGGTCGTTGCGAATATACCCCGAGACATACATGTCGAAATGACCATCACCATTGATATCCGCCACAGCCACTGAAACAGGGGTGGTGTCCGCCAGCATGGGTGCGTCCAGTTTCCGGCCGGAAAAAGTGCCATTATTGTTCGAGTAAAGCCAGATCCCTGTCGGGCGAGCGATAATCAGATCCTGCTGGCCGTCTTTGTCGACGTCAAGTACCAAGGCACCCAGGCTCGCTCCGCCTTCGGGCTTATCTATACCAGCGGCGTTAGGAACAACATCAAACCCACTGCCGTTGAACTGGTAGAGCATGTCCGCCTGGCCGTGACCACCACCGATGAAAATCTCATCGACACCGTCGCCATCGATGTCGATAGCCGCCCCGCCGGTTACGGGTAATGACGTCGCATCCGAATAGCTGTGTTCTTGCTGCAGTTCGATCGTATCAAACGTGGGTACTTCGGTACCTGCAAGATCTACATCGTAGTCGATTCGCTGGTCAAGGATGGCACGTCCGGACAGCAAAACGAACAAGAGTAGGACGAGCGATACCACTGAAAGGCCAAGAAGTTTAAGGACTTTTTTCATAGTGATTTTCCTTGCTGCAAGCGGAACACAATCAACCGTTAATCCTGATAATACGATGAAATTCGCTACGCAACTACCGGGTGATGCGAACGACATCGGATATCTGAGTTCAACGCTGGACATCCAGGGTGAAAAGTTCATCCATCCAACGCACCGGGAACGCCCAGACAAGCCCGTAGAAGACAGGGCCGCCCAGGAGTGCCAGGTAGCGGCTATTTCCATGGAGTCCATATACGATTTCCGGAATATTGAGAAGGAATGTTCCAATCGACGCACTCACGAGCCCCATGACGGCACCGATCCCCAGCATCCGGACCAGGCCCTTGCACCCCCCGGGGAGGATCACCGTTAGAGCGTTGGTCAAGCCAAACAGGACAGGAAAGAACAGACCGATAAGTAGCCAGTCGAGAGTACCAACCGGCAGATGCCTGCTCTCGAGGCCAAGTCCAGCAAGCGGCCAGATCGTCGCCGGGAGACTCGATCCTATGATGAAACCCCGAATAGCGCGCCGCATCTTCATAATTTATGCCCATTTAATTGCATGTGTAATTTACCTTCCGGGTATTCCGGTTTTTCAATAATGGCATGATCAAGCTAAATTCGGATAATTGAAGGCGCCAATATCACCGCCGGATTAGGGCCAGGTTTCAGTATTTGTTTCTCAACTTCTTGCTCTCGGTTTTTACTTTTTGTGCTTGAACCACTGACATCATGAAAAACAGACCAAAACCCACATTGAGCGCAATGGGCATCAAGTACTTTCCAATTGCCGGGCTTATCGCATAGATGACAAAATTCAGCACCAATAACAGGATGGGATTGAATATGGCTTGCCATTTCTGGTAATGCGAACGACCGGTCAGCGCCAGATATATGAAAATAAGCGATATGGCGACCGTTGTAACACGAACGACCGTCAGTAAGCTTTCATAGCGCAACTCGTACAGTGGTATCAGCCCCTCTATACTTCCACCAGATTCATGAAAATGAACGAGGGCACCGATGCTGGCTCTGGAACCAATCCAGTCCGCGCCAATCATGAATCCGTAGGCACTGACCAAAAAACCGATAAATGCCAGCGTTTGATTGGCAGGTTTTAACATCAGGTAGATGTGCCAACAACCAACTACATATAAAGGACCGCTGAGAACACCGAGAAAATGTCCGATGGTTTGCCGCTCATCAGAAGCTGCCAGCATGAAAGCGTATCCATCTGCGGTAAAACGCGCCAATGGATCGAAATGGAGAAGGAATTCACCGATACCGACCAGTATTGCTGCAATCAGACCAACGATTCCTGTAAGCACCATGATTTTGTGCTGATTCATGCTGTTCATAAGCTAAGTAAATAAATTAACTGTTCAAAGTAATCTTAACAAAATTTGGATCGTGATAACTTAACAAGTGAGGCACAGGAATAAATCTGATTATCGAACAGATCTTTAAAATTTACTTATACTAACTGCGAGCCTGTTTTTACTCGGAAGATCAAGTGAATCACAAAATAATATAGTGTGCCTTAACTGTGGTTATTTTTTTGTGTGGCGGGTGCGCCAGCTACCCTGTCAACGCCCCACTGCTACAGATCGACGACGCGGTCGGCTATCGGTTTAATAACAGAACCCTGGGTACAAATAATTCGGAAGAGCTGTTTGTGATCCTGGGACTCTCCGGCGGCGGCATCCGTTCGGCGGCGTTGGACTATGGTGTGTTCAAGTAGCTGGATTGCATACAGTTCGGTGTTGAAAATAACAGCCTCCTCGATGAAGCAGACCTGATCAGCAGTTCCTCCGGCGCCAGTATTCCTGCTGCGTATTACGGTCTGTTCGGTCAAGAGGCATTCCTGAATGATTTTGTGGAAGATGTTCTGTACCAAAAAGCTCAAGCCGCGATCACCAGAAAGGTATTAAAACCGCTCCACTGGCCTCGTTTGGCTTCGAGCAAATTCAGTCGTGGTGATCTGGCGGTTGAATATTTCGACAAGCATATTTTTCACGGGCATACCTTCGCGAATATGCGGCAACAACGTCCGATGATCCTGCTTAACGCGACGGACATGGGGATCGGTTCACAGTTTTCGTTCGTGCAGAGCTACTTCGATCTGATCTGCTCGGACCTGTCTCAGTTTTTGGTAGCCCGGGCAGTTACTGCGTCCCTTTCTTTCACCCCTGTATTTACCCCTATCACCTTAAAAAATTACAACGATGGTCGATTCGGCTATACCACGCCGTTATGGGCACAAGATGCGCTGGAAGCTGGTGTGGAAACAAATCCCGCAGTGTATGCCGCTGCCCAGGATGTTCTCAGTTATGAAGCCATAGACAAACGACCCTACATCCACCTGCTGGACAGTGGCATATCCGACAACATGGGAATTCGCGCACCCAAGCTTGCGATTGTGTTGCGGGAATTACCCGCCAGTCAGATCGATCAAGGAGAAGAAGGCATCGTCAAAAAGCTTGTGGTTATCCTGGTCGATGCCAAGCCAAAAACTTATTTCAAGGGTGACTTAAAAGCCAAACCTCCAGGCGCGCTGACGTCAGTGCAGACCGCAGCATCAACCCCACTTGCAAACTATTCATATGAAACCGTCAATCTCATCAATCGGAATGTGCGGGACGCCCGTGAAGAGTTGGATAGATACCTTCGTGCGAGAAATGGCTGTGACGTTCATGCCAGGGCAGTGTGTAAACAGGTGGAAATAGGAGAAGGATGTTATGAGAGAGTATCCAACAGTTGCTTTTTCGAGTTAGGCGTCACGGCCGACAAACAGCCAATGGAACTCGATATATATCTGATTCATGTCAGCTTTGAGTCTATTGATGATCGAGTAAGACGGGAAAAGTTTCAGTCTATCCCGACCAAACTGGAACTCCCCCGGGAGGACGTCGATTTATTGATCGATATTGCGCCGGAGCTGTTACATGAAGATCCGGATTTTCACCAATTGCTCCAGGATCTGGATGCCCGCATTGTCGATTAGAGCATCGGCCTTGATGCAGCATGCGGTATAGGTGGCATTATCACTCAGTCGATGCTCCAGGATATTCATCGGGCATATCCCAGAAATTCAGCATCTGATGGGTCAATGGACGCTCTGGGTCTCCAGGTTTGCTACCGGTATTAATAACCCGAATGATGTCAGAGCTGGTCGACGGGGTGCTCAGAAAATATCCGTGGCCGGTGAACCCCCGCACGCCTTCAACGTTGATGAATGCAACATTTTTCACAACCTTGAAAATGGCCTGCTCCTGTTCACTGAGATCGGCGACCTGAATTCGCCCGAAGCGGGTGCCGCCCATGAGCTTCTGTGAAATCCCCAACGCTTTGTCCGATTCCGAGGTGTAAACGGTTATCTGTCCAAACGCGGGCCCGATTTTTTCTGCCAGGAGACGTTGGCGGACGATGTCGAAGTCCAGATCCGGTGCTGCCATGATCAGGTTTTCGATTCTGTATACTTCCCGCGGATTGTGGCCGGCGGCTCTAGTTTCTATGATAAGTTCACGTAGTGCGGAGGTGGCTACGTCCGTGCCACGACTGTGAGAGATAATGTTGATCCGTTCAACTTCCGGAAACGATCCGAGCAATCGGATCAGGTTCTTCAGGTGATAAATTGTGAATTCACCAGATTCCCGATCGGCAAAATACCCAAACATCCCTCCTTTTGCGGCGGGCCAGGAATAGAGCAACGGCACCCCGCGGCGTCCAAGGAAATGCCAAAGCTCGGCCAATGAAACAGCGGCCCAGTCGAAGGTATTCTTGAAACCGTGAACGAAAATATGAACATCGTTTTCACCGGCCTGCACCATCCGGCGATTGATCTCCTGACGAAACTGTAAGGCGACACGGTCGTATTCGGATTGAACATCGGGGTCAACCCTGGCTTCTCCGTCAACAATCAGGAACGCATGCGGTGTCGCCGGAAATCGAGCGATTTCGGTCCGCGTCAGGACCCGGATCGGAGGCGAAGATCGTCGGGAAGATGTCTCGCTCATTGCGACTAACTCTTGCCAACTCAGGTCATCCCCAATTTCAACAATGGCCGAACCGAACCCCAGTGATGCCGATCGTTTGTAGCCGTAGACCAGGGCGCCGTCGGCAGTCGTCTCTGGCTCTCGATCAGTGACGAACAGCAAATCAACCTTGTTGCTCCTGAAGCCCTGAGGAACGCTCGACTCGGGGTATCTTCCATCCTCGAGGTAGATGTTCGGTGTGGGCATCAGCTTCGGAGTGGACGAGCAACCGGCAAACACGATTGCAACACACACCAATGCTATGCAGGTTTTGATTTGCACTATTTGTTCACTCATTCAACCTAATTCCGAATCTGATCATGGCCGTAACATATCCCGCGAGAGTGACATTTGGACTTGAGCAAATATTACGTCCCAATACTGGCTTGAGCTGAGGCTTCGGTAAAAAAGCATACTTGATTTACCCTGCCAATGTTACTTGCTTGGTATGTTATATGATTGGCGTGTTACATTGCTGATGCTATGAAAGCACATTTGTTCCCTGCCAAACACTGCCATGTAGCACAACGATGTAAAGGCCGTTTGTTACGGTAAAATGGAAACTGCGTTAGTCTTGCGCTTTAATTCCAATCAATTTCAAAGTCACATTACAACAGTCTGTCCATGACATCGAATTAATTATGTTTACTACTTTACCTGACCATGAAAGCCTCCTGTATAGCGCCTCCTTGGCACCTGGCGGTACTACTGCAACAGCAGACTCATATCTGAACAGTCCATCGGCAGACACCATATTGTGGCTTCATTTATGCGCAATTAGCCCGAAGACACGCCAATGGCTGGAAACAGAAACCGACCTCGATCAAACAATGATCGACGCCATGCTGGCTGAAGACACCAGGCCCAGGGTATTGAAACGAAACAATGAAATGCTGGTCAATATTCGCGGCATGAATCTGCTCGACCCAGATAATCAGGAACGCATGATCTCAATTCGAATGTGGTTCAAGGACAATGTAATCATTACCACAAGACGCCGTGATATTTTGGCTATTGAAGAATTAAAAAGCCTCATCGAAGAAGGTAATGGACCAGGGTCTATGGGTGACTTTTTGATCATGATCACGGAACGTGTCTACGCTCGCATGGAATCGCATATTGAAGTTCTGGACGACTGCGTTTCAAGGGTAGAAGAAAAAATTGCCTTGGGCCCGGGACAGGATGTTGCTCGAGACATTGCTAAAATCCGGCGACGAAATACTGAATTCAGACGCTATATCATTCCGCAGAAACTGGTCCTGGAACAATTGATTAAAAGCAATGTGCAATGGCTGACTGAAGAAAATAATGAATCGCTCATAGAAAGCCATGACGAAGTGACCCGATATACGGAGGACTTGAATGATATACACGTAAGAGCGCAAATTCTAAATGAAGAAATTCGGCACTTACAGGCAGGCCAACTCAATAAGACTACCTTTATGTTTTCTGTAGTTGCAACGATATTCCTTCCCTTGACATTTTTTACTGGATTGATGGGAATTAATGTGGGTGGAATGCCCGGTCTGGATCACAATGCGGGCTTCTGGATCGTCGTTGGGTTTTGTGTGCTGATTTTTATCGCGCTGATTTTTTTGTTTCGAAAGCGTCATTGGTTTTAGACTGATGCTGTTGAGCATGCACATCTCGTACCAGAATCACTGGTATTCAACGCTGTCATCGTGACGAACGCTTCCTGATATGGCCACATTCAAGTCAACAATTTACGCCGTACTGGAAGGTACCCCGCGAAGAACACGCACGCAAAGAGCCTTCGATGTCATCCTGATCGGCCTGATTCTTGCTAACGTACTCGCCGTAATTCTAGGCTCTGTACAGTCCATGAATGCGCGCTACGGCACGCTGTTTTATGGTTTTGAACTACTGTCAGTGTCTGCATTCACACTGGAATTGATGCTGCGATTCTGGGTGTCAGACTACTCAACTGACAGCACTATGCGATTATCGAAATGGCGTTTCTGGAAAAACCCCTACGTCCTGGTGGACATGCTGGCCATACTGCCATTTTATCTCGGCTCCGTAATCAGTATGGACTTGCGGCTGTTGCGTTTGCTGCGGCTTTTCAGGGTATTCAAAATCAGCCCCTATTTTAGAAGTCTCGCGCTATTGGGTTCGGTGATCAAGCAGGAATACCGGCCCATGATGTCAGCCCTGGCAGTGATCGTCATCCTGATGCTCTTCGCTGCCAGTGGGATTTACCTGCTGGAGCGGGAGGGGCAGCCGGAGACCTTCGGTGATCTGCCATCGGCGCTGTGGTGGGTTATAGTGACACTGTCTACTGTTGGATATGGCGATGCCATACCGGAAACGGGGCTTGGAAAAGGCCTTGGTGCAGTCATCATGATCCTGGGGGTCGGTATGGTTGCACTGCCCGCAGGCATGCTGGCTTCACGATTTTCACAGGTTATGCACCGGCAACGCGAATTGTTTCGCCGTTTCGTCGAGGAAAATATCAAATCTGACGGTAGTGTATCTGAGGAGCTCATTGATCAGCGCAGGCAGGAATTATTCATCAGTCGGGGCGAGGCAAAGTCCGTCATCGCCAATTGCATCGAGGAGTCGCAGCGTCAAATCAACTATTGCCCGAATTGCGGAAGTAAATTGCGCGGTGGTAGCACCTGACCGGTGAACTTTGCTACGGCCTGTCGAAGGGTTCCTCACTCACCAGCCGTTTTTCTTCACATTCTCCCATGCCTTGCATCATCAGTCCGTACCACCGTGCAGCGGGTCCCGCAGTTAAGCCGTGCAGGATGACACTCAGCGCCACCGTGACGATTACAATGGCGAACATCGTGTTTTGGTTTTCCAGACTCAGGTGCTCGAGAATCAGCAAAACAAACAGGATGGAAGCCAGACCACGTGGCCCGAACCAGCCGAGGAATGCAGACGTAACCGGCTTGACGCCTGTACCCAGGAGCGACAGGTGAACGGGTAACATGCGTAATACGGTCAATGCGAGCAGGCCGAACAGGATGTGATTCATGGTTATCGTGGCCATCGCCTGCGGGATCATGACAGCGCCAAAGGCAGTAAAGGTGAGCAGGACCAGGATTTGACCCTCCGACTCGGCAAATTCATAAAGGAACTTGCATTTATGTTGCATGACGTTGCCAAAAGTCAGACCCGCTACAAATGCGGCAATGAAGCCATTGCCGTGGATGGCCTCTGCCAGTGCAAATGCACCGAAGGCCAAGCCCAGTGCAATGATCCCTTCAGCATCTTCGGACATCCATTGCGTCCGATAACACAGCGACACGAGTTTTGCGCCCGCATAACCCATGGCAATTCCGGCGAGCGGTCCCAGCACGACCTGTTTGATACCAAAAGTGAGCCACATGCCGGCATCGGCCTCTCCGTTAACGCTGCTTACGTACGCCGCAAAAACCAGCACAATGGGCAGAGCGATGCCGTCGTTCAGGCCACTTTCAACATTGAGCGCCTGGCGTATCCGCACCGGCACGATGCGATTGGAAACCACCGCCTGGCCAAGCGCGGCATCAGTAGGGGCGAGAATAGCCGCCAGCAAGGCGGCCTCCCAGAGCCCCAAGCCGTCGAACAGTAACAGAGCGGCCAGGACGCCCAGGGCGATGGTCAGTGGCATACCAATCAGCAGCATGCGCACAGGCAGGTTGTGATCACGGCGCAACTGGACCAGGTCAATGCTGGCCGCATCGGAAAATAACACCAGGATCAAGGTAACTTCGGCCAGAAAATGTAAGCCTTCGTTGCTGATCTGCAGCGGAATCAGTCCGAAAACAGCGGTGCCGGCCAGCAAACCGAACACAGTGAACAGCATCGGCCCGGTCAGGATTGATCCTTTGATTTTACGGCTGATCAGTCCATAGCCGATCAAAACCAGCATGAAAATCAGTATGGCGGTGAAATTCACGGTTTTCGGCGCCTCCCTCTCACTTATTCAGGTTCCAGTGCACACATTGTACCGCTTACGAAAAACGGTCAGTTCGAAGTTATTTATGTTCTCGTCGTGTGACTCCCGAATTTGCAGCGACTCGAAGCCCGGATGTGAATTTGTCTTGTACAAAATAAATCGCGTCAAAATCGATTCGAGTTGAGACGAAATTAAAAGCAGTGTACTTTTAATACTAAATGATGTGGAATTCAGAAATATTTAAATATTCAGATAATTTGCTAAATCAGGGGCAACGAAGGTCGAACTATCTGTGAACAACGCTTGAACTGCTTATGAGTCAATCAGTTCTATTTGCAAACCCGCATCGGATACCAGACTGCCTTCAACTTCAAATATCACTCAGATCGTTCCAGTAAGCTTTTTGTGTGAGAACGAAGTCCATAGCCAGCGACTCACTGATTCAGTAACTTTTCGGCCATGAATTTACCCCATCCAAACCGGAGGATGCTTCAATGAATAAGACTGCAATAAAAAACTGGAATGAACTGGAAGACCGCAAACCGGCTTACGCACTGGTTGCTGACGTCGACCTCGTCATTGTCCGTTTTGACGATGAAGTGAGTGTTTTGTACGGACGATGTGCGCATCGAGGTGCCCTGATGGCAGATGGGTCGGTAAAGGGCAGAAACCTGATTTGCGGCGTGCATGGATGGGACTATCGTCTGGATAGCGGAATCAGCGAATACAAAAACAGTGAGACTCTGCCCAAATTTAAATCCTGGGTTGAAGACGGCAAAGTCTTCGTTGACGAGGATGAGATAGCTGCCTGGGCGGATATTCACCCGCAACCATACAAGCGTGACACTTACCAGGGGCTCTACCAGGACCCGACCGGAACGGTCGATGAACCTCATGTCAAGTGGATTCGCACGCTCGCGGGCGAAGGTCTCAGCAAAGTCGGACACCACGGACGGGCCGCCGCCATGGGCGTGCCGCGGGACAGCCTGCCCAAGTGGGAAGACCTGCAATTCGTGGTAGGACAGTTGCACAAGTTTCCACTGCTCGATGACGAACCGGTAGGGACGGATCTTGTAATCGGGCCGAATGCCGAAAAACCGCTCAAACTGGACATTCCGTTGTTCGTCTCCGACATGAGTTTTGGCGCACTATCCGAAGAAGCCAAAGTGGCCCTTTCTAAGGGCGCAGAACTCGCCGGTACCGGGATCTGCTCAGGCGAAGGCGGTATGTTACCGGAAGAGCAATCGGCAAACTCCCGGTATTTCTACGAGCTTGCCTCAGCACGCTTCGGATTTTCCTGGGACAAAGTAATAAAAACCCAGGCCTTTCACTTTAAGGGCGGCCAGGGTGCAAAAACGGGCACTGGCGGGCACTTGCCAGGGCCTAAAGTGATGGGCAAAATTGCGACGGTTCGCGAATTACCGGAAGGTCAACCCGCCATATCGCCGGCACGTTTTCCCGAATGGACGGAATTAAGTCAGATCAAGGATTTTGCGGCCGAGGTGCGTGAGAAGACCGGTGGGATACCGGTGGGCTACAAACTTTCCGCACAACACATCGAGAAAGATATCGATGCCGCCCTGGAAATCGGGGTCGATTACATCATTCTCGATGGCCGCGGTGGCGGAACCGGCGCAGCGCCACTGATCTTCAGAGACAACATTTCGGTGCCCACGATTCCCGCCCTCGCCAGAGCAAGGCGCCACCTCGATAGCTGCAATGCAACTGGCGTGACGCTGATCACTACAGGTGGCTTACGGATACCGGCTGATTTTGCCAAGGCCTTGGCCCTGGGTGCTGATGGCGTTGCTGTCTCAAACGCTGCGATACAGGCTATCGGTTGCCTGGGAATGCGCGCCTGCCACACCAATAACTGCCCGGTAGGCATTGCGACCCAGAAACCGCACCTGCGAGCTCGCCTGCCAGTCGATATCGCTGCCCAGAGACTGGCGACATTCTTTTCGGCATCCGTGGAGCTAATGGGGGTCATGGCACGTGCAATCGGACACCGGCATTTGAGCGAATTCAACATAGAAGATTTGACCACTTTTAAAAAGGACATGGCGCAGCTCACGGGAGTCGCTTACGGTGGGGTAGCATGAATTTTGCTAGTGGAGAGACACGATGACAACACAACATTTCCCTGATCTGGATGCCGCTTCTATTGGCGATACACGCAATGCTATTCATGCTTACACACAGGTGCTTGGCGACTGGCTGGGCTCCAGCCTGCCGCGACGCAAGCACTGGTGGCAACTGACCGTCCGCCCTTCAATAGAGGGTATATCCACTGGCCTGATCCAGGCGGGAATTGATTTTGAACTTGAACTTCAGCTGGGAAAAGACCGGTTGCGGGGGCAGGTGGCAGGTGGAGAAGATTTGAGTGAACCACTGGCCGGCCGGCCAGCCAAAGAGCTGGCTGGAATTGTACAGAGTTTTCTCTTGGACAACGGCATCGATCGTGAACTCATTCCTGCCGATAAAGGCCGTGAAAGCCATGCCCGGGCCACACCGGGTTACTCAGTGGAAATCGCCGAAACACTGGGCAGTGCACTGAGATCGGTGAACGCTGCACTTGCGACATTTCGCGCCGGAATTTCGGAGGAAACCAGCCCCATCCAAATTTGGCCTCATGGTTTTGACCTGGCGATGTTATGGCTGCCAGGCGAAAAAATTCCCGGTCAGGATCCGGCGGACGAAGAGTCCTCTGACAAGCAGATGAACTTTGGCTTCACATTCGGTGATGAAGGCATTCCCGAGCCCTATTTCTATATCTCGGCCTACCCGTTACCAGAAGCATTTCCACGCCTTTCGCTGCCGAATGGTACGACATGGCACGAGCAGGGATTTAGCGGCGCCGTATTGCCGTACCGTACCCTGCTGGAAAATGAAAA
>SMVB01322417.1_pt1 | contig 12553 bp, 11 predicted proteins | sample 2456461 | NCBI WGS metagenome assembly SMVB01 (sample SAMN11095934, study PRJNA526329) | marine sediment metagenome | biome: Marine sediment; feature: Surficial sediment; material: Deep marine sediment; isolation source: Hadal surficial sediment | place: Pacific Ocean | collected 2014-05 | depth...
CATTCCATCGAGTGAGATCGATTCACACATCAAAGTGCTGAGTATTGACGGCTTGTTGCCCGATCAACCCGGATACGCCCTTCACTGATCCTCGATGGTTTCCGTCTGTTGAGATAACAAGTCCAGCGTCGCGGCATAATAACCACTGAGTTCCAATTCCCGGGTTGCCACGTCCGAGACGAACCGCGATGCGTTGTAGATCGTGATTTCCAGATTCTGAGGTTGCAGATTGTTGGGCGCGAGTAAATCCCGCAGCCGAGAGTTGTAGTTTTCGTCGAATCGCAGTTGAGTGTTATAGGTCAGGCTGAGCGCCTGGACGAGTCCGAAATCCATGCGACCTAAAGCGCCTGTGGCAACTGCGGTCTGCCATGCGCTGCTCGTTAGCACTACCGGTTTCATGGAGTCCATGATTTGACGAAATTCGATGACGGACGTGGTTTTGGGATCGCGGTTACGCCTTTCCAGGATCTGATAAACACCCCGGTGGTACGGGCTGACATCGTCTATACGCGATTTGTTGACCGTCAACTCGTTACTGAAATTGACCAGCGAACGGTCGATCAGCTCTTGAATTTCCTGCTGTTCCTGCCATTCGTCCAGCGCCAGCGCCAACATGATGCTCACGACGATGAGTATGGATTCTACTAACGCCCTTGGCAGCCAATCCCCAACCTTGCTCGCCATTCGGATAACCAGATCTTTTCGGAGGCCGAATGATAGCTTATGGTTTGTTGGAATGGCGAAATGTCAGTTTGATCGAAGAAAAGCGGACCGCGTACTCCCGACGTTTGATACGGCGGCGCTAGCGACCAAACTCGCGACCGGCAATGAACTCGTTGATGATTCCAGCCAGTTCTTCACCCGCATCTTCCTGCACGAAATGGCCTGCGCCTTCGATAGTGATGTTCTGGGCGTTCGGTATACGTGTCAGGAAAGCGCGTTCTCCGCCTCGACTGATGGGATCCGAATCTGAAAACGCGCAGAGAAACGGTTTCTCCCAGGCTTCGAATACTTTCCAGGCTTCCTCGTTTTCCCTGAGCTGCGAGGGGACCAGATAGGGCATGATGTGAGCACCGGCTTTGTAGCGAACATCGGGAAACGGGGCGGTATAGGCTCTGATGATCGCTTCATCGTCTTGCGCGCCCATGAATTTCATCAGCTCATGGACAGGCAGATCATCGACGTTGTGGCTATAGGCCACCCAGCGGGGAAACGTGAGATTGGATCGCAGTTCTTCCAGCGTCATGGCGCCTTCCAACCAGACGTTGAGCTTGAACAGCGGGTAGCCGATCCAGCCCTGGATACCCGCAGCAGCCGGCAACCCCGTGTTGGAAACGACGATTCGAGCGAACCGGTCCGGCGCAGCCGCAACCACCCGCAATCCGATCAACCCACCCCAGTCCTGGCCAAAAAAAGTTGTCTCCGTTAGATCCAGATGGCTGACCAGTTCGGACATGACGTCCACCTGCATCTGATAGCTGTAATCACTCTGACTGGCCGGTTTGTCGGACTTGCCGAAACCCACCAGGTCCGGAACTATGACCCGATGACCTGCACCAGTCAGGATGGGAATCATCTTGCGATAGAGATAGCTCCAGGTCGGTTCGCCATGAATGAGCAGGATCGGATCGGCAGTGGGCGGGCCTTCATCCAGGTAATGTACCCGGTATTTACCGATCTTCAAATAGTGGGGTTCGAACGGATAGTCCTTGAGATTTTCGAATCGCTGATCGGGCGTGCGCATGATGCCCGGCTCGATTTCGTTTGCGACTGCGTCGATGGTCACCGCGAGCATCAACGGCAGGAGCAGGCGTTTAGTGTACAAACTCGCCTTCCGGCACATTTGCTTGGTGTTCATAACAGAATTGTCCTGGCCAGGTTGCGCCTGGTGAAGCACGACTGATTCAATGCGACCCGCATTTGCACATCTTGTCTTATAAACGTCGAATGTTCTATTGTCGAATAGCCCAGGGGGAGGGAATCGGACTATGGGTTTATTTGCTCTGGTTCCGGCGGGCTCGAAGTCGACCCCGAGAAACGCCGGGCAAGGACAGTGCAGCGTGCGTGGATATTACGGATTGTTCGGGCTGGTACGGTGCCACGGGTCCGGATCCAGCAGCGAGCATTCGGGAACGTGGCTGGTCGTCGCCTGTGTGGACGATCCGGCGAAATTGAGGTAAGCGGGAAATCACTATGACAGATAATTCATCTCTCGCCGGGCGAGGTCGTCGTCTCGTTGCTACGTTGATCGACATGTTAATCGTTCCGCTGGCCTCCTTTTTGGTGCTTTGGGTGACGGGCGCGTTTGAAAATGCGGAAGCCTACGCAAGAGATCAGATAGTCATCAGAGGATTTTTGCTCGGTATTGCCGGATACCTGTTGGTTAATGGCTGGCTTCTGCATGCCCGTGGGCAGACCCTGGGCAAAGCTGTCATGGGAATCATGATTGTTTCCAACGGTACTTCTGTCCAAGCGCCGTTGTGGAAACTCGTCGTCATTCGAGCCCTGTTTTTTCCGACCCTTTACGTGGTGTTCTTTTTCCCGCTGACCCTGATCGCGATTGTTGATCAGGCGTTTATCTTCGGCAAACAAAGACGTTGTCTGCACGATCTGCTGTGCGGTACTTCGGTTGTCGATCGATAAACGGGGTCGCCTTTCAGCTCCCCCTCTTCCAGGGCCGGTGCATCGGATAGTTACCGACGCTTCCGTGAAACGGCTGCACCAGCATGCGGTCGAGGCGCAACTCCCGGTGTGAGCGAAATTCGTCGATGCCAATAACCATGGCTTCATGGCCGAGTGCGGGTTGGCTGCCATAGGTTCCGAGCAAGTGGTCCCACCAGGGTAGGTTGAAGCCAAAGTTGCTGTTGGTTTCTTGTGGAATTACCGAATGATGGACTCGATGCATGTCGGGCGTAACCACGAACCAGCGCAACACGCGATCGAGATGCACAGGTATCCGTACATTGCCGTGATTGAACATCGAGGTGGCGTTCAACAGAATTTCGAAAATAAGCACCGCGAGCGGTGGGACGCCGAGTGCTGCCACCGCAACCAATTTGATGCCGATGGAGAGCAGAATTTCCAGGGGATGGAAACGAGCGCCCGTCGTCACGTCGATGTCGAGATCGGCGTGGTGCATGCGATGCAATCTCCAGAGTACCGGTACTGCGTGAAACATGACGTGCTGAAAGTAGATGACAAGGTCGAGGATCAACACTGACAAAAGAATCGCCAACCACCCTGGCAGTGCCAGCTGATGCAGCAACCCCCAGCTTTTCTCCTGGGCCACGATTGCCAGACCGACGGCGCCAATGGGAACAACGATTCGCAAGACGATTGTATTGAGCGCCACGATGCCCAGATTGCTGGGCCAGCGGACCCAGCGTGAGATAGATTGTTGCCTACGGGGTAGGAACACCTCCCATAGGGCTACAGTCAAAAAAACCGCAAGAAAGAAGCCGAGACGGATGATCGGTTCGGTTGCGAAAACTGTTTCCGTCATGAGGTGTCGTCGAAGCTACTGATCGGGATGCCTTGACGAGGTGTCGTCTCGAGGAAGGTATCCCGAGTGGAAACGCGGGTTAACCCTGATGTGACAATAATGTGCGTGCGCGAGCAGTAGGCGGTCTGCGCGGTGGATTATGTCAACTCAACGTTTTTTGCTGGGGCCCAACACGATGTGACGCCGACCGCCCATGGGGTCCTGATTGGTGAAGCCGGTTGGTACCTGCTCGATTTTCTTGCCGGATTTCAGGAACGCCTTGACGTCCGCTTCGATGGATTTACGCATATCTTGAGTGGAGATCCTGGCATCGGCTTTTTTCTTCGGACGACTCATTGAGTAATTGAACTCCGCTGTTGGTATTGAAACGACCGCGCACACTACCAGAATTTGGCGTTGAACGCGCGGAATATTACAAAACGACGGGGAATGCGGGATCGCGCCCCGTTGTGGGGCGCAATCAGCTGACTTTACCGTAGTGGCTCAAGGATCGCCTGATAGGTCAATCGTCTCGAGAGCGAACGTACGTCTGGTCTGCCTTGACCAAATTGTTGAATCATGCCGACGAACACCAGATCTTCGCCGGGGTCGATCCAGAACCAGGTTCCCGCGGCACCTCCCCAATAGTATTCGCCTTTCGATATGGCGTCGGCCGCCACAGGGTCCATCACCACGGCAAAGTCGAGGCCAAAACCCATTCCAGAGCCGGGGCTCATCTCGGGGTAGTCCAGAGGTAATTGGTTTCTGTGCATCAGTTCGACTGTGAGCGGTGCAAGCAAACGTACCCCATCGAGTTCGCCGCCATTGAGCAGCATTTGGCAGAACCGCATGTAGTCGGTGGAGGTCGACACCAATCCACCACCGCCTGAAAGGAAGGTTGGCGGGTCGAGGTAGGCGCGACGAGCGTCGTTTTGCGGGGGTGCGGTTAGTTTGCCTTCGTCATCGTAGGTGTAAACGGCTGCGAATCGATTTACGGCGACGGGCGGAACGAAAAATCCGGTATCCACCATGCTGAGCGGGGTAAAAATTCGTTCCTGCAGAAACTCATCAAAACGCTTGCCGGACAACACCTCTACGAGATATCCCTGCACATCGACGGACAGGCTGTAATGCCAGATCGTTCCGGGTTGCTGGCGCAGTGGAATACCGGACATTTTGTCGATCATGTCCTGCGGGGTCGACCCCGGCGCCATCATGTTGGCTTCACGGTATTTGGTGTCCACCGGCGATTGGGAAAAAATTCCGTAACTCAAGCCGGAGGTGTGACTCATGAGTTCACGAATCGTCATCGGGTGATCCGCGGGTTCCGTGGTGATGCCGTTTTCGTCTTCACCCGTGGCAACGGCTAAGCCTTTGAAGGATGGAATGTATTTTTCTACCGGATCGCTCAGGCGAAACATCCCTTCCTCATACAACATCATCAACGCGACGCCGGTGATGGGTTTACTCATCGAGTAGATGCGAAAGATGGAGTCTTCGGCCATTGCCGTGCCTGCGGCCACATCTTGATGGCCGTAGGTTTCAAAGTGAATGACCTTGCCATGCCTCGCGATCATCGTCGTAATGCCTGCGAGGCGGCCGTCGTCGATGAGTGCCTGCATGCCGGCTGACAGGCGATCCAGCCGAACGCTCGACATGCCCACACTTTCCGGGGTGCTTCGAGCAAGCGTCACCCCGTCGGCCAGTGACTGAACGGTCCAGCCAGATGAGATAATCAGCAGCAGTGATATGGACGTCAGTTTCTTAAGCCGGCTCATGCCTTGTTGATAACATCTCCTCATCGGTTCCCCCTCAGGAATGGTCAGGATGCGTTTGTTGTGTTCGGTCAAATACCCAGATCCAGAGCGTTGTAGTCTTTCAGCTCCACCTTTGTTTCAGTAGACCAGCGGTACTTCGAAGCGTTGTCCGCAAACGGCTGGTAGGTATACGGCTCCTCATCGGGGAACCGCTGCCGCCGCGCATCAATGGCATAGGCAATGAGCCGTGAACGTTCACGAATGCGGTCGTGGGTATACTCGGCGATCTCGTTGTGCACGCCACCACTGGTGACACCCAGTACGGATCTTCGCCGGTGGAAGCCGAAGTTGATGGTGACCCGCATGTCTGCACTGGTGTTTGCAAAGGAACCGTGTATCGCCTGGCGGTTGCAGATCGCGACGTCCCCAGGTTTGCATACCAATGGCACCGCCTGTTCCAGGCGCTCTGAGCCAGCCTTGGTGATCATTGCCTTGATGTCGGCTTTACCTTGCCGATGTGACCCCGGCACGACCCACAACCCGTTAGCCGCGTTACAGCCGAATAACTGGGCCATGAAATTGAACCCGTGAGTTCCCTCATCGAGATCGGGACTGTCCCAATGCGTCCAGCCATCCTGGTGCCATGGCACGGGTCCGCCCAGACCGGGATGTTTGATCCACACCGCTTCGTTGAACGGAGTGAAATCATCACCATTGATGGCAGCGGCAACCGCGAGAAGCTGAGGGTGACCATAAAGTCGCAGGCACGCATCGGAAAACTGCAGCGAGCCGAGGATAATCTGTACGATGTGGGCCGGTGCTTCGGCGGGTGGATCGAGTTCGATCATTTTGGCCGGATAACGGCCATGAGCGCGGTCGGTGCCACCAATCGGATCGCTCAAGGGTTTTACCCAGCCGATGTTACGCGCCTTGCAGTCGACGCCGAGTGCGGGCCGACCTTGACTATCGACGTCTGCATCCTTAGCGACCGGGGCCCGAGCCAACATGTCGGCAATGTCTCGTTCGATATCGGCGAGCTCGTCTTTGCCCAGCACGCCTTCGAAGATGTAAAATCCACATCGCGAATAGGCTGCACGGATTTCCTCGTCCAGATCGCCGCTGGCGTCGAAGCGAATAGGACCGCGGTTCCCGAGGGTAAGAGCCCGTTGTGTACCGCCCTCACGGTAACGGACCATGGCTTCTTCGTCGGGACCATAGTCGACGATGGGGACAGTGGTGAGCGGCCGATGTGTCATCTGCAGTTAATCCCCGAAATACCGAAATGTTGCTACCCAGCGTAGAATACCACGGCGCCAGGAGATCACGTCCAATTCGCGGCTAGCCGAATTTTGCGAGTTCCTGCATGGTTGTCATGACCTGATCGACGTCACTGACTTCGGTGATCATTTTTTCAAAGCGAACCACCTTCGATTTGACGTCCAGAATTGCAGGTAGAATGGGCACATTGGCGGCTTGAGCGATCAGTGCGAAACCGCGTTTCCACTCTCCTACTTTTCCCCGAGTGCCCTCGGGAGTAATGCCGAGCACCAGCTTCTCAGTCTTCTCAAAATGTTCAACCATCTGACCAACGAGGCCCTGGGAGGAATTTCGATCAACGGGGATGCCGCCCATTGCGAGCATCAACGGCCCGAGTGGAAACTTGAACAACGATTGTTTTGCGAAGTAGGAGGCGTGCAGACCGAGCCCTGACACGATGGCCATAGCCAGAAAAAAATCCCTGTTGGATGTGTGGGGTGCAACCGCAACGATCAGCTGTGATCGATTGGGAAATTCACCCTCTATGCGCCATCCCATCATGCGGAACAGGAACCGACCCGCGAGGGTAGTAAATCGATTGCCTCGCGTGGGCAGGTTTGGCCCGAGTTGTTGCCAGATCATGAAGGCTTGTCATTCATAGGACAGCCATTGCGCATTATGGCGGTTACCATGCATAGGCTTCAGGAGCGCGACCTCCGGGGCCGGGGAAAATCTCATCGAGCCGGGTGAGCGTCTCGTCATCCAGTTTGATTTCGAGTGCTGCGATGTTTTGCTGTAACTGGCTGAGCGTGCGCGGGCCAACGATTGGCGCGGTCACGTATTGGGATTGGGCAACCCATGCTAACGCCACATCCGCGGGGCTGTGCCCGAGATCGCGGCACAGAGCGCCAAACGCACTTGTCGCCTCACTTGTCTCGTCGGATAAGAAACGGCGCCGACCTGTTTCGTTGTCGGTAGGATCACCGGCGAGCGTGCCTCCAGCCAGCGGGCTGTAGGTGAGCAGCGCGAGACCGTAGGCACTGCAGGCGTCCATCACCTCGAGTTCAATCGTTCGATTCATCAGATTGTATACGCTTTGCTCCGATGCGAGCCCCAATCCGTTGCGTCGCTTGGCCGCCTCGGCAGCGGCTGCGATATGCCACCCGGCAAAGTTTGAGCTGCCGACATACAACACCTTGCCCTGGGTGATGAGTACGTCCATGGCTTGCCAGAGTTCTTCCCAGGGAACCGTTCGGTCGATATGGTGCATCTGATAGAGATCGATATGGTCGGTTTTCAGGCGTTTGAGACTAGCCTCCACCGCGGCGCGAATGTTGCGTGCCGACAATCCAGAGTCGTTTGGGCCAACCCAGCTACCGTCACGTTTGACCGGGTCGGAAGAGCCCCAGTCATTGGGTCGGGAATAAACTTTCGTCGCCAACACCACATGTTCGCGCCGGCCACCGCCCTGGGCAAACCACCGGCCGAGGAGTGCTTCGGTTTTTCCCGCGTTGTAGTTATTCGATGTGTCGAAAAAGTTCAGGCCCGCGTCCATGGCGTAGTCCAGAATTTCGAAGCTGTCGTCTTCGTTGGTGAGCCAGCCAAAATTCACCGTACCGACTACCAGGGGACCGATGTTGAGTCCGGTACGGCCGAGTTTTCGATATTCCAATACAGTTCACCCTTTAGTTGGTTTTATTGCGGGCCTGAGCCCGGATCCTAAAATATTCAACCCTACTCTAATAGTTTTTTGATAATCGCGTTTTGCGCCAGGGTAGCAGCGATGAGAGCGTGGCCCGAGGTGCTGGTGTGAGCATCCAGCGGAAACAGATACAGAGGTCTGGCATCTGGCTGCGCTTCGAATGCGGGTGTGGTGTCGATAAATTCTATGCCTACACGCGCCATCTCGTCGGCGACGGTTCGATTGACCGATTGGCGAAGCGGTTCGTGGATCTGGGAAGCATCCGGGATGAAAACGACGACGACAGGCACGTTTTCTCGAACTGACCAGGCTGCCAGCCGGTCGACCGCCGTGCTGAAGGCTCGGTAGAGTGCCGCATCCATTGAACCGGTTTGCAACCGATAGAATATGTGATCTGGTTTTTCTCCACCGATGTAGGTTTTTCGTTCTTCGATTCCAGCAAGATATTCGTACCCTCGCCGGTAGCGGTAACGGGTTTCGAACCGAGTCCACAGGTTACTGACGAGGTTCCATAACGCTGAAGCGGTAAAATCGTCTTCGATGCGGCGCTCGAACGGGTTGTGTGCAATCACCCTGGTTGGGCGTATGGGTGCACTCAGATCGTCCAGGTAAAAACCAATGAGCACCAGGTCGGGCGCCAGGTTCACGACCCGGTTGTCGAGAACTTCCAGATAGTGCCAGAAGTTGTAGGAACCTACGCCTAGATTCAACACTTCTATGTTGTGATCCGCTTTTCTAAGGGTCGATTCGAGTTGTTTGACGTAAGTGTCTTCAAGTTCGACGCCGATGCCGAAGGTAAACGAATCACCTACCGCTACGATGCGTTTGTTGTTGAGTTTTTCGGTGAACGGTGCGTCTCGGGCTCCCTGCGGATTGATCGAAATGTTTTCCCCGAGCATACCGCGACCGGTGCTCCCGGGTACGAGTTCGAACCCGTACACCTCGGACGGTTGGTGAATTTGCACGAGTCCGGGGGCTGCCATTGTTGGGGACAACATGCGTACGCTCACCTCCGCGAGACCCATTGCCAGCAAGCAGGAGGCGAACATCAGAGCCGAGTTGCCGGGTCCAAGACCTAACCCCAGCCGTAAGCCGCCCGCGATAGTCAGCCCAATCGCGAGCGGATCGATCCGGTTGGAGGACAACGTTACGCCAATCAGTTCAAACTGGTAGCCACCGGTAACGATCAGCGCAACGATCAACACAATGAAGTAAACGATCGCGGCGTTCAGGAAAAGTGTTGTCGAGCGCAGAAGCATTGTTTTTATACCAAGCGATTTCCATCGACCCAACGAATGACGCCGCGAAAGCAAACTGCTCAGCAATTCGTTTGCGAATTGCCTTCGACCTCAACCTCGCCAGGCTTCGTTGTGAATAATCCAGGCCAGGGTTTCATTTCTCTCTCTGGAGTATATTCGTTTGCAGCGGATGCAGTGAGCTGCGTGAATTGCGCAGGATATTACCAACCACCGAGCTTGAAGAAACAACCAAGTGGGGTGGTCCGCGTTATACTTTTTCCGGGAGGTTGCATACGGTTGCTGATCGTTCTCCAAATGACGTATCGATACTTACAATCTCCAGGAACAGGTAGGCGAGGTTTTTAGCAAGTTTCGGTGGGTAGACGCAGCTCGTCAGTTCGCCGACCTGCACGTCATTGTCGATTACAGCCCAACCGCTTCCACGCGATCATTTCTCACCCCCAGGTTTGCTCCGTTCACTTCCCTGCCAGCCGTGGTGCATCAATGCGGCCTCGTTGTCGATTGCAAAATATTCACTGGCCCGCAAAAATTCTTCAGGCGCAGGTTGGCAGAGGCAACGCTACAATTGCTGAACCTTGGTACATGAACCGCCTATGACGTTCCGAGAGAAGCTCGAGACAGGCTTTGTAGTCACCAGCGAACTGACTCCACCCAAAGGTTCGAATATGGATGAAATGCTCGCCACGGCAAGCGCTCTCAAGGATTGTGTCGACGCGATCAACGTAACCGACTCCCATTCCGCACGTATGAGCGTTTCTCCACTCGCCGCCGCACACCTGCTCATCGACGCAGGGGTCGAACCGATCCTGCAGTTGGTCACCCGGGATCGCAATCGCATTGCGCTGCAAAGCGACATGCTTGGAGCCTATGTCCTGGGCGTGCGGAATCTGGTGTGCATGGGTGGCGATCCGCCGACGGTTGGGGATCATCCGGATGCGAAGCCGGTATTCGACCTCTCAACCACAGAACTCATTGGAGCCGCTGGCGGTCTCAACGACGGCGTGGATCATGCTGGTAACAGGCTGAAAGCTCCCACCGACTTCTGTATCGGAGCGGTGGTTAATCCGGGCGCGGGTGATCTGGCTGAGGAAATCAGGAGAATGGAAGACAAAGTCGCATCGGGTGCCCGGTTCTTTCAGACACAAGCCGTGTACGACATCGCTGCTTTTGAGGATTTTTTGAGAGACGTGCAGCACCTGAACGTTGCCATTATTGCCGGGGTCATGCCGCTAAAGTCGGTCAAGATGGCCAGGTATGCCAATGAAAAAATACCCGGTATTGCGATCCCCGAAGATCTCATTCGCCAGATCGATGAGGCTGACGATGTCGAGGCCACGAGCATTCGCCTCGCCGCTGAAACGGTGACCGCCCTTGAATCGTCGTGTGCTGGCGTACATCTGATGATGCTCGGGGCAGAGCGACGCATTCCCCGCATCCTGGAAAGCGCCGGTTTCTAGCCATCACCCAGCAGTATCTCAATTTGAGCGCCGCCAGAAACTCACTCTCCTAACAGTGCCAGTTGTTTACCCCGGGGGTGATTCACCATTTCGGGCGATTCGTCGATCACCATCATGGGCCTGTCGGTTACGTTGTACGGCTCCCAGCGTGGAGTGGTCGGGTTGTTGGGGTCCCCGGTGCGCGCAAACGCAATCCAGGATTCGGCCATCAAGTCAGCGATGTTCTGCTGTTCTTCCCCGCTTCCGGACATGGAGATGGATTTTGCGACGTTGTCGAACACGAAGCCGATCTCGAGCGCGTGGGGAGACTTCCACTTACCGTTGTCCACGGGTGTGTTCCAGTTGAAAAGATAGAAGTAGACGGACGCGCCACCTTGTTCAACCTTGCGGTCAGCCAGAGCGATACTGCGACGCAGGAAGCCGTTATCGGTCATCGCAGTGAAGTAGAGCTCAGGGGCTTCGATCTCCGGTTGCAGTGCCTGATAACCGGCGATTACCGCAGCCGCGTCTGCGTTGGGAGCGCCGGTGGCCATTGCAGCTGGAAGTGTCTCCCAGGTGAGTTCGAACAATTCCGGACGCCGGGCTCCCGCGAGCAGGGACATCTCTGTGCGCGTGGTGCCGATCAGCAGAGGCACATCGTATGACTGAACGGGCGCAACGGGCTCGAAGGGTTGCTGGGTAAAGCTTCTGTGGTCGAATACTGGACCTGACCATGTTGCGGAACCACCCGCTGCCACGACCTCACGCGCAGCTTGCTCGATCTGTTCGGGCGCCATGGTGAGAATTTGCGCGATGTTCTCCCGGGTGAGACCGAGTTGGGCAACGAGGGCGGCCGCTCCGGCAGCGGCAGTGTCTGTTTCCTGGTTGCTGAGACGCGGTCCGCTCTGCACGACGGCGCGGTCAAAGAGCCCCTTGGCCGCGTCCATCGCCATGAGCACGCTGACTTTGGCGCCACCACCGGATTCGCCGAAGATGAGCACATTGTCGGGATCACCGCCAAACTGAGAAATATTGTCTCGTACCCATTCGAGTGACTGTACGAGATCGAGGATGCCGACGTTGCCCGAATCAGCGAATTGCTCCCCGTATTCGGCCAGGTACAGATGAGCAAAGATGTTGAGTCGGTGATTGACCGTAACCACCACCACGTCGCCACGTTTGGCGAGTCGCACCCCATCGTAGGCGTTGCTGGAACCCGACCCCGTGCTGAATCCGCCACCATGCAGCCACACCATTACCGGGCGTTTGGCGCCGTCGGCGATTGCCGGGGTCCAGACGTTCAGAAATAGACAATCTTCGCTCAGCTCCGGGCGTGGACCACTGCGCCAGGAGGAGAATAACTCGATACCGCTGCCACTTCTCTGACGCGTGGAGTTGCCATAAGCCAATGCGTCTTTGACCTCGGCCCAGGGTTGGGGTGGCTGGGGAGGCATGAACCGGGTGGCGGAGGTATCGGCGCCGTAGCGAATCCCTTTAAAAACGAGAATACCGTCTTCGACGAGCCCTCGGACCTTGCCGTACTCGGTGGTGGCGATGGGCGCTTTTGCCGCGTGCTCCATTGCGGGTTCGGGTGTGGACTCTGGTGAGGTATTGGCGGTTTCGGAGGAATCTGTGCAACCGGATGCCAAAAAGGATAGGGC
>SMVB01014879.1_pt1 | contig 12550 bp, 11 predicted proteins | sample 2456461 | NCBI WGS metagenome assembly SMVB01 (sample SAMN11095934, study PRJNA526329) | marine sediment metagenome | biome: Marine sediment; feature: Surficial sediment; material: Deep marine sediment; isolation source: Hadal surficial sediment | place: Pacific Ocean | collected 2014-05 | depth...
AACTTGCCCGCGGCATCGAGACAATGCAAACCGCCCGCGTGGCCGGCCCGTGCGGAGATGCTAGACTGACATCATCCTTTTCAGGCATGGATTTCCCGTATCGGGACGGATCTGCGGGTGAACGCTGGCAAGCGGCACCCGGGAGGTACAGCAGCGATGACGCGTTGGATGTGGATTGCCGGTCTGGTCTTGTGTTGTGGGGTCGGGATGGCGTTTGCCGAAGAGGGCGAAGAAACCGTGAAGAAACCGACTGTAGTTATCACGACCAGCCTGGGTGAGATCGTGATCGAACTTGACCCGGAGAAGGCTCCGATCACCGTCGAGAACTTCCTGCAATACGTCGACGACAAGCACTACGACGGTACGATCTTCCATCGTGTGATCAAGGACTTCATGATTCAGGGCGGCGGCTTCGGCGCCGACATGATCCAAAAATCAAATCGCGATCCGATCAAGAACGAAGCCGACAACGGTTTGACCAACGAGATCGGCACGATCGCCATGGCACGCACGGATATCGTCGATAGCGCGACCTCGCAGTTTTTCATCAACACCAAGAGCAACGTTAGCCTGAACCACACCAGTTCGGACCCGCGGGGGTTCGGCTACTGCGTGTTCGGCAAGGTGATCGACGGCATGGACATCGTGGTGAAGATCAAAAACGTGGCGACGGGACCCGGACCCAGGGGCCTCATGCGTAAGGATGTGCCGGTCGAAACGATCACGATCGAATCGGTGCGACGCAAGTAGCCGGCATATAGACTCGATCAGGCAAGCTGCGGTAACCCCGTGGCTGCGTTGTGACTCACCAGCCGGGCAACGCATTCGTATGGGCTTTAGGTGCCTATCCCGCCACGTTGGTCTCTGCAATCAGGCCTCGATATAGTTCCTCGTATTGGTCGAGCATTCGTTTTCTGCCGAACTTGCGCAAGACCCTCGCCCTCCCGGCGTGACCCATTTCGGCACGAAGTTCGTCGTTCCCCAGCAGCAGTCGCGTCGCATCGGCAAGCTGCTCCACGTCTCCGTACGGCACCAGAAACCCGGTCTCGAAGGCCCGCACGACTTCCCGCGTCCCCCCGTGATTCGTTCCCACGACCGGTACCCGAAAGTACATTGCTTCGGCTTGAACGATGCCAAATCCTTCCCACGCCGATGAGAGCACCAGTAGATCGATGGTGTTCAGGATCGAAACCAGATCGGAACGAAAACCCAGAAACAACACCCGACCCTTGATTCCGAGTTCTTCGCTCTCGGTCTCCAGTTGATCGCGTAAAGGGCCGTCTCCGACAAGAAGGAGCCAAGTCTCCGGAAAAGTTTGCAGCACGCGTGAGAACGCCTTGAGGAACGGAGAATGCCCTTTCCCCGGGCTCAAGTGAGCGACGATCCCGATCACATGCGCGGCTCCCTCGAGATCGAGGTCTCGGCGGAGGTCGCCGACCTCCTCGCTATCGAGATCGTCAAAATCGATCCCGTTGTAGATGACGCGCGTCTCACTGGCTTTGATACCGCCCTGGCTTACCACGCTGTCGCGCACCGCGAAGGAATCCACTACGTACTGCCGTGTGATCCTTCGCATAATGCGTTCGGTCAACCATTGCAGCCTGTACTGAACGCGAAAGAAGGAGTGAACGATGATCGGGACGCCGACCGATCGGGCCGCGATCCGACCCAGAATTCCCGTGTAGAACAGGTAGGTGTGGACGATGTCGACGCGTTCCTGCTTGAAAAGAGCCCTCAGGTCACGGATCACGCGGTACGCCGTCGCAAAACCCTTCAATGTCGGTTGCTTTTTGTAGCCTAGTACATGGACCTTGTAACCTCGGCGCTCGAGTTGGTCGCGGTAGGCTCCACCTTCCCCCAGGCAACACACGCTGCAAGAGAAGCCTGGTCGATCGCTCAAGCCGCTGGCCAACCACGCAACCAGCTTTTGAGCGCCCCCGAGGTGCAGGTTGCCGACAACGTAAATGATGCGAATTTCACTCAAAGCCAACCCTGCGCCGCATAGTTTTCGATCGTGTTCCTCAAGCCCATCTCCAGCCCCCACACCGGGTACTCCGGACAGACCTTCTTGACCCGATCGGAGACAAACACCTGCGTGTTGGCCAGGGCGCGAACCTTCGACACCGTCAACGGAAACCGCGTTCCGGTTACTCGACTGACGACGTCGAGCGCTGCCGCGGCGGCAAGCGTTGGAAGGTACGGGTAGCGGTGAACTGTGCCCGGGTTTTCCAGGTACTTGCGGATCAATCCGATAAAGTCGGCCATACTTGTCACGTCATTGATGACATAGGTTCCCGTTGCCCGCTCGTCGCGAGCGAGGTCGACAGCAGCGCGAGATACGTCCTTGACGTACACATAGTTCACCCACGCTTCCTTCCCGCGGAGCAGACCGAACCTCCCTTTCGCAACTGACTTCATCAGGGTCAGCAAGTGACGTTGTGGATGGTCCTCCCCGAATACATTCGATGGCCGGAGAATCAAACGCCTCAACGCCGGAATACCGGAATAGCCGCGCACGATGTTCTCGGCCTCCAACTTCGTACGCTCGTACACGTTCCCGGGAACGCAAGGGTCGTCCTCTGTACAGTGATTGACGTCGTTGTTTCCGAAAACCCCGGTACTACTCATGAGGACAAAAAGCGACACACCCGATCGGGCGCTGAGGTCGAGAAGTGTGTGCGTGGCCTCCACGTTGATCTGCCGGAACAGATTGGCCGGGCGGGCGGGGGTTGGCTCGCCCTTGAGCCCGGCCAGGTGGAAAACGGAAACCACGTTTTCCAAGTGGCGAGCCACACTAGATGGATCAATCAGATCGCCTTTTACATACTCGACGTTAGGAAGCGGCTCGAATAGTTCCGTGACACCCGCGCGGCGGCTCAGTACACGAACCGTTGACCGTGGGTTCTCGCGGGCCAGTTCGCGAACCAGGTGACGGCCGATGAACCCGGTGCCTCCGGTAACGAGGACGACGCCGGTCGACCTTGCAAGCTTCGAACGGTTGATCATTGATCGATGGGACCGAGGCCGGACTGGTTTGCGACCTTGTTCAGACCGAGTCGGACGACAGAGCCCGCCCGTTTCGTTTACGGCCGGTCAAAACCGAACAACCGACAATCTGGGTGCTCAGTATCGCCGAAATCCCCGGAGACGCAAACCTCGGAAACGCTGACCATCCTGGGGCGGGCGTCGAGCAGGAACGCGAGGAGCGCGGATCCCGTGTAACTCGCCTAGGGATGTAGCGATAAGGGATCTCATCGGGGTCATGATCCATCATGAACGTTCGTAGATTGCGCCTTGTCTGATCTGCCTTTCGGCACTTCAACGTACTCCGACGCATAGTAGTAATCGCCATAGGCAGCACGCTTGAGATCGACGGAGTTCAACACCGCTCCCACGAGGTTCGCATCGACATTACGCAACTGCTCAACGCTGCGCAGGATCAGATTCCGATCGTTTCGCATGTGCTGGATCACGAATACGGTCATTTCAGCCAACGATCCCAAAACCAGGGTATCGGCCAATGAAGCAACCGGCGGCGAATCGATCACGACCCAGGCGAACTCTCGACCAATCTGAGTGAGAAAGTCCTTGAATCGTTCCGACCCGAACAACTCGACCGGCTTCGGAGGGAGCGGCCCGCAGGTCAAGACGCTCAGGCCCCCCGCCTCGTCGGGCTTCTTGATGAAATGGCGCCAAGTGTCGCCACCCTCGGAATTCATCATGTAATTGCTGAGGCCCTTGCTTTGCGGCAGGCCCAGATGTTTGTGAACGGTCGGTCGACGCAAATCCGCGTCGACCAGCAGAACTCGATCCCCGGCGGCTGCCAGCGTCTTGGCCAGGTTCACCGAGGTCCTCGATTTACCCTCGCCCGAACCGGCGCTGGTAACAAGAATAGACTTGAGCGTTCGCCCCTTGCTGGCGAACAGGATACTGGTCCGCAACGTCTGCAACGATTCCCTGACCGCCATGCTGTCCATGTCGTCGGATTTGGGCATGATGGACAGCAGCGGCAAGCCGAGGAAGTGTTCGATATCTTCGGAATCGCGGATCGTGTTATCCAGGTAATCGATAAAGAAGACCGTTCCGATGCCCAGGAACATGCCCAACAACAGGCCGGCTGCCAGGTTGAGGGCCTTTCGCGGCCGCACGGGTGTGACGGGTTTCGAAGCTGACTCCAGCACCCGAAGGTTGTTGACGAGCGTGTCCTGGTTGAGGCTGATTTCCTTGATCCGCGAATTGATCAGTTCGTAGATCCGGCGCAAGTCACGGATCTCCGCATCGAGAGTCTCGATCTCGCTGAACGTTTGTGAAAACCCCAGACCCTCTTCACGCGCGCGCTTGAGTTGCCGCTGTAGATCTTTGACACGTCGCTGGTCGACCGCGTATTCGGTCCTCGCCTTGGTGATGATGCGCTCGGCTTCCGCCGTGATCTTTCGCGGCACCTCGTTCAAGGCCACTCTCACAGCGACCGTTTTGGGGTGGCTGGCCTTGTAGGCAGCCGACAGTTCTTCGAGTTCTTGTTCGAGGTTGTAGGCCTCTTCTTTCAATCCGACGATGATCGAATCGTTTGCGACTACCGTCAAGGAATCGTAGTTGCCCCCGCCCTCTTCGATTTCCTTGATCGCCTTGAGCACCGATTCGCGCTCGCCCAGGGCGATCTGCAAACTGGTGAGCTCCCGCTCAAGTTGTGCCATCCGGGAACCGATGGACGATTCTTGTGCGTCGGGAGCATAATAATCCGCCGCTCGCGAGAGATCGATGCGTTCTTGCTCTTTCTCGGCAATCTCGTCTTTCATCGGCTCGATCTGAGCCAAGAGTTCATTGATCACGCGAGTTGTGTTGGCGACGGCGGCCGTCACGTTCAAGTCGATGTAAGTTTTCGCAATACCGTTGGCCAACAACTGGGCCATCGCAGGATCGGCGTCGTCGACGCTGAGTTCCACGATGTACGTATCCGCCAGGACACGCACGGAAATACCCGAGGAAAGCGCCTCGGCGGGATTTTGGAGGTCGGCAAACTGTGGCGCGTCGTAAAGGCCCAGATATGAAAGCGTTTCCCCCGCAATTGTCTTGGAACGGATGACTTCCATTTGTGTATTGAGGTACTTGTCTTCCGCCGCCCAGCTCCAACTACTGACACCGAGTTGGGAGAAATCCGCGTTGGGAGTAATGCTCTTCGACCGTGGTTGTACTTCCACCATGACCGTGGCTCGATAGATTTCGGTCTGCATGAAGGTGGCCACTGCAACGAGCGTGAAAATGATCACGCCGACGGACAGGACAGTCCAGCGTCCCCGCCAAATGACTCTCCAGTAATCACGTAGATGAGTCTTATTCTGTTCTGTGGTCGGTATCATTTCAATGCCTCACCCGCTGGAGGAAAAGTGCTGCCCTGTTCCGTGTCACGGCAGATGGGAACCCGCACTCACGACGAGAATACGGGGCGCTGCCAGGATTTGCCATGCCACGCTTCATGTTAGCGTCTCCGCGCCATTTGGCGCCTCCATGCCGACTGGCGCACCCTCGCAGGCGACTCGGCCTGCGATCGCCGCAAGGCCCAGAAACATCCAGAGATCGTTGCCCATCAAGCTCCCGTAGGTCGCGGTCGATACCAGGATTGCGAGCGTCATCATCTCGACTGCCCCGAAATAGAGCCAACGCTCCTGGGACCACCTGGACAGTCGTCGCGCTCGGAAAAGGCTGCGTCCCGCATTGAGCAACAACCACGCGAGTACGGCGAAGCCGACGGTCCCCATTTCGGCCATCGCCTGGATGTAGATATTGTGCGCTACGATTGATTGCTCGGCCCGCATGCCGGCGGCGAACGCCGGGCGCGAATAGTAGTAACCGAAGTTTCCGATCCCGACGCCAACCACCGGGTGCGCGGCCCAGATCCGTAGCCCCGCCGTATTCAAGTGACCGCGAGACGTCATGTTCCTGTCGTTTCCGATAGTGATCGTGTTCTTGACGTCAACCGTGATGTTCCTAACACGGTCGATAAAATATTCCGGCAATAAGGGGATCGACCCGAATGCCAGACCGCCGATGATCATGATCGGAATCCAACGCCGGCGTTCCAGAACCATCACGACGGCAAACACGATGAACAACGAGACCAAGGCGCCGCGGCTGACCGACGCGACCACACCGCCCACGAGGATTGCGCACAACACCAGGCCAACCCATCGTAAAGCACCCTTGGCGTAAAGGTACTGGTACAACGCGAGAGGAAAGGCCAGTGCTGCCAGGTGGCCGAAGTTGTTGGCGTTTTCCATCAGGCCGATCGACCGATACCCGTACTCGGAAGATCTCGAAAACTCGATCATCGCGACGACAGAGTTAATCGAGGCCATGATCATGACGGCCCATAGAATCTTCTTGAATACATCGAAATGAGTGACAAGGTTTAGCAACAACATCACGAACAGCATGTTGAAGACCCACCGCCGGAAGTGCATCAGCGTCAGCGGGGCATCGCGGGTGTACCACAGAGACATCAGAATCAGCACGCCGAGCAGGAATAACGGGATCAAGAAACTGTCTAGAACGATCGCGCGTTTGTTGAGGAAAAACCAAACCAATAGCAGACCGGCAGTTGCCCCCCCGACGGATTGAAGCAAGCTGAGACCGATCGACAACTTGAGCGGTGTAAAAAAGACCGCCAACACGGCGTAAAGTCCGATCAACGGCCGGTTCAGCGTCGTGAAGATATAGACGATCGCCGCAACGGGGATAAGCAGGGACCAGATCGGGAGGCCAACCCTTAGTACCGCCAACAGGAGTAGGGAAAAACCCGCGACCATGGAGGCGGCGATCAACGGTGCCTGTGCCGCGCCGGGGAATCGAATACCTGCTATTAGGTTCATATTCAGGCTGAACTGGGCAGGGTGGCTTCGGAGCCGGGTCCCACTTTGAGGCGCACTTCTTGAAGATTGGCGGCCCGGCGAGCAATTTGTTCGTCACCACGCCACGCGACGTATTCCGGCACGATTCGCTCCAGGGCTTTCCGTAGGCGCGCCGGCTCCTGATGGTTGGCGTTGTCCAGCAGCTGGTCGACCGTCGCGGAAATTTCGTCCGCGTCGTGCACGATTGTCTTGCCCACCCAGATGCGAGGGTGACGCGTCTTCGACGCATTCTCCGCCGAAAGACTAATCTCTTCGAAAAGTTTTTCACCCGGTCGAACTCCAGTGAAGACGATTTCGATTTCATGATCGAGGCGAAATCCGGACAAGCGGATCAAATCACGGGCTAAGCTCACGATAGATATCGGTTTGCCCATTTCCAACACAAAGATCTCTCCTCCGCGACCCATTGCCGCCGACTGCAGCACCAACTGACTAGCCTCCGGGATACTCATGAAATAACGCTTCATATCGGGGTGTGTGACCCGCACCGGTCCTCCCCGGGCAATCTCTTCCTTGAAGATCGGCACGACGCTTCCTGCGCTACCGAGCACATTTCCGAATCGAACGGTCACAAAGCGTGTATCGGACCGGGCCGCCATCGACTGCACGTACAGTTCTGCAACGCGCTTGGACGCCCCCATCACCGAAGTCGGATTGACCGCCTTGTCGGTGGAAATCATCACGAAGGCTTCAGCCAGGAACTCATGCGCGAGGTCGGCCACAACGCGGCTGCCGCCCACGTTGTTGCGAATCGCCTCGCCGGGATTGGCCTCCATCAGGGGGACGTGCTTGTGGGCTGCCGCGTGAAACACCACGTCGGGCCGGGTCTGGACGAACACCTCCCGCATCGTTTCACGTTCGGTGACATTCGCGATCAGCGGGATCACTTCTATCTCCGGGAAGTGCTCAAGCAGCTCGCGATGAATATGAAATACGGCGTTTTCAGCTTGGTCCAGCACGTACAGACACTTGGGGCGAAAGCGGCTGACCTGGCGGCAGATCTCGGAGCCAATGCTCCCGCCGCCGCCCGTCACCAGGATCGTCTTGTCGGTAACGAACGCTTCGATGGACTCGTTATCCAGGTTGACGGGTGTTCGACCCAGGAGATCGTCGATATCGACGTCCCGCAGTTTCGAAATTGCCACGCGCCCCGAGATGATGTCGTCCAATTTTGGGATCGTTTGCACTCGCATCGACGTGGACTCGGCAAGATCCACGATTCGTCGCACCGCTGATGCTGGAGCGTTGCCGATCGTGATGATCGCGATATCCGCGTTGTGCTTGCGCGACAGGGATGGAAGCTGCGCGGTCGTCCCTAGCACGGGTAGGCCGTGAACGATCTTGCCGCATTTGTCGGGATCGTCATCAACGAATCCGGCCAGCTTGAGGCCCGTGTCGGGGCTCGAGTTGAACTCTCGAACCAGCATCACGCCTGCGGCTCCGGCCCCGATCAGTAGTGCGCGACCGTTGGTGGCGGAGTCCCCCTTGGCGTGGTTCTTACGCCGAATCTCTTCGGTCGTTAGTCGCCACAAGGCTCGTGTCGCCACGATGCCGACGGAGGACAAAACGAATTCGATCACGATCACGCTCCACGGAACGGTTGCGTGTTTGGCGTTGACGACGAGACCGGAGAACTCCGAAACTGGTGCGACAAGAAACCGTGCAGCGATCAAGACGAAGGAGCCGAGCGCGGTCGACATGGCGAAGCGGGGAAGGTCTCGCATCGTAATGTAACGCCAGATCAGACGATAGACACCGAGCCCGTAGAATAACGAGATCCTCAAGATCAGAAGGTAGGGCAGGACGAGAACGAACTGCTTGCGATAGACCGATGGGATCTCGCCTTCGAAACGGATGGCGTAGGCAATCGCAAAAGCGAGACAAATTGTCGCGGCATCGATGGTGACCTGAAGCAACCGCGTCCGAATGAACTTCACGTGTTCCGTTTCCCAGCCGGATGGCAGCGCCGTACCGGATTCTGCTCTACGTTAATGTACGAATACCGTGCTTTATGCCGTATCTCAGGAAAGCGTCTATGGACGCCCCCCCTCCCTTGGCCACCCAATGATGTACGGACAACCTCCCAATTTTTCAAGTCCTTTGAAATCGTGCCCTAGGGGGCTTTTTGGGATGCTGGCTTGCCTCGATCGGACAGATCCAAGCCGGTTAAACACTCGAGGCGGGCGTCGTACTCCCGGTCAATGCTCGACCCAGCCAATCGCGTGTCTCGTCACGCATGTTGCTTTCGCTCGTGGGATCCTTGACGTTGATCTTCTCGACGACGGACATGGCACGGGAAACCGTACGTCGCCTCCGCGTTCAGGTGATTTTCGCGGTCGACCTCGCCCGGATGCGTACGTAAGTAGAGGCGATCGAGGCACCATATTCCAGGGATTCGAGGGAACCCGAGCGGTTTTTTCGATGGCTGGACAACCTGTCAGGGGGCAGACCACAATGGGGCAGATGAGTCGCCGCATCGCCTACGTTTCTTCACGTTTCCCCATGCGGAGCCCGTTCCGTCCCTACCAGGCCGGGGAACTGTCGTGAGACGCCTTCGGGTGTTGCAAGTGATTCCCGATCTGTCGATGGGTGGTGCGGAACGGATGGCGGTTCACCTGGTTCGTCACCTTGATCCCAATCGTTTTGAAACAGGTATCGTTAGTTTCTACGACCCGGTGGGCACCGATCTCGACGATGTGCTGGCTCGGGAGCAACGCCGGGTGTGGTACTTGGGAAAGCAACGGGGATTCGACCGCCGCCTCTTCGGGGCGATTCACAGAGTGTTCCGCAATTTTCGACCCGATATCGTACACACTCACACGATCACACTGCGCTACACGTTGCCGTCCGCCGTCCTTTGTCGCACAAGGGCGCGCTTGCATACCATCCACAACACTGCCGATAGGGAAGCTGGCCGTTGGGGCTGGATACGAAAGATCGCGTTTCGCCTGGGTTTCGTTCCCGTCGCGATCGCGGATGAGGTCCAGCGAGGTGTAAGCGAACTCTACGGCATCCACGACTGCCCCAATATCCCGAATGGAATTCCGCTGGAAACGTACACGACTCCCCGCGTGAAGCGCGATGCATGGCGCGCGGAAGAGGGCTTCGAGCAGAGTGATCTATTGTTCGTGACGATCGGACGACCGGACCCGCAGAAAAACCATTCCTTGGCGATTCAGGCGCTGGAACGCGTTCGGGTGAATCACCAAGACGCGTTTCTCTTGATCGTCGGGCGTCGCGCGTCTGCGGAGACTCAGCGGGAACTCGATAAGCTCGCCCGAGCCTGCGGTGTCGCCGATCGGGTTCGTTTTCTCGGGTCCCGCACGGACATTCCGGAGATCCTGTCTGCCGCCGACGTGTTCATGCTGTCTTCGGACTACGAAGGAAACCCTTTGACCGTGATGGAAGCGATGGCTGCCGGCAGACCGGTCGTCAGCACCGCTGTCGGAGGCGTGCCCGAACTGGTGCAGGAGGGTGTGACCGGGTTTCTGGCTCCGGCGGGAGACGCGCAACGCCTGGCGGGAGCCATGTCGAAGTTAAGTGACGCCGCGCTGCGACGGTCCATGGGAGAGGCGGGCGCGCGACGGGCCGTCGAACGGTTCGGCGTGAGCAAGATGGCCGACTCCTACGGCGCCCTCTACGAGAAATTGGCGGGGGTGAGTCGATCGTGAGCGACGAACCTCTAGTTTACGTGGTCGTTCTCAACTATCGAAACTACACCGACACCATCGAGTGCGTGCGCACGCTTAAGCGAGTCAGCTACCCGAATTTCAGGATCATCCTCATCGAAAACGGTTCGGACAATGAATCGGAACGGGTGCTCCGGACCGAGTTTCCCGAAATCGAGATCGTCCAGACCGGCCGGAACCTCGGTTACTCCGGCGGCAACAACGTCGGATTGCAACGGGCGCTCGAGGAGGGCGCGGAGTTTGCTGTCATCCTGAACAACGACACGCTGGTTCAAGACGACTTCCTCTCGCGTCTCGTCGAGCATGCCCGGAGTGACCCGTCGGCCGGCGTTCTCGGGAGCTTGATCCTGAATCCGGATGGAACGGTCGACCGTATGTGCGCCCGGCGCAGCCCTCCGCTGGGGGCAATTCTCTGGAACCATGGTCCGGGCCGTTGGTTCGGGTTACATGAGGGGTGGCGGCGCGCGAGCTACTACGACGGTATCCATGCACTCGACCAGCCACTCGAGGTGGAGGTTGTCTCCGGCTCCTGCCTGATGCTGCGCACCAAATTGATAAGACAGATCGGCGTACTGGACGACCGGGCCTTCCTGTTCTGGGAAGAGTTCATCCTCGCGGAGAAGTTGAAGCAAACCGATTTTCGGACGGTTCTCGTGCCGGGGAGCCGGGTTGTTCACAAACACGGTGAGGCGATGAAGACGATAGGAATCCGTCAGGCTTTCTACTTCATGCAGAGCCTCAATCTCTACCTCGGGGAGTACCGGGGAGTCGGCCGGTTAAAGCGCTACTTCGTGATGATCGGGCCTGCGTTATTTTTCATTCCGGGGATACTCAAGACGATCTCCGGGCTGCGGCGCCTGCGATCGTGAACCGCAAGTCCGCCGCTACATTGCTCAGGCGGTTCCGTGCGCGTATATACTCTGCAACATGTTCACTTACTTGAATTTGCAGTCGCTCGAATCGCGCGCAGAGAGCCTACAGAAGAGTTTCGAGTCCGCCAGTCCTTTCAGACACATTGCGATGACCAATGTCGTCCATGCGGCAAAACTGGCCGAGCTGCGGGACGCTTTTCCAAGTCCGGATTGGGTAGAATGGAATAGTGGCGATCATGAGCATCAGCGTTTCAAGAAGTCCTGCTCGAACATTTCAAAGATTCCGGAGCCGCTGGCCCTCCTGATTCACGAGTTGAACTCCGGACCGTTTCTCCGCTGGTTGGAGCACGTGACGGGCGTTTCGGAACTGCTGCCGGATCCCCATCTGAACGGAGGTGGGCTACACGTCACGACGGTAGGTGGGTGGCTGACTCCACATACGGATTTCCACACGTTCGGGAGCTCAGGCTTGTACCGGCGGTCCAACCTCCTGCTGTACCTGAACGAAGACTGGAAGCCGGAAAACAATGGGTACCTTGAGCTCTGGGATAAGAAGGGCACCGCGCCGGAAAAACAAATCAAACCCGAATTGGGCCAGTGCGTGATCTTTCAGACGGATGATGTCAGTGTCCACGGTTTCTCGAAACCCGTCGTCGACCGACGGCGTTGCTCTGTGGCCCTATACTATTATTCAGTTGCAGATACCGACGAGTACAGCGGCAGTGGGGAGACGTTTTGGCGTCCGCATTCCGGACAGGCGCGCGGTTTTAGGGACCGGATTCGCTACCGAGTCGAGCGCGGCATGCTCGTCATATCGCGTTTCTTCGCAGCCGTTTCGTGGCGAATAGCCCGGGCGGCCGGGAAGCTGAGGAAGTAGTCGGCCGTTAGCTCGTGAACCGCAAATCCGTATCGGGATCGATTCTCTCGTACTCGTCCGCAATCTTGTTCTGCAGGGTGGCCTCGGTCGTCCAGGGGCTGGTCGTGATCCGGTTGATGGAGCCGGGCATCCTGGGTATTTGGCTCCAGCTCCAGTTGATCACGATCTACGGAGGGTTGGCCCACTTCGGCCTGTTCAACGCAGTCA
>SMVB01277709.1_pt1 | contig 12544 bp, 13 predicted proteins | sample 2456461 | NCBI WGS metagenome assembly SMVB01 (sample SAMN11095934, study PRJNA526329) | marine sediment metagenome | biome: Marine sediment; feature: Surficial sediment; material: Deep marine sediment; isolation source: Hadal surficial sediment | place: Pacific Ocean | collected 2014-05 | depth...
CGGCCCACTCTTCGGCGAGCCTGCCCGCGACCTCCTCCAGGCCGTTCTGGTTTCCGCCGCTGTCCCCGATGAAGAGAATCTGATCGAAGCCGTGCGACTCGAGGCTACGTGCTGCGGCTTCCAGGAGGTGGTTGTAACTCGGTGACGGGTTCGTGATCACACCCGGCTTGTCGCCGAAACCCTCACGCTCGTAGGTGCCTTCCGGGACCCAGGCGATGGTTGGCGCGACGAGCGCATCGCCCAGCTCGTCCGCGATCAGCCCCGCGGCGTGCGTGACGATGTAGTTGTGCTTTCCCATGACCATATGCGGACCGTTTTGCTCGGTGCCGCCGGTCGGGATGATCACCGTCCTCTTCCCGGCGGCCATCGCGTCGCGGATCTCGGTCCAAGTCATCTGCTCGATGTACGGGTCGCCGGGGCTTTGGGCCGTGAGAGGGACCGCGACCGCGATCAAGAGAGGAAGCGCCAGGGCCAGGTCGTGTCGTCGGATCTTCATGTTGGTCTCCTAGCGGGCGGCGAGGCCGGCCCGAATCTGGGCCAGCGCGTTGTCGATCTTGATGCGCACGAAGCGCTGGCCGAACTCGGCCGTGGCGAGTGTGGGGTCCCCGCTGACACCCGAGCCCTCGAATCCGCCGAGAGGCTCGGCGAGTTCGGTGCGCACATGCGTGGGGTTCACGAACAGCAACTGCGAAGTGCCGACCATGCCACCATGACTTCCGATCTGCTCGTCAACGTAGCCGAGGCCTCTCAGGTAGCCGCGGATATCGTCACTGCTCTTCGAGTAGTAGTCGCCGATCCAGTGCGCTCGCGTACCCGTACCGGCCCACTCCTCGTTGAGCTGATCGGTGACGGCGCTCATGCCACTCTGATTTCCGCCGGAGTCGCCCAGGAAGACGATGTCCGTGAAGCCGCCCGCGGCGTGGCTCTTGGCGGTGTGCACGAGCAGGTCGCGGAACCACTCCTCAGGGAGCGTGATCGTGCCGGGCATACGCATATGGCCCCGGGACTCCTCCCAGCTCCCTTCGGGGACGTAGGTCATGATCGGCGAGACCAGCGCGTTGCCGAGCGACCGCGCGATCTGATTGGTCGTGTGCTCCATCACATACTTGTGTTGGCCCATGACCATGTGCGGGCCCTTCTGCTCAGTGCCCGCGGTTGCGATGAGGATCGTGGTCTTGCCGTCTGCGATCTGGTCACGGATCTCCTCCCACGTCATCGCCTCGATGAACACCGTACTGGGTGGTGACTGGGCGAGGATGGGCACAGCCAGCAGCGCAAGGGCTGCCCCGGTGCACAGGACCGTTCTCATCATCACGACTCTCCGCTTAGGCCTCTCAAGGCACGGCCTACGCTCCGGTAGTTGAACTCGGCCGCTTAACCAGGCAACTTCGGAGCAGATTCCAGAGTCGGCAAGCGCCCGGCTAAAGTCCGAGCTCTTTGCGGCGCTCTTTCTCACGCCGGGCGAGCAATATCGACAGGATTACCGCCCACACCGCATAGCCCCCTCCGCCCCGGCCCCGGCCTGGGTGAGCCCCATGCGGCTGATCCCAATGAGCGGCCGGATGCCGGCCAGGAACGAGTTGATGAGCGTCTTGATGCCGAACGTGAAGATCGCCTCGATGATCTCGCCTGATACGAAGTCTCTCACCCCCTCCGCCCGGCCGCTCCGCCGCCGCCTTCGACCTCGCTCATCGCTGACACTTCCCCGTGTCGCCCTAGTCGCTATGCTCAAGCTTGGCTCGAGTCGCCAAGCTCGACCTCTCGGCTCATTCGTCCGTTGTCTCCCATGACGGCTCCGCCACCGATCTCCGTGCTGCTCCCGGTCCGTGACGGTGGTGCGCATCTAAACGAGGCGATCGAATCGATCGAACAGCAGTCCTTCGCGGATTTCGAGGTTGTCGCCGTCGATGACGGCTCCACGGATGATAGCTACGAGAAATTGAAGGCGTGGGCTTCACGCGATGCGCGAGTGACCGTGATTCAGCAGACGCCTCAGGGCATCGTGGCCGCGCTCGAGGTCGGTCGTGCGTTGGCGCGAGGACGATATCTCGCTCGCATGGACGCGGACGACGTGTCCATGCGGACGCGCTTTGCCCGTCAGTACGAGTGGATGGAGTGCGAGCGAGCGCTCTCACTCTGCGGATGCCGGGTGGAGTACTTCCCCCGTGAGAACGTCCGAGGCGGAGCGCTTTGGTATGAGGCGTGGATCAACTCGACCTCGACGCCGGAGGAGGTCGCTCGTGAGATCTTCGTCGAGTGCCCGATTGCGCATCCTACGTTCTTCATGCGGGCAGAGGCGGTCGCGGCAGTCGGAGGGTATCGGGAGCGGGGGTGGCCAGAGGACTACGACCTCGTGTTCCGACTGTGGCGGGCCGGAGGGGGCCTGGGCGTGGTTCCCGAGAAGCTATTGGGCTGGCGCGAGGGGGAGCATCGTCTGTCTCGCACAGATCCCAGGTACTCTCCGGACGCGTTCCGGCGCTGCAAGGTACACTACCTCCTCGAGGCCTTCCCCACGATCAGCGAGGGTGCCGTGATCTGGGGTGCCGGACCGGTAGGTAAGGCTCTCGCCAGAGAGCTCGTGAATCGAGGCGGGAAGCTCTCGGCGTTCGCTGAAGTCGACCCGCGAAAAATCGGCCAGCAGATATATGGTGTCCCTGTCCTGGATACCGCCCAGGCATTGGCTGATCGGGACGTCGTGCACCTCGGTGCGGTCGGTCAAAAGGGTGCGCGAGAGCAGCTTCGAAAGCTATTGTCCGAGGGCGGGCTGCGGGAGCTGAAATCTTTCGTGCTAATAGCGTGATTCGGGAGGCAAAAAGCGTTATTTTTTCCGGTCTCGGGAGGAAGCGCCCCGAGCGCCCTCAGGAGACGTCCTAGAGCCTCACAGGAGCGAGTGCTTGCCCCACCGCTTGTACCTCCCGGAGTCCGGTAGCGACCGTGGGTCCTAACTGGTAGTGCGGCGGACGACGCCGTTCCTCGCGATCGGGCTCGTGGTACTGGGCCTGGAGCTATCGACCAAGGCGGCGTCCGCGACGGCAGCCCGCTTGTCGTCGGGGTTTCAGGACGTCGTCGTCGGAGTTGAGTCGCTCGTTTCACCCACGCGCTTCGTGGCCGGTGTGTCGATGCTCGCGCTGGGCCTCGTCGTCGGCGTGGTGCAAATGATACTCGAGGGTGCGGAGGGAAGGGTCAGCGCGGTAGGAGGCACATGCCCTGTGTGTGGCAGGCAGACGGAGAGAATGAAGAGGAAAACATTGCACCGCATGCTCTCGACGTTCATGGGGCGAAAGCTCACCAGACGTCGCTGTGGTGAGTGCCATTGGACTGGCCTCTCGGTGAAGCACTGAAGCGGCGTTAGTCGGCGAGAGCCGGCGGATCGAACCTTAGGAAGGATGGACGAATGAGTGACGAGCTCGAGCTCGTAGGCGGAGACGGAGACGGAGACGGAGACGGAGAGGGAGAGGGCGGCGGCGGAGAGACGGTCTTATCGCGCCTGCTCGAGGACGAGATGCGGGAGTCGTTCATCGACTACTCGATGAGCGTGATCGTACAGCGTGCGCTCCCTGACGTGAGGGACGGTCTCAAGCCGGTCCACCGGCGCATCCTCTACGCGATGGGCGAGATCGGCCTGAGCCCCGGGCGCGCGTACAAGAAGAGCGCGACGGTCGTCGGTGACGTCCTGGGTAAGTATCACCCGCACGGCGACTCCTCCGTCTACGACTCCATGGTGCGCATGGTGCAGGATTTCTCCCTGCGTTACCCGCTCGTGGACGGCCAGGGCAACTTCGGTTCGGTCGACGGCGACTCCGCGGCAGCGTACCGGTACACCGAGGCCCGCCTAACTCACCTGGCGATGGAGCTGCTAGCCGACATCGAGAAGGAAACCGTCCGCTATCAGCCGAATTTCGACGGCAGCAAAAGCGAGCCGACCGTGCTGCCGGGGCGGATCCCCAATTTGCTCATGAACGGGTCGTCGGGCATCGCCGTCGGTATGGCGACCAATATTCCTCCGCATAACCTGCGCGAGCTCGTGGAGGCGTTGATCGCAATGATCGACAACCCCGATCTCCCGCAGGAGGAACTCGAGCAGATCATCCAAGGCCCGGACTTCCCGACGGCCGGATTCGTTTGTGGGCGCGAGGGCATCCGCGACGCGTATCGCACCGGGCGGGGCCGGATCATCATGCGGGCGCGCGCCGAGATCGAGCAACTCGACAACAACCATGAACGGATCATCGTCAGCGAGCTTCCGTTCATGGTCAACAAGGCGCGGCTCGTAGAGCAGATCGCGCAGTTGGTTCGAGACAAGAAACTGCCTGACATCCGCGACATGCGGGACGAGTCCGATCGCGACGGCATGCGCATCGTTATCGAGCTGAAGCGGGACTCCGTGCCACAGGTCGTGCTCAACCGGCTGTATCGACACACGCAGATGCAGTCGACGTTCGGGACGATCATGCTCGCGCTGGTGGACGGTCAGCCACAGGTCATGCCGCTGCGCGAGATGCTCCAGCACTTCTTGGACCACCGCCACAAGGTCATCGTTCGTCGGAGCGAGTTCGACCTCGGCAAGGCGCTCGACCGCGAGCACATTCTCGAGGGTCTGAAGATCGCGGTCGACAGCATCGATCAGGTGATCAAGATCATCCGAGGCTCGAAAGACACCGCGGCGGCTTCCGAGCAGTTGATGGAGACGTACGAGCTGTCGGAGCGTCAGGTGAAGGCGATCCTCGACATGCGACTCGCGCGGCTCACGGGCCTCGAGATCGACAAGCTCGACGAGGAACTCGGCGAGGTACGTATCGTCATCAAGGCCCTGCGCGAGATCCTGGAGTCCGAAGACCGGCGCATGGAGATCTTGAAGGATGAACTGAGGACGGTTGCGGATAGGTTCGGGGACGACCGACGGACCGAGATCATCGAAGCTATCGGCTCGTTCGATGTCGAGGATCTCATCGTCGAGGAGGACATGGTGCTCACAGTCTCCCATCAGGGTTACGTGAAGCGTCTCGCGCTCGACACCTACCGGGCCCAACGCCGTGGTGGTCGCGGTCTGCGAGGCATGGATACCAAAGACGAGGACTGGGTCGAGCACCTCTTCGTGGCGTCCACGCACGACTACGTCATGATCTTCACCCGCCGCGGCCAGTGCTATTGGATCAAGGTGTGGGAGATTCCGGTCGGCGGTCGGACCGCGCGTGGAAAGCCCATCGTCAACCTGCTCAACCTCTCGGACGACGAGGCGATTGCGTCTGTGGTGCCGGTGCGAGAGTTCTCGGATGACAAGCACCTCATATTCTCCACGCGCTTGGGCGTGGTGAAGAAGAGCGCGTTGGCTGCGTATGGGAACGTGCGAGCGGTGGGTCTCAACGCGATCAACATCCGCGAGGGGGATGAGCTGATCGACGTCCAGATCACGTCCGGAGACGACGAGATCATTCTCGCGAGTCGCGGCGGTAAGGCGATCCGGTTCAACGAGAGTGACTTGCGTCTGACGGGGCGTGCCACCGCCGGCGTGCGCGGGCTCAGGCTTCGTGGCGACGATGTGGTCATGGGCATGGTCGTGGTTCGTCCCGATTCTACGCTCTTGGTCGTTTCCGAGAACGGAATGGGCAAGAGGACCGAGGTAGACGCATACCGCTTGCAAAAGCGTGGCGGCACCGGTGTTATCAACCTCAAGACCACCGAGAGGACCGGACAGGTCGTCGCGATCAAGGCCGTGCAGGAGGACGAACAGCTGATGGTGATCACGAAGGCTGGCGTCGTGAACCGACAGCGGGTGGCCGAGATCTCGCTCATCGGCCGGGCGACACAAGGCGTGAAGCTCGTCAATCTGGACAAGGGCGATATCGTGGTGGATGTCGCCCGGGTCGTGATTGACGACGAGGAGAACGAGGAGAACGGCGAGGACGGAGAGAACGGGGGCGAGGGATCGGTCGAGACTGGCGCCGAGACGGAGGTTGCGACCGGACCCGATGTGGAGACCGACGCTGCTGAGGAGACCGATGCTGATCTGGAGACCGACGTTGCTGCGGAGACCGACGCTGATCTGGAGACCGACGTTGCTGCAGAGACCGACGCTGATGCTAGCTCGGGCGCCGAGGTAGAAGCGGATGCAGGAACGGACGCCGACGGCAGTGCCGCTGAAGGAGGCGAAGACGAAGAGTGAGCGATCTGGTGCAGGGCGAGGGGCTCGTTGGCCTGACTGAGATCGAGGCCGCGGCGCGACGTCTTGCTGGTATTGCTGTATCGACGCCGCTTTTGCCGGCGGAAGGGCTCTCCGAGGTCACCGGCGCGCAGGTGCGCCTCAAGTGCGAGAACCTGCAGCGTGCGGGGTCGTTCAAGATCCGAGGTGCTCACAACTTCGTGTCACAACTATCCGACGCGCAGGTCTCGTCGGGCATCATCACGTACTCCTCCGGCAACCACGCTCAGGCGGTGGCTTTGGCGGGCAAGCTCCGGGGCGTTCCGGTCGTCGTGGTTATGCCGACGACCGCGCCCAAGGTCAAGCGAGACGGCGCCGAACGGCTAGGGGCCGAGATCGAGTACGAGGGCACGACCTCCGTCGAGCGAATGGCGCGCGCTGAAGCGATCGCCGAGGAGCGAGGTCTGGTCACCGTCCCGCCCTTCGACCACCGGCATATCATCGCCGGGCAAGGAACCGTCGGCCTCGAGATCGCGCGCGAATGGCCCGATGTCGATTTGGTATTGGTCCCCATCGGCGGCGGCGGGCTCGCGAGCGGGGTCGCGGCATCGGTGAAGAGGCTGCTGCCGGGCGCTCAGGTCATTGGTGTGGAGCCGGAGGGCGCCGCTTCCATGCGCAAGGCGCTCGACGAGGGTCATCCTGCGCTACTCGGGGAGATCGACACGATCGCCGACGGCTTGGCTCCGGTGATCGCGGGTGAGCTGACGTACGAGCACGCACGCGACCTCATGGACGGTGTCGTGACCGTCGATGACGATGCGATTCGTGAGGCTACGGCGTGGCTCGTGAGCCGCCGAAAGCTCGTGGTCGAATACTCGGGGGCGGTGACGACCGCGGCGCTGCTTTCCAAGGCGGTGGACGTGGAGGGCCGGGCCGTCGCAGTGGTGGTCAGCGGCGGCAACTTGGATCCCAGCCTACTAGCAGGGCTCGCCTGAGCGATGCGTCGGGTCGTTCTCTTCGACATCGACGGTACGCTCATCTCGGGCGGCCCGGCGAAGGACGCGTTCTGCGAGGCGATGCTCGAGACGTTTGGCACGACGGGGGCCGTCGACGAGGTGAGCTTCGCCGGCAAGACCGACCCTCAGATCGTGCGGGAGCTCCTGGCCAGCGTCCGCTACGACAGTGCCCGGATCGAGTCGAGCCTTCCCGATCTGTTCCGCCGATACCTCGAGAAGCTCGAGGCCCACTTGCTCGACCGTCCGGTGGACGTTCTTCCCGGTGTGCCCGAGCTGCTCGCGGCGCTCAGCGAGATGGAGGACATTGGCGTCGCTTTGCTCACCGGTAACATCGTGGGAGGTGCCGAGCTCAAGCTCAGATCGGCCGCACTGTGGGGTCACTTCGAGCTCGGCAGCTATGGCTCCGACCACGAGGAGCGAGACGAACTTCCCGCGATCGCTCTCGAGCGTGCCCGGCGCGCTTGGCGGGAGACGATCGAGGCCAGTGACGCAATCGTCGTCGGCGACACGCCCCGCGACGTTTCGTGCGGACAGCGCGAGGGTACGCGTACGCTGGCCGTCGCGACAGGCTACTTCAGCTTCGATCAACTCACGAAAACGGGCGCAGATCATGTGCTCGAGGATCTCTCCGCCACGGACGAGGTGCTCGCTTTGCTGACCGCCTGAGCCTGCTCATGGTCTCGATCGCTTGATCCAGCTCGCTCGCGGAAACATCTTGAAGGCCCAAACGAATCATATCGGGTGGGGCCCGCCAACGGGCGCATCACAAATGATACCGAGCTCGCCACCGCGCGGGCGATCCGCACCGGAGTAGGCTGTGTCTAGAAGCGAAGAACGGAGAAAGGCCCGCGAGCAAGGCGGGTCCGACATGACGAAGTTCTATGTGGTCCTGGGGGTCGTGGCGGTTGTCGGCATTGGCGCCGTCGGGTATTCCATCGGCAGCAGCGCGCTTGGAGCGGCGGCGATGGAGCCGGTCGAGGTCGAGGGGTTGGACGACCAGGACGTGCTCGTTGCGATGGCCCAAGGTGTTACGAAGGGTGACGAGGACGCGCCGATCACGATCGTCGAGTTCGGTGACTATGCATGCCCGGGCTGTGGAGGGTTCGCGATGAGCGTAAAGCCTCAGGTCGAGCTGCTGTTGGTCGAGACCGGGAAGGCCAAGTTCGTCTTTTATGACTTCCCGCTCACGTCGCTTCACCCGACGTCGTTCCTCGCGGCGCGCACCGCGCGCTGTGCTCAGGACCAAGACAAGTTTTGGGAGTACCACGACGCGCTGTTCCGCAACCAGACGTCTTGGCGGCTCGAAGCGAGCCCCATCGCGCAGTTCCTGAGCTACGCTGAGGACCTGGGCTTGGACGGTGATGATTTCGAGGCGTGCGTGAAGAGCGACCGCCACGCCGATCTGGTCTCGGCCAACATGCGCCTGGGCTACGAGCTGCGCGTCAGTTCGACACCGACGATCATGGTGCAGGGGAACGATCAGTTCCTGATGCTTCCTGGCGCGACGTTCCCGGCCATCCAGGCGGCGGTGGAGCAAATCGCGGCTTCGGCAGACGCGGGTGGGGCCAACTGATACGGCTGGAGCAACGGTGAGCGACGAAGAACAGAACGTGGGCGGCGCACCTCTGGCTGCGCCGCCCGCGAATCGCATGGTAGTGGCGGTGCTGGCGTTGGGAGGCTTCTTCGTCGCGCTCTACCTCTTTGCGCACAACCTTGGGCTGGGCGGCCCGATCGTGTGTGGGGTGGGCGATTGCGCCACCGTACAGTCGAGCCAGTACGCCACCCTCGGGCCGATTCCCGTCTCCTTCATCGGGGTCCTGGGATACGTGGTGCTTCTCGCGCTCGCTTTTGTGGGTCTACGCCCGGACCAGCGTGAATCGCGCATGATCGGTGGACTCCTGTTGGCGGGTTCGTTGGGAGGCGGCCTCTTTTCCGCATACCTGACGTACCTAGAGGCGTTTGTCATAGAGGCTTGGTGTCAGTACTGCGTGATTTCAGCGATCATCATCACCTTGATCTTCTTCGCGTCGCTTCCCGAAGTGGCGCGACTCAAAGCCTCTGGGACAGGACACGGATGAGCAAGCGCGGAAGCACAGTCAGGGTGCGGTTGGTATTGGTCGACGAGGGCGTTTTTCATCACGAGGAGATCGAGATTTCGTCTGCGTCGCTAGACGACCACGACCGACTCATCGACTGCATACGCGAAGACCCGGCGGTGCTCAAGCGAGTACACGTCGATGTGGCTCGGCTGTGTGCGGCGTACAGGATCGACGACTAAGAAGTCCGGCCGTTCACAGCCGCGAGACCTGCGCCTAGCGGGCTCCTAGCCGGCGCGACCGTCCACAGCCTCGAGAAAGATGTCCATGACCCCGCCACACACTGCGGGGCTCCATGAGACGAAGTCGTCCGTGAGGTCGACCCTGACTCGACGCGCTACGCCCGTCTTCAAGACATCGCGCGCGGCCTCGATCACTTCTGCCTCCCCACAGCCTCCGCCGACAGTCCCGACCAGACCGGTCTCAGGGTCTACGAGCATGCGCGCACCGACCTTGCGGGGTGTGGAGCCCTTCGTGCCCACGACCGTGGCAAGCGCGCAGCGGCGGCCTGCCTCGCGGGCCGCTTGCAGCGCTTCGGTGAGCGACCTGTCGTCGTCGTGCGTCATGTCTCGTCGCCTCTTTCAGGGAAAGAGCGTTCCGCGGCTCGCTTCTTTTCGTCTCCGTCAGGGAAGAAGCGCTCTGCCACTCGTTCCACCTCCCTGAGCGGGGCCCCCGTGCCTCCTCTTCGTACCTTCACCAGTTCGGCCGCAACCGAGACCGCGATCTCTTCGGGCGTTTCCGCGCCGATATCAAGACCGACAGGCGCGTGTATTCGATCCAGTTGCCCACGGTCGAATCCCTCCTCGAGCAGTTGCACGTACGTCGCGCGAACACGCCGCCTACTCCCGATCATGCCGATGTAGTTAGGAGGCGGATCGACTCGCAGCGCACGCACCAGGCATGCATAGTCATACTTGTGGCCGCGTGTGACCAGCAAGATGTGAGAGCGTTCGTGCAGCTCGGTATCCCGGAACGGATCATCAAAGTCGGCCTGAAACACGTTCTCCGCGTCCGGAAAACGCTCTCGGGTCGCGAAATTGGGTCGATCATCGAGCACCGACACTCGAAAACCGAGCAGCGCACCCATATGGCACAGCGGCTGGGCGACGTGGCCAGCCCCCACGATGATCAGCTCCTGTACGGGCCTGCGTACCTCGAGGTAGAGCTCCAGCACGGCGCCGTCTACGGTCAGCTCGCGCAGTCCGTCGGAGCTTCTGGGGTCCGAGAGCACGTCCTTCATCAGGGCGATCGCTGCTTCATCGCGCGGGGCGGCACCTAGCGAGCCCCGGACCCTGGGCTCGGCGCCGGCACCCGCGATCCACGCGATCCGGGTGCCGGCCGGGGCGTCGGAGTTTCCGCCGACGAGGATGGCGACCACCGCGCTGCCTCCCCCCTCCGCGGTCTCGACCAACAGTTTCGCAGCGTCCGCTGGGTGCAGCGTCACGAGACACTGACCTCGGCCGCGAGCATCGCCTCGTACTCCGCGGGAGTGTCGATATCCAATCGGATGCCAGGATCGGGCACCTCGACGAGTAGGGCGCTGTCCAGGTACTTGTGGACTACCGTACGGGCTCCGCCGTCCAGTGTGGGATCGGTGAGCTCGCCGAACAGGCTTTTCCGGAAGAAGCTCGGATGGCCTCGCCGGCCCTCATGCGTCGGGATCACCAGGTCGGCGTCCGTGGAGCGGGCGGCGTCGAGCAGCGTCGCGATGGTCTCCGCACGGACGCATGGGTGGTCGACCGCGAGGTAGATCACTCCTTCCACGGAGTCCGCCAACTCTGCCAGCGCGAGCCGCATCGACGTGATTGGACCTTCACCGGGATGTGGGTTCGTGAGCACGTGCGCGCCCGTAGCTCGCGCCGCCTCCGCGATGACTGGAGTATCCGGCACGATGGATAACACGGGCTCGCACCCTCCGGTGCGTAGGGTATCGACGACGGCTTGTACGAAGGTCCTTCCTCGGATCGAGAGCAGTGCCTTGGGCTTGCCCATTCGAGCGGAAGCTCCCGCGCAGGGCACGACGCCCGCGATCACGTAGCGAAGGCCTCGTAGAACGTGCGATCGCTGTTGGCCAATTCCACCAGAAGGTCGGCCGGCGCGAACCGCTCTCCATGCGCCTGCTCTAGTTCGCGCGCGCGGTCGAGCACGCCCTTCGGGTGGAGCGAGTCGGCGAAGCGAAGTAGTCCGCCGCGAAATGGTGGAAAGCCGGTGCCCATGATCATCGCGAGATCCACCTCCGCCGCGGTGCGTACGATACCCTGGTCGAGCGCGCGCGCCGCTTCATTGATCATCTGCACGATGAGTCGCGCACGCACGTCCCGATCCCGAAGCTTGCGTCGTTTGTTCGGCACTGACGCTCCCAGCTCCGCATAGATCGATTCGTCGATCTTCTGCTCACGACCTTTCTCGTACAGGTAGAAACCCCGACCTCCCTTCCTGCCGAGGCGCTCGGTTTTACCGAGCGCGACGAGCGCCGGGGACGGAGTCAGACGATCTCCGAGACCCTCGTGCAGCGCCGCACCTGCGTGCGCTGAGACGTCGATGCCTACTTCGTCGATGAGCCGTAGAGGACCCATCGGCATACCGAACTGCTTCGCCTGGGCGTCGATCTGCCGGATGCTTGCCCCGTCTCCCAGAAGGAATCCGGCTTCGTTCAGGTAGGGGCCCAGGATTCGATTCACGAGGAAGCCCGGCCCGTCACCGACGACGACCGGAACCTTGCCGAGCGCGAGCGCGAAGGCGTAGACGGTGGCGATCGAGACTTCGTCCGATGCGGATCCTCGGATGACCTCCACCAGCGGCATCCGGTGCACCGGATTGAAGAAGTGCATGCCACAGAACCGCTCAGGATGTTCGAGCGCGCTCGCCATCTCGTCCACGGAAAGCGACGAGGTGTTCGTCGCGAGCACGCAGGCACGATCTACGTTTTGCTCGGTGGCTCGAAGCACGGCGCGCTTCACGTCCATGCGCTCCACTACGGCCTCCACCACGACGTCCGCTGTGGAAAGCCCGTGGTACTCGACTCCGCCCGAGACCATATCCATGCGTTGACGCGCCTCTCTCGCCGAGAGCTTGCGCCGCTTGACCGCTTTGTCGAAGAGCTCACGCGCGTGCTGGAGGCCACCGGTGACCGCGTCGTGACGGATGTCCTTCATGTAGACACGCACGTCGTTGTACGCGGCCAACTGCGCGATGCCGCCCCCCATGATGCCGGCCCCGAGCACACCTAGGTTCCGCACCTGTGTGGGCGTGGCGCCGGCATTCGCTGTGCCGGTCCCCTTCCGCGCCGCTTC
>SMVB01037112.1_pt1 | contig 12543 bp, 15 predicted proteins | sample 2456461 | NCBI WGS metagenome assembly SMVB01 (sample SAMN11095934, study PRJNA526329) | marine sediment metagenome | biome: Marine sediment; feature: Surficial sediment; material: Deep marine sediment; isolation source: Hadal surficial sediment | place: Pacific Ocean | collected 2014-05 | depth...
CGATACTGACCCTCAACGATGCGAAAGAATCCCGCGCTGCGTTCGTTGAAAAACGCAAACCAAGCTACACGGGAACTTGAGTTTATGGGCACCTCCAAACACCTTGCCGGACTTAAAGTTGCGGATTTTTCGATGGTCTACGCAGGACCTATCTGCGGGCGCATGTTGAGTGACTGTGGTGCTGCAGTTACCAAGATTGAACCTTTGGGCCTGGGTGATAATGTGCGTGCCAACCCGCGCATTTTTACTCACTTCAACGCCGGCAAGCGCAGCATACAAATCGATCTCACCAGCGAAGAGGGTCAACAGTTGGCGTATGCGCTGATTGATGAAGCCGACGTGGTGATCGAGAACTTCCGACCGGGGGTGATGCGCAGATTTGGGTTGGATTATGCGTCGGTCAAGGCGCGACGCCCGGATCTTGTGTATTGCTCAATTTCTGGTTTTGGCCAGACGGGTCCTGATGCCCAGCGTGCGGCTTACGCACCGATTGCACATGCAGCAAGTGGTTTCGACATAGCCCATCTGCGCGCGCAGGGAAATAGCCAGCAGGCGTCGGGTGAAGAATCGCGACCCGCTGCGTCCGGCATCATGATCGCCGACATGTTAACCGGCGCCTATGCCTTTGGGGCGATCCAGACAGCGTTGCTCGGGCGCGTTAGCTCAGGTCGCGGTGACTATATTGACATCACCATGCTCGAGTCGATGATGATGTTGATTCCGGGGCAGCAACAAGCTGCGCAGATCCCGGATGCACCCCAGCTTGGAGGCTTCATACCCATTGCGGCAAACGATGGTTATATGATGATGTGTATTGTTTCTGACAAAAATTTCGATGGCCTGTGCGCCGCGATAGATCGTCAGGATTTAAAGGACGATCCAAGGTTTGTCCGCATTGGGCGTATCAGGAACTTGCGAGAGCTTGTCAAAGAAGTGGAGCACTGGTCTGCTACCCGCTCAGTAGCAGAGTGTGAAGCGCACTTCAGCGATCATGGCGTACCTTGTTCGCGCTACAACACGCCTGCAGACCTGTTCAATGATCCACAATTGCAGCATCGCGGTGCCTTCAGTTCGTTCTCCGACGATGATGGCGATTACAGGGTGCAGAACCTGCCGTTTCAGTTTGCATCGGTACAGAACACGACGACGGTGCCTGCACCGGCGGCGGGTGAACACACAGATCAAGTGCTGGCAGAAAATCTGAATCTTGATGCAGACACCATTGCCGATCTGCGCGCGCGCGGCCTTGTAGAATGATGGCCGACGGGTGATCGAAAAAGACCCCACCTATGCGTGGGTGATGGTGGCGGTGGTTTTTACCATCAGTGCGCTGGCGTTCGGTACGCTCGGATCTGTATCGGTTTTCTTAAAGCCTCTTTCGATGGAGTTCGGTTGGAGCCGTGGAGAGACCGCCCTGGGTTACTCTGCCATTTCCTTGTCGTCGGCAGTTTTCGGTATTCTCTGGGGTGTTCTGGCTGACAAGCATGGCACCCGCTGGTTTGGCGTGATCTCCGCTGTGATCATGGCCTTTGCGCTATACATGTTGAGCCGCCTTAGCTCGATCGCAGAGTTCTACGCTTTCTATTTCTTATTCGGGGCTTTTGGTATTTCCATGGCCACCACGCCCTTGTACGCCAACGTTGCGTTCTGGTTCCGGCGAAGCCCAGGCCTCGCACTTGGTTTGGCTGCTTCCGGAGGTGCCTTCGGCCAGGCGATCGTGCCTTACCTTTCCGGCATCAGTATAGAGGCACTTGGTTGGCAACAAACTTACGTTTTGATGGCGTTTGCCTATCTCGTTATTGCGCTACCCTGTGGTTTTCTGGTCAAAGAATCTCCCTTGCGCATAAGTTCTGGCGGGTCGGTGGCACCGGCGGATAAGCATTTTCCATTGTCTACGGTGGAGGCTGTCGTGTGGATCAGTGTCGCCGTGATCTTCTGCTGTAACTGCATGGCCGTGCCCATTGTGCATCTGGTGCCGTTGCTGACAGATGATGGTCATACCTTGGAATATGCGGCACGTGCTCTGTTAATACTGATGCTCGCCGGTTCGGTGGGTCGCATTATGGGAGGTAAGTTGTGCGATATCATCGGCGTGCTACCTGCCTACATGGTCATGTCTTTGGGCCAGACCGCTTCGGTATTCTGGTTTCCTCATGTTGAAGGCACCGCGGCGCTGTACTCACTGGCCATTTTCTTTGGCTTTTTCTACTCCGGTGTCATGTCCTGCATCATGGTCTGCACGCGCATGATGGTTCCGGGTCGATACGCTGCCAGAGCGATGAGTGTGACTTCTTTTTTCGGCTGGGCCGGGATGGGCTTTGGCGCCTTCATGGGTGGCTACTTGTACGACCAGACGGGCGGATACTTCTGGGCTTATAGTTTTGCGGCGTCCGCGGGGGTGTTGAACTTCGTTGTGCTGGTGCTGTTTTATCAACGTGTTCAATCTCGGCGAGAGACCGCCTCACCTGGATTGATGTATGTTAGACCAGATTAATGAAGGATAAGACTTGATGAGTAACATTGAACTTGGTATCGGTCTGTCGCGGTTGGATGACATTGCGACATCCGCCCGCAACGCGGAACAGCTGGGATACGATTTCGTATCTACAGGCGAGCACGTGTTCTTCTACGGGCCGATCGGCAACGGCTTCGTCAATCTGGCGGTTGCTGCAGGGGCGACTTCACGCATCAAACTGATGAGCGCCATTACTCTGGCGCCTTTATATCCAGCTGCACTTCTTGCCAAACTGGTGTCTGCCCTGGATGTCGCCAGCAACGGTCGTTTTAACCTCGGTGTTGGTGTCGGAGGGGAGTTTGCCAAGGAATTTGAAGCCTGTGGTGTGCCGGTTAACGAGCGTGGGGCGCGCACCAATGAGGCCCTGCAGGTGTTGATAAAATTGTGTACAGAAGACGATGTTCACTTTGAGGGGCGTTTTACGACGCTATCGGGGGTCACTCTAAATCCCAAGCCTGCGCAGAAACCGCACCCGCCGATCTGGATTTCCGGGCGCAGCGATGCCGCCATGCGCCGCGCTGCACGGTTCGGAACGGGTTGGTTACCCTATATGTACACGCCGGAACAACTCGCAACAAGCCTGGAAAAGATAGCCACGATGGCGGCAGATTTTGAGCGGCCGGCGCCGGTCAAGGCAGGGCAGTTTATTTTTTTCGCGGTGCATGAAGACCGTGAGCAAGCGATCAAGATGGCGACCGAAAGACTTTCGTTACAATATAATCAGGATTTTTCCAAGCTGGTGCACAAGTATGCGGTCGCTGGTAATCCCGACGACTGCATTGCCCGCTTGAAGGAATACATTGACGCAGGTGCGCGCACCATCATGCTCAACTCTGCTTGTCCGAGCGGTTATGTCGCTGACAACGAAACACTTATGGCGGGGACTGTGGTACCGGCGTTGAAGGCCAGCGATTAATGACAAGATTCCAGGCATGCATGGTGCTTGTGCTTTCGACGCTGCTACCGGTCGGTGCAGTTGAAGCCGATCAAAACGATGCCCGCCTGGATGGTCTGTTCCTCATCATGCAGGAAACCGAACAACTGGATGTGGTGACCGCTGCTGAGAGTCAGATCTGGCAGATCTGGCTTCAGCACGACAACATCCAGACACAAACTCGCCTGGCCGAAGGTGTGGCGGCTATTGACAGGGATCCTTACAAAGCCCTGCTGATATTCAATGCGCTCATAGACGACGCGCCGGATTTTGCGGAGATCTGGAATAAACGGGCAACGCTGTTCTACTTATTCGGCGAATACGATGCTTCGGCGAGGGATATCGCCAGGACTCTGGAGTTGGAACCTCGCCACTTTGGTGCGTTGTCGGGCCTCGGCCTTGTCTATCTGGCGCAAGATCAGTTGGTTAAAGCCAGATCTGCATTTGAGGCAGTATTACTGGTTCATCCTCACAGCAGCGGCGTCAGGCGGAACATTGAGATGATCGATCGGCATATGCAGCGCCGCGCAATCTGACTCAAGACTTTATTTTTCAGCAGCTTCGGCTACCGCTGCCAGCATAGCCTCGCGTTTTGTGGTGGCGAATTCGATTACGTCGCTGATTTCATCGGCATCAAAACCCAGGTCCGTCATGACCTCTTCGGTGTGTGCGCCCAAATCAGGGCTCGGTCCTTTAACGCTGCCAGGTGTTTTGTCTAGTCTCACCAGGTTGCCAACGACATTCGTGTCGCCGATCACTGGCAGCGTCATCGGCACAATGTATTCGTTGGCGATATTTTGTTCATCGGTTACCACGTCTTTGTGACTGCGCACTCTTTCCATTATCAAGCTGGGTTGGCTGTACATGAAGTCGGTCCATTCATCGGTGGTTTTAGTGGCAAACCCTCGACGCATTACTTCGCGGACAGCGTCTGCTTCAGCGCCGACCCCAGACCCACCTAACCGCTTGCCCGGGGTGTCCCAGTCGGTGTCGCCCACCAGTTCGAACATTTTCGCAAAAATACACATCGCATCCCAGCTTTCTTCGTCCATGGCATTGGCAAAAGTAAAATAACCACCGTCTTTAGTGGCGTATACACCATAGGGTCCTTTGAGATTGTCCACATGCGGTCCGCAGGGTTGCACGGCGACATCGGTGATCATGCATTGCTGCAGTTCCCACATCTGCAACCATAATTGCGCGCCCAATGAGGAGGTGGCGACCTTCTGGCCAATGCCGTGTTGTGCGCGAGCAAACAGTCCTGTCATTACGCCGAGAGCGAGTTGCATGGCGCCGCCGAGATCTGCGATGGCAGCACCTGGGGGCATGGGAGCTTGTCCGGGCAACCCGGATACGCTGGTCAGACCGCCCCGGGCTTGAGCCGCGCCATCTAACATCGCCTTATCGCTGTCTGGACCCAGCGGACCAAAGCCGTTCACCTGTGCGTAAACAATCTGTGGGTGGGACTTGTTGATCGTTGTGTAATCGAGCCCCATGCTGGCGAGAAAGGGTTCGCGGTAATTGGTGAGAAATACATCGGCCTTGTCTAACAAGCGGGCCACAACTTCGCGCCCGGTTGCAGAATATACGTCTAAACAAACGGATTTCTTGCCGCGGTTGACGGCGATAAAAGCCGGCGTGTGCGCTTCTGGCGGAGTGGTGTTGTTGACGCCCCGGTGATAGCGGGATGAATCGCCCAACGGTGGCTCTACCTTGATCACGTCTGCGCCCATGTCGCGCAGGTAAAGACCTGCGCCAGGCCCTTGCAACGCGATCGTCATCTCAAGGACAGTGATACCACTCAGGGGTTCTGGCATGTTGCCTGCTCCGTTATTTCAGGTTTGTTCTCAGGGAGGCTTCCAGTTGCGATTTTACGTCTTGCCCCCGCTCGATAATACCCACTATTTTCCCATAAGCGATCGCGGGCTCTACTTTGATCGTGGCGCTATTGATCCTCAGAAAAACATCCGCTGCGAAAAATGCGACGCGTTTGTTACCGTCTATGAATGGGTGGTTCATAAACAATGATTCAAACAAAGCTGCTGCCATTTCGATGAGGTCACCATAGTATCCAGTACGAGGCCTGTATAAAGCACTCTCTAACAAGCCCATGTCGCGAACACCCTCTGGCCCACCGAATTTTTCGATCAATGTCGCATGTATTTCCAGCACCTCTTCGAGGGTAAGGAATTTTACGACTTTATATGGCAAGCATTTCTCCTAGTTTGTAGCTCTCAGCGATTGATTCAGCCAAGGCAGCACGAACCACGGGCCTGATGCGACGGCGTTGAATATATTCGGAAATCGCTTCGGTCAGGACCCGGAAATACTTTGTTGAGATTCCATCGCCAGAGCTTTTAGTTCTTGCCAGGTCTTCTCTTCTACTTGTGAACTCACTTTGACTGTTGCCATGTTGAAACCTTGATATTTCATGAAAATTCATGAAAGTATAGGCGTTAGCGGGGTACTGACAAGTTAAGCGGCTGTCTGGCAGCATATCGGAATGAAAAACATCTATAAGCGTCACCGATTTCCACCCTCTATCATTCAACATGCTGTTTGGCTCTACTACCGCTTCAATCTCAGCATCCGAGATGTTGAAGACCTGTTAGCCGAACGCAATATTTCCGTCAGTTACGAAGCCATTCGACTCTGGATCAACAAATTCGGCCCTGAGTTTACAAAACGTCTTCGGCGCAGACACGCCGGCTTCGGCGATACTTACTTTTTGGACGAAGTGTTCGTCAAGATCAGAGGCAAACAACATTACCTTTGGCGCGCTGTTGACCAAGACGGCGAAATCGTGGATATCTATCTGCAAACGCGAAGGGATGCGAGAGCAGCAAAACGGTTCTTCCAACGAATTCTGAAAGCGGGCGGTACGCCAAGAGAAATCGTCACGGACAAACTACGCAGCTATGGCGTAGCGCACCGGTCATTGATTCCAAGTGTCCGCCACAACACACAACAGTATGCCAATAATCGAGCAGAGCTTTCGCATCAACCCACTCGGGTTCGGGAACGGGTTATGCGTCGGTTCAAATCGATCCAGCAGGCGCAGCGTTTTCTGGAAAGCCACGCTGCCGTATACAATCTGTTCAATCTGCACCGGCATTCGCTTTGCAGACGATACTTTAAGCTATTTCGGATTCGATCGTTCGCGACGTGGGATGCGGTTACAACCCCTTAGGTCATGAGTTAGATCTCATTTAGCCCACACCAACTTTTTAACTTGTCAGTACCCGAGAATGTGTTGCTGTAAGGTGGCATATCTTTTTCCGCAGTTTATTAAGGGTTCAAAGCAGTTCTTTTCCAGTTGCTCCCGTCGCTGGCGTAAGCTATCCGCTCACGTCGCCCGTGCCAGCCACCGCGCCAGAATTCGATTCGGTGCGCGAGCACCGCGTAAGCAGCCCAGTTTTGAGGGCGTTCAGCGCGCACATCCGAAAAAAGGCGTTGCGCTTCACGGTATCGCTCATTCAGGTTTGGAGTTTCATCTGACTGCTCCGAGGCCCACGCCATCAGCGTTGACGATCGCGATCGCGATCGCCACAACCTATCGGACGTATCGGCATGCATTTCATCGGCTTTGCCATCGATAACAATCTGCAACTGCACGCGAGGCCAGTAGAAGCACAAACCGACCCAAGGATTCATCTCGAGCTGCTTACCCTTCCCACTGTTTTTGTTCGCAAAGAAAGTGAAGGAGCCGTCCACGAGGCCTGTAAAGTCGACCATGCGAACGGAAGGATGTCCCGTTGTATCGGAAGTGGTAAGGGCCATGACGCTTGCAGCGGCCCCCTCCAGGGTACGCGCTTGCTCATAGCCCGATTCGAAACGCTTCAGTGCTTCTACGAATGCATCGCTCATAGGGTGGGTAGCCTACGTCACGGCCAGCTCTACGATAGCTGGGACTTTCCGAACACCGTATTTCGGAAATCCCTTAGTGACGGAATCACCGGGGTCGTCACGCTTGAGGGATTGAAGCACTAGGTCAGCGAGCTATCATTTGGACCATCGGGTGCTGTCTTTCGGTTCAAAAATAGTCGCGGGATCACCGATGAGATCATCGTGGTGTAACGCTTTTTATGGTGGAGTAGTCGACTCCCGCTTGCACTCAGCAGACATTCGATACGAAATCGGTGAGCTTCCGGTTCACGAGAGGCTTGGTAAAAATGTGGGTAATGCCGATGCGTAGAGCCTCTTCGTAGATGCCACGGTCGTTGCGAGATAGAAGCAAGGCAAATGGGGTTACGGAGTTCCGTTTGCCTAGGGTATTGAAGATGGCAAACCCGCTAGTGTCGGGTAGTTGGGCTTCGCATATCACGTATTGAGGTTTACACGAATCGAACTCATCGAGAAATGCATTTCCGGTCGCGTACGTCACCACGTCGTAACCGTTCAGGTTCATGAGGGTTTCCAGACTGTCGCGTACAGCAGAGTCCCCGTCGATGATACAAACAATAGCTTTCATATATATGGCTACATGCTAGAAGATCACCAGCAAGCTAGCTGTTTGGCTCTGGATTGCGAATCCGCAATTGTACGTACTGACGACTAACAGGCAGGGCCTTGCGAATGACCTAACTGGTATCTCGGATCTCGCATACGCTCGATCGCCATCGAGAGAGTCTGTTCCCGCGCCGGCTCCACAGCTTCGTTTTCAAAATCGATGGAACCCATAGTTCACCGGCTTCTTCGGTCAGATTAACTGCCACCCCCGACCCTCGGAGGAAGCCCCTTGCGTATTTCGGTAATCCCTTACAGTCGATGGGGTATTACGTAACGCATTTTTCGGAGAGTTATCCACAATAGACAACTCTTAGGAGCTTTGGGATTTTTATGGAGGCGTTGATCGATCTGGCGCTGATTTGGGGAGGCGTACTCATCGCAGTATACCTTGCGAAGCGTACTTTTCTGACGCCGGTTCTCTATTTTTTGGCGGTCGGTGCCGTATTCGTCAACCTAGGAGTGCTGCCTGAAGAACCGCACGAGTTCATACGTGGTCTTGCCGAGTTCGGCATCATCGTCATCATGTTCGCCATTGGATTCGAAGAGCAGCTAAACAAGTTCGCAAAGAGCGTGAGACGGAGTTGGGGCATCGCATTCTTCGGCGCGCTGGCACCTTTCACGGTAGCCTTCACCGTCACTTGGTACTTTTGGCGCGATTTTCCGATCTCCATGATGTCGGGACTCGCTATGATCGCGACGGCCGTGTCCCTGACGATGATGGTGTTGCGGTCAGAGGGCTTAAGTACTACCAAAGCCGCGACTCGAATTATGACCTCGGCTGTATTAGACGGCGTCGCCACTTTGTCTCTCGTCGCTGTTCTTATCCCTATGGCTGTAGGCGGCAGTCTGCCAACTGTCATCGAGCTCTCGGTGACGATCCTCAAAATCGGAGTTTTCTTCACCATCGTTACCGTTCTGGGCGTATGGGTGTTCCCACATCCGAAAACGGGTTGGCTCGACAAGATACCTGGATTCAGAAGTCTGAGCCTGAAAGAAGCCTTGGGGTTTGAACAGGGGCAATACGCCACACTCATCCTACTGCTGCTAGCGGTCGTGGTCGGTCTCCTCGCCCATTTTTTTGGATTCCATCCGGCTGTAGGTGCATACATGGCAGGCCTCATCCTGCGTGAAGAGTACTTTTCCTTCGAAGAGCAAAAGAGCGCATACCAAGAGGTCAAACAACGCATCGACAACATCGCGTTCACTTGGATCGGACCGGTTTTCTTCGTCGTGCTCGGAACCAACCTGGTGTTTGAATGGACCACATTCGTCTCCTTAATACCTGAAACTGCAGCGCTCACGTTTGGTATTCTAGTGGCGCAAGTTGTCTCTGCAGCAATCGCAGCACGTTACACCGGGGGAATGTTGTTCGCTGGTAGCGTGCTAATCGGGTTAGGCATGCTGGGGCGCGCGGAATTGGCTTTTGTTGTGATGGATATCGCTTACGTACAGAATGCCATACTTTCGGATGACGCTTTCTACGTGCTCATGTTCACGGCTTTCTGGTTGAACGTGATTGTGCCGATCGCCATCCGCTGGTGGAAGCCTTACTATCTTCATGAGCTAGAATGCGATGCCGTTCGACCATCGTCGATTAGAAAAAAACTATGACTGAAACCGCTCAACAATGGTTGCGTGACAATGCGCTTAAAGTGCTCGACTCTGCAGTCGACGCGATCATTACAATTAATGCCAAAGGCATTATTCAATCGGTTAATCGCGCGACGTTAGGCATGTTCGGGTTCACCGAACAGGAACTCGTTGGGGAACCCTTGGTGATGCTTATGCCAGAACCATATCGTACTCGACATGACGGTTTCATCGAACAATATATTAAGACAGGCAAGGCGGGCATCATTGGTATTGGTCGGGAACTGACAGCACAAACCAAAGACGGTCGCATGTTCCCGATTTATCTGGCTATCAGCGAGATCAGTGAGCATGACCAGCGCTACTTCGCCGGTATCGTACGCGATATCAGCGAACAGAAGGCTGCACAGGCCGCACTTTTAGAGCAGCTAGACCAGCTCGCCCACGTGGGACGATTGAGCACGATGGGAGAGATGACCGCGAGTATCGCCCATGAGATCAACCAACCACTCACTGCAATTGCCTTGTATGCCCAGGCGAGTCTGAAACTTCTTGAACGTGACGATTTCGACAAAGAGAAACTGATTGTTGCCCTAGACAAGCTGAGCAAGCAATCGCTACGCGCCGGTGCCGTGATCGAGCGCATACAGCGTTTCGTACGAAACGAAAGTGGTCAAAAAAAGGCGTCCAACCTCAATGCGCTGATCCGAGACGTCGAGCATTTAGCTGCAGCTGATGCTCGCCTGCATGGGATTAACCTCGAACTAGATCTCGAACCAGACTTACCGGATGTCTTCTGTGATCCCATACAGATTCAACAAGTCACACTCAATCTGATCCGAAATGCCGTCGATGCCATGGACGAGATTAAGTGTAAGCACGGCAACGCGGTAAAGGTGGTATCGGGCGCACTCTCCAACGATTTCGTAGAAGTGGCTGTTGTGGACGCGGGAACGGGAGTCGCCGAGGATCAAGAAAGCTTGATTTTTAGCGCCTTTCATACGACCAAAGCAAGTGGGATGGGCATGGGGTTGTCTATCTGTGGATCAATAATCAAAGAGCACAACGGCAATTTGGGCTTTAAAAACAACAAAGCACACGGCTGCACTTTCTATTTCCAACTACCCATGGGAGGTAGTGATGAGTGATGAATCAACTGTTTTTATCGTCGACGACGACGAACCGGTACGAGACGCCATCGGCATGTTGCTCGATTCGGTCGACATTGCCTACCGCGGCTACGGAAGTGCACAGGCATTCCTGGAGGATTTCGATTCCGCGCAAACTGGTTGCCTGGTACTCGACATTCGTATGCCGGGAATGAGCGGTCTCGAGCTGCAAGAGAAATTGATTGAGATGAAATCATCCATTCCCGTTGTGTTCATCACTGGCCATGGCGATATTCCTATGGCCGTTGAGGCCATGCGACGTGGCGCAGTAGATTTCATCCGCAAGCCATTTCGCGATCAGGAACTCCTGGATCGCATCCACGAAGCCCTTTCCACCGATGACAACCGGCGCTTATTAGAAGCGGACATCGATGAAGTTCGAGCGAAAGTTGCCGAGCTCACGCCGAGAGAGACCGAGGTATTCGGGCGCGTGACCGCTGGGCAAGCCAACAAGGTGATCGCCATCGAGCTCGGCATCAGCGAACGTACGGTAGAGATTCACCGTAGTCAGGTCATGCACAAAACTCAGGCCCGCACGTTGGCAGATTTGGTGCGGTTAAAGTTGAAACTAGATCAGGCGGACTAATTCAGGTTGAAGTGGAGGACAGAGTAGCCAGGTCGATTTTAGAACTAGGTTCATTAGGGGAAGTGCTTAAGAGAAGACGTTTGTAGAGCTACTATCGCATAGCTGCCGTGCAGAAATGATGGGGATTGGAAGGCTTTGTGCCCAAGTTATTCTTACCGGCCCGGAGGTAAATTTGACTGTTCTAGGTTGCCTGAAGTGGACCCAGCTTGTTCTAGCAATTGCGACTGCTATCTCTTTAGGCATTGTATTTTTCCCCAGCGTTCAAGTGATACTTCTACTGCCAATCTGCTGCCTGTATGTCCTCTGGTCGGCCCGAACCATCAATGACCACCGACTGTCTATGTGGTTGGCATGCGCCACAAGCCTTATCGGGGAGGGTTGGAAATCGGTTCGTACCGTCAAAATAGACGCGGACTGCCAACCCATCACATTCTACGGCACGGGACTGCGACCAAGGATCTGGGTCGCACGGTTGGACAAGAATCTGAACAAAGATTTACGATTTGTTGGCGAAGAAGCGGTGGGCGGTGCGTGGATTTTCCATGCCCCGTTTCGAGGAAGTCTGACGTACGCCAACCCGTGAGTAACTCAGGAATTATGCGTATTTAGGGACGCAATCAGGTCGTAACCCTAACTACCTGCAAACGTGAACCTATAGTTGGCTCGAACTAGTAATAAGTAGGGTTATTTGTAGTGAAGCGGAAACTCAAAGAAACGGCGCGGCAGATACGGCATCAAACTACGCACTATCACCATCCCTATAAGTGGATGTCCCAATGGTTGACTGTCCTTGTTTAGACAACTGTAGACGCAGACGCGCAACAGTTACGTCCTTAAACCTCATATCCCATGGGCGCCGCGCGCACCTAGCCGATTGTGATCGGTATAGCAACTAAGGAAACGCTGATGAAATCAATTCGAAAACGCAAAGCGATCGCGACATCTTTGGCCGCGCTCGTACTTGTCGCGACGTCTGCACTTGCGCAAACCGATGCGACACGCATTGAAGAACTCGAAGCGAAAACCGCCGCCATGGCGGAGGAGCTTGCAGCACTGCGAGTTGGGCTCGACAAGATGAAACAAACCGGGTCGATGGAAGATCTGAGGACATTGCGTACTGAAGTGATCAACGCCACACGAACAGCCCAACGCGCCGAACACGCGGCCAATGAGTGGAAAAACACCACAGCGGTCACCCACCTCGCGGGTTATGCAGCGGCGGGTTATACAGAACAGAAAA
>SMVB01406898.1_pt1 | contig 12542 bp, 12 predicted proteins | sample 2456461 | NCBI WGS metagenome assembly SMVB01 (sample SAMN11095934, study PRJNA526329) | marine sediment metagenome | biome: Marine sediment; feature: Surficial sediment; material: Deep marine sediment; isolation source: Hadal surficial sediment | place: Pacific Ocean | collected 2014-05 | depth...
CCCTAGAGATCGCGCGGGCGATCCGCCGGGGTGGAGGGGGGCCGCCGGCGATGCGGCGCATTGGTAAGGCCGCCCGACGCCGTCGGCCGGTTCGCCCGCGCGACCGCGACGGCGGCTTGCCAAGGCTTTCGGGCAGCGTCGCGCATGGCTCGCGATGCCCCGCGTCGCCACGCCACGCGCTCCTAGCCGAAAACCTTGGGAAGCCGTCTCTAGGGGTCAATATTATGGACCTTTGGTATAATTAGCCGCGCAGCAACTCGATGGTCCGGGCCGCCAGATCGCGGGTCATCTTGATCACCGCCAGGTTGGCCTCGTAGCTGCGCTGCGCCTCGCGCATGTCCATCATCTCGATCAGGCTGTTGACGTTGGAGGTCTGGATATAGCCGTTGGCGTCGGCGGCCGGATGGTTGGGGTCGTAGCGCTGGCCAAAGGGCGAGCGGTCGACGCCGATATTGTCGATTTTCACCAGATAGGCCCCGACCGCCTTGTCCAGTTGGCTGGAGAAGGAAATCGTCTTGCGGCGGTAGGGCGGGTCGCCCGGTTCCGTGCCCGTCGAGCCGCTATTGGCCACGTTCTCGGCGATCACGCGCACCCGTTCGCTTTGCACGCGCAGGCCCGAGGCCGCGATATTGAAGGCTTTCATCAGTTCCATGTCTCGTCTCCCGTTAATCCGGTTTCGGCCTAGTTGCGGGTACCCAGCGCGGTCTTGATCAGGCTGAGATTCTTGCCGTAAAGCGTGGTAACCAGCTGATATTGCATGGCGTTCCTGGCGATCTCGACCGACTGTTCCTCGATCGACACCGAGTTTCCGGTCATCGAAACCTCGTAGGTATCGCGCACCGTCGACACCTTGAACCGGCCCGCCGAACGGGTTCCGGTCAAATGGTGGCCATTGGTATGCGCCATCCTGATCGGCTTGGAGGCGGCCCTGAGGATCGGATCGAAATTGGTCTTGGCGAGCTTTTTGGCCTCGAAACCGGGCGTGTTGGCGTTGGCGATGTTCTCGGACAGCAGCTCGTGATTGCGCGCCAACCAGCCTAGGCCGTGGTTGAGCATGTTGAACATCGGGATCGAACGGAGATCCATTGTCTTGTGTCCTCGTTGCGCCGGACGCCTATCCGGGTTTGGCCAGTGTCGTCCCGCGCGATTAAGAATCGGTAAAACGCGAGACCCTGTTTCGAGACCCGCGACGCGCCGTCGAACGGCCTCGACGGGAATACCAAAGCAACCTTGGGGCCAACGGCTAATACGTTGATTTAACTTGTATTTCTGGATTTAGCCGGCGGCATGGGCGGGGCGGGCGGCAATTCCGCGCGGCGCGCTAGGCAAAATCGGCCCGGCGCGCGCCGGCGGCGGGGTCGGGTCGGGCTAGTCCGGATCCGGCGCGCCGGACCCTCGGGTGTCGAGTTTCATCAGCAGGGTCGGCAGGAACAGGAAATCGGCGATCAGGGCCATGGCGATGGTCACCGCGCTCAGCAATCCCATGTCCGCGTTGACCTTGAAGCCGGAAAACGCCAACGCCCCGAAGCCGGCGACCAGGGTGATGGAGGTCACCCACAGCGCCATGCCGACGGTGGAAAAGGCGTAGCGGGTCGCCTCGAACGGATCCATGCCGTTCTCGCGCCGCGCGCGCAGATATTTGCTCAGGAAATGCACCGTGTCGTCGACCACGATGCCCAGGGTCATCGCCACCACCACGGCGATGGCGAGCCCGACATCGCCGCTGATATAGCCCCACAGGCCGAACGCCATGGCCGCCGGCACCAGGTTGGGAACCAGGCTGATCAGGCCGATACGGAAGCTGCGCAAGGCGAAAATCAAAATGAACGAGATCACCACCAGCGCCAGGGTGGATCCCAGCAGCATGGAATTGATGTTGCTTTCCGAGATATAGGAAAAAATCAGCGACAGCCCGGTGCCCGGCGCGGCCATGGCCGGCGCGTTGTCGGCCAGCCAGGCCCGCGCGCGGGCGTCGAGTTGTCGCATTTCCTTGGACGCGATATCGGCGACAAACACGGTAAAGCGGCTGGCCGACTTGGCCACGTTGATGCGGTTGTTGAGATCCTGCCCGTAAGGCAGGGACAGCTCATAGACCAGCAGATATTGCGCCGCCAATTCGCGGTCGTCGGGCAGGCGGTAATAGGCGGGATCGTCGCCGTGCATGTTCTGGTTCAGGCGCTTGAAGATATCGCTCATGGCCAGCACGTTGACCACCTTGGGCTGTTCGCGATACCACGTTGCGAAGCGGTCCAGTCGCGCGAGATAGTCCGGATCGCTGATGCCGCCGTCCTCGCCCGCGGGCAGCGAATATTCCAGCACGTTGAGACCGGTCAGGTTGGCCTGGGTGAAGTCCGACGCGACGCGGATCGGTATTCCCTCGTCGAAATACCTGATGAAGTCGTCGTCCAGGTCGATCCGGTGGATTCCCGAGGCCAGCATCAGGATCAGCGCGCCCACCGCCCAGAACAGCGGGTTGCGCCGCCTCACCACAAAAGCGCCGAGCCGGTCCATGATGGTGTCGCGCGTGGTGGCCGCGGGCCGCGCCAGCGCCGGCAGGACCGCCATCAGCGCCGGCAGCAAGGTCACCGACAGGGCGAAGGCCACCATCACGCCGGTGGCGACGATATTGCCCAGGGTGCGGAACGGCGGCGCGTCGGAAAAGTTCATGGTCATGAACCCGATCGCCGTGGTGATGCTGGTGATAAAGACCGGCGCCATGTTGACGCGCAGGGATTCCACGATCGCGTCGCGCTTGGCGGCGCCGCCGCGCATTTGTTGCCGCATGGTCGCCAGAATATGCACGCTGTGGGCCACCGACAGGGTCAGGATGATGACCGGCGCGCCCATGGTGCCCGCGTTCATCACCACGCCGGCCCAACCCGCCAACCCCATGGTGCCGAACACGGAAAACACGATGATCGACAATGTCACCGCCGTGCCGGTGACGGTGCGCAGGGATATGCCCAGGATCAGCAGCACGAGGCCGAACATGATCGGAACCAGGGTCGCCATGTCCTGCTCCGGCACTTCGGAGAAGGCCAGATTGATCATGATTCCGCCGGTGAGGTAGAGGTCGATATCGGGGTATTTGGCGCGGAAATCGGCCGCCATCCGGCGCGCCACGGCGGCGGTCTCGGGCACTTCGTTGATGTCCTTGCTGGGCAACACGATAATCGCGTTGACCGCCGTCACCGCGCCGCTCTCGGACACCACCCGGTTGACCAGGGTGAGGCGCGACAGCGCGATCGCGCGAATCTCGGCGAGCTGGTCGTCGCTCAATTCGCGCGCGCCCTTGACCAGGTCGGCCACGGCGAGTGTGTCGCCGTCGGCGCGGGTGTGCTGGAAATTGGTGATCGAGCCGACGCGCTGGGAATAGGGCAGTTGCCACGCCTGCTCGGTCAGGTCCTCGATCGCCGCCAGGGTGTCGCGGGTGAACACCTCGCCGTCCTTGGGCGCCAGCACGAACATCACGTTGTTGTCCTTGCTGTAGACGTTCTCGAGTTCCTCCAACGCCAGCAGATGCGGGTTGTCCTTGCTGAAAAACACCCGGTTGTCCGGGTTCACGGTCAGGAACCGGGCGCCGGCCATGGCGCCAAGCGCCGCCGCCACGACGACGACGATCACCGCCCAGCGGTAGCGCATCAGCCATCGGCCATAGGCGTAGTCCACCGCCGCGCCGTTCGCCTTGAAATCGCTCATCCGCCCGTCCCCTTGGCCAGTCCGCGCAGCAGCAGCGCCATGACCCGTTCGGCGTCGCGCTCAAGGTCCTCCAGCGCCAGTTGGCGCACGAAGGCGTGGTGATGGAACATGGCGGTGGCGGCCTCGATCGCCGCCGCCGCCTCGGCCGCGTCCGCGTCCGCGAACGCGAAATCGCCGGCGCGCGCGCCGTCTTCCAGCACGCCCGCGATCAGCGCGCGGACGCGCCGGGTGTAGTCGGCCAGCAGATCGGGCTGTTGCTGGCAGACATGGGCGATCAGTTCGTCGAGATGGGGATGACGCGACACCAGATCGGCCATGCGCGCCAGGCGGGCGGCGACCATGCGCCGCAACCGGTCGGCCGGGCTCAACGCGGCGCGCCCGGCGATATCGCGCAGCGCGCGTTCGCTGTCGCCGAGCCAGCGCCGCGCGCCTTCCGCCACGATTTCGCCCTTGTTGGGGAAGTAGCGATAGATGTTGGCCGCCGACATGGCGCAGTCGCCGGCGATCTCGTTCATGGTGGTCTTGTTGAAACCGTATCGTTCGAAGCGCGCGCGCGCCGCCCCGAGAATGCGTTCGCGCACGTCGACGGCTTTTGTGGCGGCGGTCGCCGCGCGGGTGGGCGCCTCCAGGGTTGGCGAGTCGGACATGTCCGCAGGTTAAGTCCTGAATACTGAACAATCAATATAATGTTCAATGTTCAGGGCTGAATCATCGGCACCCGGGTTCGAGGCGACCGCGCCGCGCGATCACCTCTACCCCTTCACCGTCACCCCGGAATGGCCGTCAGGCCATATCCGGGGTCCATCTCGCAAGCGGCACGCGTGGACCCCGGACCGGCTGGCGCCGTCCGGGGTGACGGGGAGGAAACGTGGGAGGCCGGACGACCGGCGCCGGCGCGAACCGCCCAAGCCCGGTTCGATCTAATTCCTCGCCGCCGGCGGCAACAGCACCCAATTTGTGACCATATGCAAAATGGCTATGATGCGCGCATGAATGACGGGGCGCTGACCCACGTGCCGGTGGCGGGCGGGCGGTCAGAGTTCGGGGACTACCTCGAACTACTCGCCGTGATCGGTCAGGATTTCGCCATGTCGCTCGATGTCGAGGCGACGCTGGGCAAGTCGTTGCGCCGTATCATGGACTACATGAACGCGGAAGCCGCGTCGGTGTTCCTGCTGGAGGACGACGGCGACGAACTGGTGTGCCGCGTGTGCATCGGCGCGTCCGACATCACCGGCATCCGGCTCGGCGCCGACCAGGGCGTGGTCGGCCAAAGCATCGTCCAGAATCGATGCCTGATGGTGCGCGACGCGCGCGACGACCCGCATTTCGCCGAATGGGTCGACGCGCAAAGCGGCTTCACCACCAAATCGATCCTGTGCGCGCCGCTGGTGGTTCTCGACCAGCCGCTGGGCGCGCTGGAGCTGATCAACAAGGTCGGTGGCGATGGCCTGTTCGAGGAGCGCGACCGCCAGTTGCTCCAGGCCCTGGCCTCGTCGGCGGCGATGGCGCTCAACAACGCCCGCGTGACGCGCGCCTTGGTCGATCAGGAACGCTTGCAGCGCGAACTGGAACTGGCCGCCGAGCTGCAACGCTCGCTGCTTCCCGCGCCGCGCCCGGCGCCGTTCCCGGTGGCCGGCGTGAACCTGCCGGCGCGCACCGTCTCGGGTGACTTTTTCGATTATTTCGACCTGCCGGACGGCCGCATCTGCTTCAACCTGGGCGATGTTTCGGGCAAGGGAATCAACGCCGCGCTTCTGATGGCCAAGACGTCGAGCCTGTACCGATGCCTGGGCAAATCGATCCCCGATCCCGGGCGGCTGCTGCAATTGATCAACCGCGAGATTTTCGAAACCGCCACGCGCGGCATGTTCGTCACCATGGTGGCGGGCCTGTACGATCCCGCGCGCGGCACGGTGCGCCTGTCCAATGCCGGCCATGAGCCGCCGCTTTATCGCTCGGCCGCCGGCGAATTCCGCGACATTCCGGCGCAAGCGCCGCCGCTTGGCCTGTCGCCGGACCTGGTCGGCGAGGCGCGTTTCCCCGAGACCAGACTCGATCTTAACGGCGGCGCCCTGTACCTGTTTTCCGACGGCGTCACCGAGGGGCAGGTTGACGGCAAAATCCTGGGCCGGGACGGCCTGCGCGCGATGCTCGCCGATCTGGCCGGTGAGGCGCCGCCCGCGCGCCTCGACCGGATCGCGGAAAGATTCAGTGAATCCGGCAAGGCGCTGCACGACGATCTGACCATCATGGTGATCGAGGGATACCCGGACGCCGCCGGCGACCGCGCGGTGGCGGCGGAAACGCTGTCGCCCGACGATGCGAGCGCCCGCCGGGCGATCAAGGAACTGGCCTGGGACGCTTCGGAGGAACCGGGCGACATGGTGCTCAAGGTCACGATCCCCTCGCGCGGCGAGAGGCTGGCGCTGATCCGCGGCATGGTGCGCGACATCGCGCGCTCGGCGGGCTGCGCCGAGCAATGCGCCGAGGGCATCGTGATCGCGGTCAACGAAGCCTGCATGAACATCATCCAGCACGGTTACCACCGCGATCCCAACGGCGAGATCATCCTGGAAATCTGGCGCAAGGACGACACCCTGATTTTCCGCTTGATCGACTTCGCGGCGCCGGTCAAGGTCGAGGATGTCAAGCCGCGCGACCTCGACGACGTGCGTCCGCACGGGTTGGGTACTTATTTCATTCGCGAGTTCATGGACGAGACGGTTTTCCTGACGCCGCCCAGCGGCGCGGGAAACCTGCTACAGATGGTCAAGCGGATCGATTGAAGGGAGCCGGGGCGATGGAGCACGCGACAACGGACCAAGACGGCTTCGCGGTGACGGCGGTAACCGGGGACGTGGATTTCAACAGTTCGCCCGAATTGCGGACCGTGTTGCTGGAGTTGATCGAGGCGCGCCGCGACGTCCTGGTCGACATGTCGGCGGTGAGTTATATCGACAGTTCCGGCGTCGCCAGCCTGATCGAGGCCTATCAGACCGCGAAAAGCCTCAACACGCGCTTCGGCCTGGTCGCCGTCGGCGGCACGCCGCTGCGCGTCCTTCAGGTCGCGCGATTGGAGAAAATTTTCCCCATGTACGCCACTGTCGCGGACGGGGTGGCCGCCAGGGCCTGAGAGTCATGTCGCGACAAGCGAGGTTTTCTTCACCGGCGAGGCCGCTTCCCTCTCTCTTCACCCCGGACGTCGCGAAGCGGCGATCCGGGGTGACGACCAGGGCGGGTCGCCTCCCTACCCGTCACCCCGGACGGCGCGCAGCGGCGTGCCGGGGTCCATGCCTGCCGCTGGAGAGATGGACCCCGGATCACGTCCGGGGCGACAATTACCGTGGCGGGAATGCCGCGCCGCGCCATGGCTGAAAGCGGCGCGCCCAACCCGCTCGCGAACCTGACCGAAGCGGTCGGCCGGCGTTCGGTCGGTCTTCTGGTCGCCGCGCGCCGCGGCGTCGAGGAAATCGGCCAGGCGGCCGCGCTGCTCGGCGAAAGCCTGTTCTGGCTGATTGTCGGACGCTACCGCCATCAACCGGTCCGCATCGACGCGGTTATCGCCCAGATGATGGATATCGGCATCCGCGCGCTGCCCGTCGGCACGGTGCTATCGCTCGCCATCGGCGTGACGCTGGCCATGCAGGGCATCGATCTGCTGCGGGTGTTCGGCGCGGAGTCGCAGGTTGTGCTCGGCGTCGCGCTGTCGGTGTCGCGCGAATTCTCGCCGCTGATCATGGGCATCCTGATCGCCGGGCGCTCGGGCTCGGCGCTGACCGCGCGTCTCGGCACCATGATGATCGGCCAGGAAATCGACGCCTTGCGCGTGATGGGCATCAACCCGGTGCGGTTCCTGGTGGTGCCGGCGCTGCTTGCCATGGTGGTCATGCTGCCGTTGCTCACCTTCTGGTCAATGATCATGGCGCTGTTCGGCGCCGCCACTTACACCTATTTCGAACTCGGCATGTCGTACCACGCCTTCGCCGACACCATCCTCGGCGTGCTCAATACCGACCACGTGATGCACGGCATCGCCAAGAGCGCGATTTTCGCCGTGCTGATCGGCTTGATCGGCGTGGTCAACGGATTGGCCGTGTCCGGCGGCGCCGAGGGCGTGGGGCGCGCGACGACGCGTTCCGTGGTGATCTCGATCACCGCGATCATCGTCACCGACATGCTGTTCATCTTCATCCTTACGCGCTAGGGCCACCATGGACTCCTCCGGACAAGCTTCCGTTAGCGCCCGGCCCGCCGCGCGGGGCGCCTCCGCCGCGCGGCGCGCCAAGGTGGTCGAGGTGGACAACCTGGTGACCCATTTTTCCGGTGTCGGCGAAGCGATGCTGAAAGGCGTCAGCGTGACCGTCCACGAGGGCGAGATCATGGTCATCATGGGCGGCAGCGGCTCGGGCAAGACGACCTTGCTGCGCCATATGATCGGGCTGGACACGCCGACCAGCGGCGGTGTTAAGATTTTGGGGCGTGACATCACCAAGCTCAACGCCGGCGAAATGTATCACATGCGCAAAAGCATGGGCGTGTCGTTCCAGGGCGGCGCGATGTTCAATTCGATGACGGTGGGCGAGAACCTCAAGCTGCCGCTGCGCGAACACACCAGGCTGGCCGAGCCGCAAATGGAGATCATGACGCGGATGAAGCTGGCCTTCGTCAATCTGGAGGTCGAGACCGCGCAAAAACTGCCCTCGGAACTGTCCGGCGGCATGCTGAAGCGCGCGGCCCTGGCGCGCGCGATCATGATGGACCCCAAGCTGTTGTTTTGCGACGAACCATCGGCCGGGCTCGATCCGGCGGTCTCGGCCGCGATCGACGACCTGATCCTGCGTCTCAGGGACGCGATGAACATGTCCATCGTCGTGGTCACCCACGAACGCGCCAGCGCCTTCAAGATCGCCGACCGGATCACCATGCTCGACAAGGGCCGGGTGCTGATGACCGGCACGCTGGAAGAACTGCGCGCCAGCGACAACAAACGCATCCACGATCTTCTGGAGGGCGTTCCGGAAGAAACCGAAGTGGGCGCCTGGATCTAGTGGATAGAATCTAACCGCCGCGGCGCGTACGGAGTATTTGCCCGATGACCCAGAACAAGACCGCATATTTTTTGGTCGGCGCGTTCGTCCTGTCGATGCTGGGCGCCCTGGTCGTGTTGCTGACCGTGCTAGCCGGCGGCGGCGGCAAGGCCGACAATTACGTGACCCGTTATCCCAACGTCGCCGGGCTCAAGTTCGGCACGCCGGTCTTTTTCGAAGGCTTCCGCGCCGGCCAGATCGAGAGCATCGAACCCGAAACCAGCGACGGGCGCACGGACTTCAAGGTGACCATAAGCATCCTGTCGGAACTGCGCGTTCCCGACGACAGCTTGGCGCAGATCATCCAGCCCAACCTGCTGTCGGCCCGGGCAATCAGCATCGCGGCGGGGTCGTCGAAAACCTTTCTGCCGCCCGGCGGCGAAATCACGGGCGGCGCCACCGCCGGCCTGGCGGCGCTGCCCGACATGATCGGCGGTGGCCGGCTGTTGATCGGCCAGGGTCATGAGTTGCTGGTGCAGACCACCTTGGCGATGACCCAGATCAACGCCTGGCTGGAAACCGATTTCCCGCGCATCGCCGGCCAATACGAAACCCTGCCGGCAACCCTGGAGAACCAGACCGTGATCATCGGCGGGCTGCTCAAGGACTTGCTGACCCAATCCCAGGTCATCGTCGGGCGCACCGAGAAGCTGCTCAGCGAGGCCAATATCGAGACCGTCTCGCGCACCCTGGAGAATGTCGAGAGTACCGCGGCGCGGCTCGAGCAGGTCTCCCGGGACCTCATCGCCCTCAACGACAACCTTCACGCCATCACCTCGCAGATCAAGAACTTCGTCGCCGACAACAAGACCGACATGGACGCCTCCGTGGTCGATCTGCGCTATACCTTGAGCACGGTCGCCCAACGCATCGACGCCATGACCTACAACATGGAAGGCGCCAGCCGGAACATGTACGAATTCAGCCGGCAGATCAGGCTCAACCCCGGACTGCTGCTGGGCGGCACGCCGCCCACGGACGAAGCCCGCGTCAATGAGTAGGCCGCGTCACTGGCCGGGGGCGGCCCTGGCGGCCCTGGCGGCCCTGGCGGTCGCGGTGGTCGCCGGCTGCGCGCAGCCGCCGGTGCCGCGCGACCATTTCTACCGCATCGACGCCGGGGCGCCCGAGCGCGCCTTCGCCACGCCGCCGCTGCGCGGCGCCGTCATGGTCGACCGATTCCGCGCCGATGGCCTGGTCAGCCAGCGTCCGGTGGTCTATAGCGACGCCGCCCATCCGTTCGAATTGTTGCAGTACGATTATCATTACTGGGTCGAATCGCCGACCGTGATGATGGCCTACGCCCTGACCGATTATCTGCGCGCGGCGGGCGCCGCCGGGGTCGTCGACGGCCCCGATATCCGCTCCGCCGCCGGCTGCCGCGTCAGCGGCAATATCCGCCGCTTCGAGCGCGTTCTCGGCGCGGGATCGTCGGTGGTTTCCGTGGCGCTGGAAATCCGCCTGACGCGGCGCAACGACGGGGCCGAGTTGCTGTTCGAGACCTACCGCGCCGACATGCGCGCCGGCGACGAACGCATGACCTCCATCGTCGTCGCGTTCAACGCCGCGCTGCGCCACGTTTTCGACCAGTTCCTCGACGCCCTGGCCGCACGCCCGGCCGACTGTCCGCCCCTGGTCCAGTAGCGCCGGAACAATTTTATCCGAATTTAAAGAGCATTAAATAAACAATAGACTATATTTCTTTTGTTGTTTGGAGTTTCGTTAGAAGTACGGGCTGTTATTGGGACCCTTGATAGTTTTTGAATATTCGTGTATAAAGAGTCATAAGAAATAACGCCGGCACCGCACCGGCGCCATTACGGAGGAAACAGGGTGCAGCTAGGCAATGTCATCGACGGCGCGTCCGACGGCGCGGCACGAAGCGGCGCGACCATTCCGGCCAGATCGGAAATCGCCACGCAACGCGCGCCGGCCCCGGTGACTGACGCCAACACGCCCGGAAGCAGGATCGCCCGGGTCGGCGGCGCCGACTTCGAGGCCCAGCAGCGTCCGCCCCCGCCGCGAGGCTCGGGCCGCGGACAGGTGGTCGACATTCTGGTCTGACTCTCCCGCGTTCCGCTCAAGCTCCATGTGCATTGCTGGGTTGCGGTAACGGACATTGTCGCCGTGGCCGGAGCGGCATAGGTTCACGGGGATAGAGCAGATCGTGGTTGATGGGAATCGCCATGGGCGATCCCATCGACCGGGTGAATCTGCTCACCTCTATAAGCTAGACCGGATTCACAGGATCGATCGAACCCCAAAAGTGGGTTCGATCAATCCTGACCCGGTCTAGAGGGAGTTTTGCCTTGCCACGCGTCATGCAATGAAAGCGCGCGCCGCCTTGTTCAGTGTCGTCCTGATCGCCGCCGTCGGTGGCGGTGGGATCTATGGCGTGCAGTGGTGGAAGGGCCAAAAACACCTGATTTCCACCGACAACGCCTATGTGCGCGGCAACATCACGGTGATCAGCCCGCGCATCGACGGTTATATCGAACAGGTTCATGTCGCCCCCAACCAGCCGGTGGCCGCCGGCGACCTGCTGGTGACGTTTCGCGCCGACCGGTTCGAGACCGAGGTCGACAGCGCGCGCGCCGATCTCAAGGCGGCGCGGGCCGAGGTCGAGACGGGTCACGCCTCGGTCGACAACATGGGCGCGCGGCGCCACCTGCAGGGCTCGCTTATCGCTCAGGCCGAGGCCCGGCTGATGGCGGCCGAGGCGCGCTCGGAACTGGCCACGCTGGAGTTCGATCGCTACCGGGCGCTGATGGAGCGCGATATCGGCAGCCGCCAGAAATTCGAGCACGCGCAGAGCAACGACCGCATGCGCCGCGCCGACGTCCAGCGGTCCGAGGCCGAGCTGGCCGCGGCGCGGGCCGAGATTCCCGTCATCGACAGCGAAATCCGCCGCTTGATGAGCGGCATCGACCGGCTCGAAGCCATGGTCCAGCGCGCGTTGGCGCGGCTCGACCGCGCCGAGATCGCGCTTTCCGACACCCTGGTGGTGGCGCCCACCGCCGGCGTGGTGGGCAACAAGAAGATCGAGCCCGGCATGTATATGAAGGCCGGCTGGCCCATGATGGCGCTGGTTTCGCTATCCAGCGTCTGGGTCGAGGCCAATTTCAAGGAAACTCAACTGAAGACCTTGCGCGCCGGACAGGAAGTGCGCATCCATGTGGACAGCTTTCCCGACCATCCCGTGATCGGGCGGGTCGAAAGCCTGGCGCCGGCCAGCGCGGCGCTATTCAGTTTGCTGCCGTCGCAGAACGTCACCGGCAATTTCGTCAAGGTGGTGCAGCGGGTACCGGTGCGAATCCGCTTCGAGCCGCCGCCGCATCTGGCCGGGCGCCTGGTGCCGGGCATGTCGGTCGTGGTCACGGTCGATACGAAGACGGCGCCCGACGGCGCGGCCCTGGCCGCCGACGTAAGCCGCTGAAGGGCGCGCCGGGTCGAAAACGCCCCCAACCCATCACCCCGCAATTGATCCGGGTGACGGCGAAAGAGGGGGAGGTGGCGGGTTTCACGGCCCACCCACAAGTGGATAGAATCCAACATATGGCGCCCCCACGACGGCTTCCCGAGATCACCGGCAAGGCGCGCGATGCGCCGTGACGCGGGCTCATCACTAGCGTCGCGCAACGCCGCCGGTGAACTCGGGAAGCCTCCCTCCGGGTCCCCAATCCCGGCTTCTCGGTGCGTCGAACACCCTTGACGATGCGACGGCATCGCCGGCGGGCGCTCTCCTACCGAGAGGCC